>Ga0315282_10003061_pt1 | contig 30201 bp, 27 predicted proteins | sample YL17G07_20_MG_FD_203693 | JGI IMG/M metagenome (GOLD analysis project Ga0315282, IMG submission 203693) | Sediment microbial communities from Yellowstone Lake, YNP, Wyoming, USA - YL17G07_20 | ecosystem: Environmental > Aquatic > Freshwater > Lake > Sediment | place: USA: Wyoming | collected... | reverse complement strand
TTCTTCGGTGAACTGGTTTTAAGCCGTCACGGACATCAGGAAGAGCACGCGAAACAATTACGCTCATGGCGTAGTCAAGGTAACTCCTTTTCATTTCTAAAGTGATTTCAATAGGTTCAAGTTTTCCGATATTAGTCATAAAAATATTAAGCGAATTGTTATTTTCCGATAAACAGAATTACAGAAGGAGCAATTAATATTGCGACTATCTGGACAATTTTCATCATTGGATTTAATGCCGGGCCGGACGTGTCTTTAAGCGGATCACCAACTGTATCTCCAACCACGGCCGCTTTATGCGTATCGCTTCCTTTTCCGCCAAAATTTCCATCCTCAATATATTTTTTGGCATTATCCCATGCTCCACCGGTATTGCACATAAAAAACGCCAGCATCAAACCCGAGACAACTACTCCGCCTAAAAATCCTCCCAATGCCTGTGCTCCAAGGATTCCTGTGGCAATAGGCAAAGTAACCACAATAAGTGCAGGAATCACAAGTTCTTTCTGGGCTGCTGCTGTCACTATTTCTACCGCTTTTGAGTAGTCAGGAGTAACTTTTCCCTCCATGATGCCTTTAATTTCTCTAAACTGCCGTCTAACTTCTTCAACTACTAAAAAAGCAGCACGTCCTACTGATTTATTGAGACGGGAACTGAATAAAAACGGTAAAGCTCCACCAATGAGAAGTCCGACAAAAACTTTCGGGTGGGCAATATCGATACTTGAAAGTCCCGTTGCTTCAAAATACGTGGCAAAAAGAGAACTGGCTGCTACCGCTGCAGAGCCCACGGCAAAACCCTTTGTCAGGGCTTTAGTTGTATTTCCAACCGCATCAAGGCTTGAGGTAACACTAGGAGCACGGCCGGTAAGATGCGCCATCTCTACTAATCCTTGGGCATTATCGGAAATCGGGCCAAAAGTATCAAGAGAAAGAATAATTCCTGTAGTTGCCAGCATACCCATGCCAGCTAAAGAAATGCCGTAAAATCCTAACAAGCTGTAACCGACAAAAATAGTTGCCGCGACGATGAGTGCGGAGACAAATGTTGATTCCATACCCAAAGAGATACCAGCGATGAGATTAGTGCCGGCACCAGTTTGCGAGGCTTTGGCGATTTCCACTACCGGTTTCTCACCGGGTCCGGTATAGTGTTTAGTGATGTATAACAGAGCAAGCATGGCGACAATGCCGGAGACTGCCGCGTAACCCGCTTTGGGCTCGCCTAAAAGGAAAATAGAAAGACCCATGAAAATGATGATTGCTGCGACAGCTGAAATGATAAATCCACGGATTAAAGGATTAATCGGGTTTTCCTGATCGTTTTTGGCGGAAACGAAAAATGTACCAAGGATAGATGTCAAAATTGCTCCGGAACGGGCAAGAAGCGGAAAAACTACACCCGGTAACCCAAAAAGATTTCCGCCAAGTATCATGGCGGCCACGATGGTCAAAGCATAGGATTCAAAGACGTCAGCGGCCATACCGGCGCAATCTCCCACATTATCTCCCACATTATCAGCAATGACCGCCGGATTTCTAGGATCATCTTCAGGAATACCTTTTTCCACTTTCCCTACTAAATCAGCGCCTACATCTGCAGCTTTAGTAAAGATACCGCCGCCCACTCTCATAAAAAGAGCAAGAAGTGCCGCTCCGAAACCATAACCTACCAGTACATTTGTAGCTTGTTTTGCTACCATTTCGCTTCCCATTGCGGAATAGGTAAAGTAGGCCCACATATATATAAGGGAAACACCTAGGAGTCCTAAGCCGACCACCATCATGCCGTTTACAGTACCGGCACTGAAAGCGGTACGGAGGGCCGGATTTAGACCTGAAGAAGCAGCGTTGGCCGTTCTGACATTTGCTTTGACAGCGATCCACATGCCAACATAGCCGGTAATGGCACTAAAGACTGCCCCCAAGAGAAAGGTTATTGCCATGCCAAACCCAAGACCAATAGCGATGATGACAGCCAAAATAGCCATAAAAATAGCGACCACTTTAAATTGTCTTTTCAAATAAGCCATTGATCCGTCATAAATGGCTTGGGCGATTTTCTTCAACTTTTCTCCGCCTTCCTCAATTTTTAATACTTTTTTTATTAAATAAACTCCATAAAATAAAGCGATGATCGCTGTCGCCGGGGCTGTATAAAGAGCAATCAATTGTATATTCATAAGTTTTTTCCCAAATCTTTCTCCCCATTTCTTCGAAATGGGGACCCCATAAATCTTAATAATTATACATCCAAATTTGCCGATTTGGCGTGCGTCTGGATAAAGCGTTTTCGTGGCAGAACTTCATCGCCCATCAGCATGGTAAAAGTTTCATCAGCTCTTGCTGCATCCTCAATGGTGATGCTTTTGAGAATTCGGTTTTGCGGGTTCATGGTCGTTTCCCATAGTTGCACGGGATTCATCTCTCCCAGACCTTTGTATCGTTGGATTACCGGAACAGCTTTGACGTTTTTGTGAGAAGTGACAATAGCCTCTTTTTCACTGTCTGTGTAGGCAAAAAAGACCTCTTTGCCTATCTGTATCTTATAAAGAGGCGGTTGGGCAATATATAAATGTGAGTTTTGCACCAAGTAAGGCAAATGACGGTAGAAAAATGTCAGAAGCAGTGTCCGGATGTGTTCACCGTCCACATCGGCATCAGTCATAATAATTATCCGATGGTAGCGCAGTTTTTCAGGGGTAAGACTTTCTGCTATACCCATTCCCAAAGCGATCACCAAGTCTTTGATCTCCGCAAACTCAAGAATACGGTCAAGCCTGGCCCGTTCGGTATTAAGGATTTTTCCGCGAAGAGGAAGGATTGCTTGGAATTTACGGTCTCTTCCTTGCTTGGCACTGCCACCTGCACTGTCGCCTTCAACGATATAAAGTTCGGATTCTTCCGGTTTTCGACTTTGACAATCAGCCAGCTTTCCAGGCAGTGATGCGCCTTCCAAAGCGCCTTTTCTGATAATTGCCTCTTTGGCCGCCTTTGCGGCAAGTCGGGCTCGGGCGGCAAGGAAAACTTTTTCGATGATTTTCCGTCCATCAGCAGGATGTTCCTCAAGATAAATATCCAGAGCTTCGTTGACTGCTCCCGCAACAAACGGCTGTATTTCCGCATTGCCCAGTTTGGTCTTGGTTTGTCCTTCAAACTGGAGATTTTGCGATGGCATTTTGACAAAAATTACAGCAGTTAAGCCCTCTCTGGTATCCTCGCCGATGATGGTATCATCCCCATCTTTAATCGCACCTATTTTTCGGGCATAATCATTAATGCTTCGGGTGAGGGCCATCCGAAATCCGGTTAAATGCGAGCCTCCTTCAGTTGTATTAATGACGTTGACAAAGCTCTCCACATTTTCGTTGTAGCCGTCGTTATATTGGATGGCAACTGATAGCTCCAGCGGTTCTTCCTTTTTTTCGATAAAAATTGGATCATGAAGCACGTTTTTATTTCTATTGAAAGCTTCAACCAGTGAAGATATTCCGCCCTCAAAATAGAAGTGATCTTCCCGGCCAGTTTTTTCATCATAAAGATGAAAGTAAAGGCGGGAAATAAGATAGGCCCGCTCTTTTATCTGTTTTCTGATTACTTCATAGTCAGGGGTGATGCCTTGCTTAAAGATTTCAGTGTCGAGTAAGAATTTAGAAATTGTGCCTGAAGTAATTTCCGGCTTGAAATGTGCAGGTAAACCATCTCCATCAACCGCAGATAATTTTTTTGATTCAGTAATTTTTGTCTGGGGTTTGCCTCTTTTGTATTCCTGTGAATATTTTTTACCGTCTCTTATTACTTCCACCTTCATCCACTCTGAGAGGGCATTGACAACCGAAGCGCCTACTCCGTGAAGACCGCCTGAGACCTTATAGGCGCGCGAGTCAAATTTTCCGCCGGCATGAAGCTTGGTCATCACTATCTCAAGCGCGGAAGCCTTATACTTGGGAATGATGTCAACGGGTATGCCGCGGCCATCATCAACGACAGTGATCGATAAGTCTTTATGAAGGATGATCCAGACGTTTCTGGCGAAACCGGCCAAAGCTTCATCCACAGAATTATCGATAATCTCTGTGATACAGTGGTGGACTCCGGTTGCCGCTGTTGAACCGATGTACATTGCCGGTCTTTTTCTGACTGGTTCCAATCCTTCCAAAACGACAATCTGTTCACCGGTATAGCTTTCTTTTTTGAGGGGTTTTACGTGGGCTACCATAGAATAATTATAACGGAAACAGCCTATTTTGACAAGGTGTTAATGTTACAAAAGGGCAAGCGCTCTTAAAACTGGGGGTTTACCCCGAGCGAGGCGGAGCCGAGTCGAGGGGCTAATTTTGGAAATCCTAAAAGGAGAATATCTAAGGTAGCCTTGTAATTTACGTTTCTCTCAAGATAACCTTTGGCGGCAATGATTTTATTGATAAGAAGCGCTATTTCTCCCTTACTTATGCCTAACTCTTTTTCTTTATTTTGGTAAAGAAGTTGCCGGCAAAGCATAAGAAGCGAGTCTAAAAATTTTTCTACCTCGTCTTTGGATTTTCCCACTGTAAGTGAGATGATAATTCTCTCACCATATCCTGCCAGCAAAATCTTTTTTAATAATTTCATTTCCTTGTCAAAGTCTGAACTTATTTGTTTAGGAGTTTGCTTGCGGTCACTCACGATCTGACAGCGCGAGGTGATCGTGGGAAGAATTTGATGGAGGTTACTCGTAGTTAAAATGATAAACGTGCGTGCAGGCGGCTCTTCAAGAATTTTTAAGAGGGCATTAGCCGCCTCAGTGGTCGCTTTTTCCATTGTTTTTATGATTATCAGCCTGTCGCCTCCAACAAATGGTTTTTGGGATAAAATTGTTTTAATAGTCTTTACTTGGTCAATACCAAGAGAATTTGACGGCGAAAATATATGAGTATTATATTGTGAGAGAGAAAGTTTACTTTTTATTGACGCAACCTTAGCATCAATAAACTTAGCCTCGGAAGAAACGAGCAAATACGTCTGCATGATTATTGAAGAATGTATAATATATAATGTACAATTAATAATTATACATTATAAATTGTAAATTAATTTAAGTCCTGCCCATGGATATAGATAAAAAAATATTACCTCTTCTGGTTGCCCGCGGTGTAATTTCCGAAAAGATTGCTTCTGAAGTCAATATTTCTTCAATGAATACAGGTAAAAGTGTAACTGAAATTTTATTAGATAAGCATCTTGTCAACGAAGATGACCTGCTTTCCGCAAGAGCCCAAGTCTACAATCTTCCTTATATTTCCTTGGTCGGCTTGGGTATTTCTCCTGAACTTTTGGCTCTTATCCCCGAATCAGTTGCCAGGAAGTATAAACTTATTCCATTTGAGTTAGACAAAGACTCGGCAAAACTCAAAGTGGCGATGACGGATCCTCTGGATTTACCTCTGGTCGAATTTCTTGAACAGAAATCTGGAAAATCTATTATCCCCTATCTTGCCAAAGAAAGTGAGATTATGGAAAAGATTGAAGAGGAATATTCTTCGGGTTTAACGGTTGAGGTTTCCGAGGCTTTGAAAGAAACAGGTGAGGTGGCTGTCAAAACCATTGATGTTACGAAAATTGGCGAAATTATCAAAGAGGCACCGATTGCAAAAATTGTTTCAACCATTTTGGAGTATGCGGTACGAAGCAGAGCTTCAGATATCCATATTGAAGCGCAGGAATCCAGGGTGCGTGTTCGCTACCGCATTGATGGTATTCTCCATGAAAAACTAGCGTTACCCAGAAGTGTACATGATGCTGTTATCTCCCGTATCAAAATTCTTTCGGGAATGAAAATTGATGAACGACGTATACCACAAGACGGCAGATTTAATTTCAAACTGGGCAATGAAGAAGTGGATCTTCGGGTATCTTCTTTACCTACCGTGCACGGCGAAAAAATCGTCATGAGACTTTTGAAAAAGACTGGCGGTATTCCTGATTTGCCGGAACTGGGCTTAACCGGGCCGGCTTTGAAAAATCTGGAAACGGCGGTGACCCGGCCTCATGGAATTATACTGGTGACTGGTCCGACCGGTTCAGGTAAAACGACTACGCTTTATTCTCTCTTATGCAGATTAAATACCGCGAAAGTAAATATTGTCACTTTGGAAGATCCGATAGAATACGAGATTGCCGGTCTTAATCAAGTGCAGGTCAATCCACAGGCAGGCTTAACCTTTGCCTCGGGACTGCGATCGTTCCTACGGCAGGATCCTAACATCATTCTGGTAGGAGAGATACGGGATCAGGAGACGGTGGCTTTGGCGGTACAGGCTGCCTTGACCGGTCATCTGGTTTTCTCAACTCTTCATACCAATAATGCCTCAACCGCCATCCCGAGACTTCTTGATCTAGGAGCAGAACCGTTTTTGATCGTTTCGGTACTTAACGCCGTCCAGGCGCAGAGAATTTGCAGAAAAATCTGTACGGTTTGCAAAGAAGACTATACTCCAACACCTGAAGTGATTGCGGATATCAAAAATGTTTTAGGTCCACTGATCCCTCCGGATCTAGGAGAAATAAAACTTTATCGTGGCCGCGGCTGCAAAGACTGCAGCAATACCGGCTTTTTGGGCAGGATTGGTATCTTTGAAGTTATTCCCGTGTCTTTTGCCATAAGCAAACTGATTATGGAGCGAGCTACGGCTGAAACAATTGAGCAACAGGCCAGAAAAGAAGGAATGATTACCATGAAGCAGGACGGATACCTAAAAGTGCTTAAAGGAATTACCACGATTGAGGAAATTCTCCGGGTGGCCCAAGAGTAAAAAATTTATGGATATTAATGAACTTTTGACTGTCGCCATTACCAGAAATGCGTCAGATTTACATTTAGTGGACGGTTTTGTACCAACCCTCCGGATAAATGGTAATCTGCATTTTTTGGTGACTTTTCCACAGCCGCAGCTTACGGAGACAGAGCAGATGGTTTTTTCACTGCTTAATCCAGCACAGAAAGAAAAACTGGTTACCAATAAAGAGCTGGATTTTTCCACAGTCTATAAGACCCAAAACGGTGAAGTTATCCGTTTTCGCGTCAACGCTTATTATCAAAAAAACACTTTGGCTGCCTCTTTCAGGTTGATTCCGGCAAAAATTCCGACAATTGACGAGTTACATCTACCTTCTGTTCTTCATCAGTTTGTCAAACTCAAGCAGGGTTTTGTGTTACTCACAGGAGCTTCAGGTCAAGGTAAATCCACGACTCTGGCTTCAATAATTTCTGAAATTAATAAGACACGCATGCTCAATATCGTGACGATTGAAGACCCGATTGAGTATGTCTATGAAAAAGGCAAATCCCTGATATCACAAAGAGAAGTGGAGCATGACACTCTTTCTTTTGCCAGAGCTTTAAAAAGCGTTCTTCGTGAAGATCCGGATGTCGTTTTTGTCGGAGAGATGAGAGATATGGAAAGTGTTGCTACCGCTTTGACCATCGCCGAAACTGGACATCTGGTATTTTCTACTTTGCATACCAATACTGCTGCCCAGACGATTGATCGTATTCTTGATCTTTTTGCATCAACTGCCCGGGATTACATCAAGACTCAACTTTCCGGTGTTATCTCAGGAATTGTCACTCAAAGATTGGTGCCTGCCATTGCCGGAGGGAGAATACCCGTTTGTGAAGTGCTTTTTGGCACAAGTAGCGTAAAAAATACTATCCGGGAAGGGAAAACTTTTCTTATTGATAATATTATTCAGACTTCCCAAGATGTAGGCATGCTTCTTTTTGAAGAACACCTGCGGCAACTGACCGAGCAAAATGTGATTTCCACAGAGGTGGCGGCCGAGAATGCTCTCCGTCCTGATGTCTACGCGGAGCTGATGGGAGGCTAACTATGGCGCGATTTAGTTACAAAGCAAAAGATTCGGCAGGAGCTACGCAAAAAGGTGTGGTTGAGGCGGTTTCATTGAAACTGGCGATAAATCTTCTTCACGAAAAAAACTTTTTCATCATCGATATAGCGGAGATTTCTCCGCCTCCTCCTATTTTTAATGTTCATTTGGGAGGCAGCGGCGTTTCCTTCACTGATTTAGTTCATATTACCCGCCAACTTTCAACCATGATTACAGCAGGATTGACGTTGGTTGAATCTTTGTCAATCCTGCGGCAGCAGTTGACTAAACCCGCCCTGATCAAGCTGGTTTCCGAAATTGAGGATCAGGTAAGAGCTGAGGGAAAATCCATGGTAGCGGTTTTGGAGAAATATCCGGATGTTTTTCCGCCGCTTTATATAGCGCTGGTCCGAGCCGGTGAGGCATCGGGAAAACTTGATGTCATACTTTCCCGGCTTGCCGATAATCTGGAGAAATCCCGTAGTTTCAAAAGCAAGATCCGTGGCGCTTTAATCTATCCCTCGATAGTCGTAACCGGTATGATCATTGTTTCTTTTATCGTCATGACGGTTGTCGTGCCAAGACTGACATCCTTGTATAAAGAATTTGGAGCAGCTCTTCCGCTTCCTACACGAATATTGATTGCTATTTCCAATTTCCTGACCGGTTCCTGGTTGATTATCATCATTGCAACGGCAGCGGGGGTAGCGGCTTTCTTAAAATTCAGACAGACTGAATTGGGAAAACACGTCCTGGCTACTATTATCTTAAAATTGCCTATTTTTGGAAATTTGATCAAGCAATCCACTCTGACTGACGTGACAAGGACTCTTTCGATGCTGATTGATAGCGGCGTGCCCATTTTGACTTCACTTGAAATCGTGCAGGATGTCACAGGTAACATCTTGTATAGGGAGGTATTTGCCAATGCTGCCAGGAAAGTAGAAAAAGGATTCCCACTTTCTGAGCCTCTTTCCGAAAGCAATCTTTTTCCGCCAATATTGGGACAGATGGTGGGAATAGGTGAACAGACTGGAAAAATGGGTGAATCACTGATGAAATTATCCAACTATTTTGAGACTGAAGCGGACAGTCTAGTCCGCTCCTTGACAACCATGATGGAACCACTTATCATGGTTGTATTGGGCCTTGGAGTAGGATTTTTAGTGATGGCTGTACTTCTGCCCATTTATTCTTTGACAAGTAAATTTTAAAGTTGATAAACCTGCCTTTGTCTACCATCCGCTAAAATAGTGGTAGGGACGATGGCAGGACAAAGGGGGTGAGAATAAATTGAAAAAAAGTTACGGTTTTACTCTAATTGAACTTCTTATTGTGATTGCTTTATTAGGAGCATTGGCGATTGGACTTTTGGCAACTGTTGATCCTTTTGAGCAGCTGAAGAAAGGTACAGATACATCGACAAGGAATACTGTTTCAGAGCTTTATAATTCGTTTATCAGATATTATTCTGTAAAAACTGGAATGCCTTGGACAACAAATTTAACTGCTATGACGGCTGCGCATGCCGATATGACAGCTCTAAACACTGGTTATCTTACCAAAGTAATAGCTGCTGGTGAGCTAAAACCAGATTTTGTTGAGTTAGCTGGTGGAAGTCTTGCTAATATTTATATCACCTCTACAGCAGATACGTTTGGTAATTATAACAATGTTGCCGTTTGTTTCGCGCCAAAATCTAAATCTTTTTTGAATGAGCCTAATACTAAGTATAGTTCTGATGCTAGCCCAGGAACTGATTGTAAAGGTACAGGAGGAACAGCAGATTGTTTGTGGTGCATGAAATAAGATAGAATAATGTAGTGGAAAATCTAAAGTCAATTAGCAGTTATAGAAAAAGTGTATTATTGTTAGGTCTAATAATAAGCGGATTATACTTTTTCTTCCAATCCGAAAGTATTTATGGCGGAGATGCGGGTGATTTAGCCTCCGCCATAATTGTGCACGGTATTCCCCATCCACCAGGTTATCCGTTATATACTCTATTAGGAATAGTACTAACAAAGATATTACCAATTGGAACTTACGCCTGGAGAATTGGATTTTTATCAAGTTTGCCTGCTATTTTTACAATTGTTATTCTTTATGATTTGATCTTCTATCTCACCAAGAAGACATTAATTGCCGTAATTAGTAGTTTAATCATGGCTTTCGTATATCCATTTTGGTTGTATAGTGAAGTAGTCGAAGTCTTTTCTCTCAATAATCTATTTCTGGTTGGTCTTTATTGGTTATTTATTCATTGGGCATTTGAGGGAAAACCAAAATATTTATACTTTGCCTCTTTCTTTTTTGGTTTATCTTTGACGCACCATCATATTATTTTATTTTTAACACCTTGTTTAATATATCTTCTGTCAGTGAAAAAGAAAAAACTTTCCTCAAAATTATTTTTTCGATCTTTTTTATTATTTTTATTTGGTCTTGCCCCCTATGCTTATGTGTTGGTTACATCCTTTTATAATAATTCCCCAGTTAATTGGATGGGACCACTTACTCTTGGTAATTTTGGGAGTTTAGTCACTCGAGCAGGATATGGTACTTTTCGAGCGGGAGGATATATTAGTCATGATCCATTCCTTCGCTTGCTTGATGTTTGGGCCTTTATTGATTTTATCTACAGGGATTTTCGCCTGCCTGGTCTGGTTTTGGGTTTATTGGGTATTTATTATTTAGCAAAATATCGAAAGCCAGTTTTTATCTCTTTATTATTAGGCTTTTCTTCTTATCTTTTTTTCCTTTTTTATGCCTCATTCCCCTTGGTTGATAATTTCATGGTAGCAACATATGAACGTTTTCTTTTACCTTTATATATTCTTGTAATACCTGTTATTGCTTATGGTTTGGTAGCTTTGGAGCTTTTATTTACGAAGTTTATTGGATATCTTTTTATTAGTAAAACCAAATTACAAATAGTTATACAACTGGCTCTTGCTAGTTTTCTTATTTATCCTTTAGGACTTTTTATGGTTGATTATCCTAAAATTAGCATCCTTAAATCCGATTTCACTGCCGAAAATCTGGGGAAGGATATTCTTTCAAGCATACCACCAAATAGCATGCTGATAATTACTACAGATACTCCTCTTTTTGATACGCAATATGTCTATTATGCTCTCAATCGTTGGCCGGATGTAAAGCTTATTCATTTAACAAAATTGACAACTCCATATTATTTGCAGCAGTTGAAAAGGTTTTACCCTGACTTGGAACTGCCGGAGACAAATAATTCTTCGCAAAAAGTCTTTACCTCATTCATTAATGACAACTATAAAAAGTTTCCTATCTACAGTAAATTAGTTGTTGAGACTAATGAAGGCACATGGGTACCTTACGGTCTTCTCTTTCGTTACCTCAAAAATGAGGATAAGAAAGTGGATGATGAAAGTATACTAGCAGAAAATGAAAGATTATGGTCTTCCTATCATGATCCTTTATTGGGAAGTTTATCTAAATATCATAACCTAATGTTATCAGACATACTATCAATATATGCTACAGCTCATCAAGAAATCGGTTATTGGGCGGCAAAGAAAGGATACTCTCTTGAGGCAGAAAAGCATTTGTGGGAAGCAGAGAAGCTAAATCCAGGTGATTTAGATAGTTATATAATTTTGACCCAAGTTTATATATTAGAGGGACGGTGTAAAGAAGCAGAGGATCAGATAGGGTTTGTGACAAAAAAGAACAGAGATGATGAACGGATATACTACCTCCAAGCTATAAATTATGCGGTATGTATCAAAGATCAGGAGAAATCGTCTTATTACCAGAAGTTGTACGAAGAAAAGAAACGTGGGAAAGAAACACACCTAAAAAAGCTATAATCCAAGCAAAGATAGTAATTATTTTCCCTATCGCAAAAGATAATGATTGGAATGTAAATTTTACAGTGTGATCTCCTTTTGGTATGAGCACTCCTTTCTGGCTAAGATTGACAGAGATGATCTCTCCCGGGTTTTTATCTATAAATACCTTCCAACCTGGATAATTAGTATCAGTAAGCACCAAAATACCATTTTCTCTCGATTGAGTATTTATAATAACCTCAGTTAAAGTAGAATCAACAATTGAAGCAATTGCTTTTGTATCCTGTATTTTATTTATTGCATATTTAGAGTCCTCTATAAGTACTTTCGCATCGTCTAAAAAATGTTCATCTCCCAATACTCGATAAACATCTTCAATAGTGGTAGTCAAATAAGTATGTGAAGTGATATAGCTTCTCTGTCGAGCTTTTTTATTTTGATAGATATAAAAGTCATTTAATTTTAAATAGGAAGGAGCATTAATTTTTTGGACTTCGTCAAATGTAGAGTCATTAATTTTATAAGGTGAAATGATATAAGTGGTTGTTGCAAGTGACAAAGCATTTTTGGAAAGTGCGCTCATGGAGGCTGTGCCTTTTTTTTCGTCAAACTCTATACTTTTTGTGAGAGTGTTAAAATACGATAAGCGTTTCGGGATAAGACCTTGTAGATTGATATCTACTTGGGATATCTTAAATAAGAGATTAAAATTTGGATAAAGACTATTACGAAAATATATATAAGGTGTCAAATCAAGCCAGCCCATTTTCAGATAAGCACTATTCCAAAAGGAAGCAGTTCCAATGCTTGTTACCTTATCCTTGGTTTTTAAAAAATCTGCCGTTTCGGCAGGACGTAAAAACTCTTGGAGAGAGATAACAGGTGGATATTTATAGGAAAAGAAATATTCATCAAGAAGAACCAGAAGAAAGAGAGTGCCAATAAAAATACACCTAATTGTATTGATTTTCCTTATCACCTTTTCAAACATATATGCAGAAAGTAAAGTGAGAGAAAAAAGAGTCAAAAGGAGAAACTTTGGTGGTACCGTAAAGAAGTTAAAGATTGGGAAAGAGAAAATAAAATAGAGAGGAGAATTTTTTCCCAAAACTAACAACAGAGATATTATCAACATAAAAAGACCTATTTTTACAATTTTTTCCCGGAAATAAAGTAAACTAGCCAAAGCAAGAAACAAAGGTAATATTCCAATATAAGCTGTATTTTCCCCAAAAAATCCCCAATTACTACTAAGAGATGGATAAGTACCAATAGCAGGATTGCCAAAAAAATAAGGATTAATGAAAGACATAAGATGTTTTAATGGATAAGGATATGAGGTGACAGTATCAAAATCTAAACCATTAATCCTGCCAGAGGCCATTAAAAGTTCAATTGTAGGAAGAAGCTGAATACTTGATAGCAAAAGTGTCAAAAAAAGAGTAAATAGTAAAATTCCTCCCCTCTTTGCAGCAAATGTCAAGTCGTTGTATTTTTTGGAAGTAGAAAATAAAATCACCCAGAAAATAGCAACACCAATAAGGGTTATAAACACGGTATAAAAATGACCAGTAAGTATTTGTTGTGACAAAAGAAATGCAATTAAAATGGAAAACGATAATTTTGATTTTCTATAAAATAAGTAGAAAGAATAAAAAATCAGTGGAAGAAGAGATGTTGCTTGTATGAGATTAAGATAAGCAAGATGAGTGCTAAAATATCCTGAGAAAGTAAATACCAATGCTCCAAAGGTAGCAGAAATCATTGAAAAATTTAGTCTTTTAAGAAATAGAAAAATACCCAAGCATGATAAAAAAAATGCTAGCGCTAAATTGATATTATAGGCATAGGGAAAAGGGAGGAAGCGAAAAAGTAAAAGATTTGGAAGATAGAAGGTACCGATTTGTCCCTCAGAAAGAGTCGGAAAGCCATTTCCTATATATGGATTCCATAAAGGCCACTGGCCCTCTTTTAGAGTTGTAGATAAAAAATATTTATTATACAAATCTGTTTGCCAAATACCGTTTGAATCAAGACTTGGGAAGATAAAAAGCGATAAATTCGGATAAAAAAGTCGAAAGAAAAAAAAGAAAACGGTAAACAAAATGGTGAGTAGAGGAATAAGACTTGTCTTAGTTATTTTATACATAGTGTAAATAGTATAATATGGCTATTAACTTTATATGTTTCTATTAAAATTTATTAGAATTATTAGGAAAAAAAGTTTTCTGCACGATATATTATATATTTTTTTGGCTACCCGTATCGCCATATTTTTTTTAGCGCTATTTTTTATAGGATTTAGCAATGTAGATAGGAATATAACACTTTATGACGCTTTTTCTCAATGGGATGGCCAGTGGTATCTGAAAGTCGCAACAGAAGGTTACCATTGGAATGGACCATATACTCAAGCAAATGTTGCTTTTTTCCCATTATATCCTCTAACTGCTAAAATATTAAGTTTGGCTACTCACAATCTTGAGCTTTCTTTTTTAATTGTTTCAAATGTTAGTTATTTTATTTTTCTTATATTTTTATATAAAATCACCAATTTTTTTTATGACAGAGAAACTAGCATCCGGACAGTGTGGTATTTGTCAATCTTTCCGCTCTCATTCATTTTTTCGATTTTTTATAACGAATCATTATTTTTAATGATGGTAGCTGGTGCGATATATTTTGCTTATAAAAAAAGATGGAGTGTAGCAGTATTATTTGCTATTTTGGGAGCTCTAGCAAGGGGAGCTGGTTTAGTTTTACTTCCGACTTTACTTTTCTATTATTTCAAAAGCAGTAAGAAATATAAATTCTCTGAGTTAATTCAAATTCTGATGATTCCAGTTGGAATAATGCTATTTTCAATCTATTTATGGTTTAAAGTTGGAGATTTTTTAGCTTATATTCACATTTTAAAGGCATGGAAAATTTTATATCAAAATCCATTAATCACCATTGCTTCCACTTTTGAGCTTATTAAAATTCTACCAAAATACAATTACTTTACAGCTTTAAGCATCTTTGATTTAATAATCTTAGTTTTTCTATTTATATTGTTAATCTTATCTTATAAGAGATTACCGAAAGAATTATTCCTTTTTTCTATTCTAATTTTTATTTTTTATATCTCCAAATCTTGGGATCCGACTTTCTTTTATCCGATGGGATCAACTAATCGCTATCTTTTTGAAGCTTTTCCTCTTTTCTTGACCTTAGCAAAATTAGGTAAAAATAAGTTTATTGATGTTTCTTATGTAGCATTTTCATTAATTTTTCTAGGCATATTATCTTTAAGTTTTTTTTCAGGTAAGTGGGTTTTTTGACTAGTATGCTCAATCGATATGTTGCCTCAATTTTTATAGTTACGCTCCTGACTTACTTAACTTTTGCTGGAAGATTTAAATTCGAATACCCTAAAACCAACAGAGATTATTTTACACGTTTATCTTATTCATTCTTACAAAGTAAATTAGATGTCTCTTATCCGGGATACTCACCAAACGACTTAGCTTTTTATAAAGGAACATATTATTTATACTGGGGTCCATTACCCGCCCTTATTCTTTTGCCATTTGTCTATTTTTTAGGAACGGATATGAGCGATATATTTTATACAGCTGTCTTTGGTGCAATAAACATTTTTCTTATCAGCATTTTATTTTTGGAGTTTAAAAGATATTGTAAATTGCGCATATCAACAAATCTAATACTTCTATTAGTAATTTGTTTTGCCTTTGGAACGATTCATTTCTATTTATCTATTCTTGGAACTGTCTGGTTTACTTCACAAATAATATCGTTGACTGCATATCTCCTCTCACTGTTTTTTTTATTTCAATATCTTAATAGTAATAAATATTCAAAAATACTACTTAGTGTTGTCTTTCTTGGTTTGACTGCTCTAGGAAAATATACCTTTTTATTATCTTTACCACTCTATTTGGGTGTTCTCTACCATAATCATAAACTTGCTTTTAATCAGTGGGTTAAACTCTCTTCAGTCCTATTTTTATTTATTACTCTAATATTTATCTATAATCATCTAAGATTTGGTTCACCATTTAATAATGGTTTAAAATTCATGCAGGTCAACCCAAAATTTTATTCAGATATAGCTAATTATGGTTATTTTAACCCTCATTATATTAGTAGAAATTTATATTATTTTCTTTTAAACCCGTACCAATTTGTAGTTACAAAACCATTTATCTCACCTGACCCAAATGGAAATAGTATTTTCTTTACCTCTCCGATATTTATTTTATTACTTATTAGTTGGTATCAGAAGCATTTTAAGGTTAATAAATTGATAGCTAAATACATTTTGTTATCCATAATATTAATGATGTTTCCTGTAGTATTATATTATGGCGGTGGTTGGTATCAATGGGGCTACCGTTATGCTTTAGATATATATCCTTTACTCTTTTTACTCTTATTACTGATTATTAATAAGTATGAATACTTTGTAGTTCTTACACTAGTCATAATATCTATACTCATTAATTTATGTGGGACATATTGGATGATGGAATTTGCAAAATACGCATATTTTTAATCCGCCAATTTCATTATGCCGATATCAAATAGAAAAATCTCATCTAGAATTTGTATATTATTACTTCTAATAATTTTCTTTGGGACTGCCTTACGTCTCCCTAATCTTTTCTCGCCTCTTACCGAGCTTCATGATTTTAGACAAACACAAACCGCAGCGAATGTCTGGCTGTATTATAAATATGGCTTTAAATTATTTGAGTATCATGTGCCGATGTTTGGCGGAAAATATTGGATGTGGGACTTTCCTCTCTATCAGATTGTGGCTTTTGCTTTTACACAAATTTTGGGACTCCATGATTTTGTCGGTCGTCTGATATCTATTTTAAGTTATGTAGTATCCAGCCTTGCCCTATTTTATGTTTGTTTGAAAGTTTTTAGAAAGGCAATGTACTCCTTATTGTCGGTATTCCTTTACTCTATTATTCCAATTAATATATATTACTATAGAGCCTATATACCTGATCCATTTATCTTGTCAATTTCATTGGTCGGAGTAGCTTTATCATTCAGTCTCTCTTCCAGCTTTAGTTTAAAAAAGCTATTATTGATTTTAGTCATCATTTGGATTGGATTTATATCTAAAATAACAATTATTTCTGCTGTATTATTACCAATAATTTATTTGCTCTATATTTCCACCTTAAAACAGAAACGGAAGTCAATCATAAACTTAATTATTATTTTTTACTTAATATTTTTATTTACATCCTTTTTTTATGGCATTCATATACTCACTATATGAATTTACAATCTGTGACGCTGGCTGATGGTACCATTAAGGACTGGTATCTGGGGACGAAATATTTTTCCTTAGAGTACTACCTACTTCTTATACAACGATTTATCCAGGAATTAGGAGGAGGGCTACTTTTATTTTTACTTGGCTTCTTATACTTATGGAAAACCAAAAATATCTATTACAGATTGGTGGTGATTTGGCTGATAAATATTCTTCTTTATCTTGTCATTTTTAATAATCTTAATTTTGTACATAATTATTACCAACTTCCTGTTTATCCGGCAATTACTGTAATTATAGTTTTTGGATTTATTTACTTAAAAAGAAAGACCACTAATTTTCATATTTATAGAAGTATTTTATTTATCTGTCTAATTACTTATTATTTCTATTCTTTCTCGATCGAGAGAAAGTCTTATGCTTCTGATGTTCAACTTACAAAGAGAGTTATGGCAATTAGTGACGTAGTTGAGCAATGCACAGAGGAAAAAGATAAGATTATCTATGTCTGGCCTTATGCAGATCCCAATCATCCGACTGTCTTATATTATGCGAGGCGAATAGGTTACAACCATGATCTTTTTGAGCTAGATAAAATTGGTGAGATTCTTAAACAAGATAAAGATGTGCATAATATTGTTATTTATCCGGTGTCAGAAAATTTTAAAACAGATATAATTAATTATCTAAATAAAGTGAAGATAAATATTTCTGAGAAATGTTTTGTTAATGACACATTAATTCTTGAGGTGATTTAAGTTGTTAATTATTTTTGTTGCCGGTCTTTGTATCGGGTCATTTCTCAATGTAGCAATTGACAGATTGCCTCGTGGAGAATCTATCGTCAAAGGCAGATCCCGCTGCGATCATTGCAAGCATAAATTATCCTGGATTGATCTTATCCCGATTGTCTCTTTTTTTATTCTTGGCAGGCGCTGCCGATACTGTAAAAAGCCGATTTCCTGGCAATATTCGCTGGTAGAGCTGATGACTGGAATATTATTCCTTTTCACTTACACTTTCATGATTCGATTCATCGAAGTGAGGGAACCACTCTTTTATTATTTGTTTTATTTAGCCATTGTCTCCGGTTTAATCGTCATCTTTTTTACCGATTTTAAATATCGCATTATTCCTGATCAGGTGCTTTTTTTTATTGCCCTGATTACATTAGTGTACAGTCTTATTTTGGCGCCAGAAACATTGATAAACCGCCTGCTTTCAGGGTTAATAATGGTTATTATTTTCCTGATTTTAGCTGTAGTTACAAAAGGCAAAGGTATGGGTTTTGGCGATGTCAAGTTGTCCTTTTTTATGGGTTTGTTTTTAGGTTTCCCCAAAATTATAGTCGCTTTTTATCTTGCTTTCTTGACAGGAGCCGCAATTTCCCTGATACTGGTATTAATCGGCAAAAAAACCATGAAAAGCAAAATTGCCTTCGGCCCGTTTCTTGTATATGCAACCGTAGTTTCCTTTTTCTTTGGAAATCAGATATGGGATCTATTTAAGAGAGTAATGGGAATCTAAAACTAAATTTATAATTTACAATGTATAATTTACAATCTAAAAAAAACTCAAAACTTACAACTCAAAACTTACAACTGATTTCTGGTTTTTCCCTTATTGAACTTATTCTTGCCATGGCTATTATTTCCATATTAAGTGTAGCACTATGGGGAAATTTTTTTAGCTCCATTATAAAAGGCAGGGATTCACGAAGAAAACAAGACCTTGAATCTATATCCAAGGCTTTGGAGCTTTATTATTATGATTTTAAAGCTTATCCTACGGGCCTGCCTTCCTGGGGTCAGTCTTTTAGCCATCCGACCAAAGGCAGCATCATCTATATGCAGAAGCTTCCCACCGATCCGATATATCCAAAATATAGTTATTGTTACACATCGACAGATGGCACTTATTACAAGTTATATGCTAATCTGGAAAATACCAGCGATCCGAAATTATTGCCTGCCCTAGTTTCCTGTAATGGTGTAAACTATAATTATGGTATATCCAGTTCGAATACCACACCATGAAAAACGAAGATGGTTTTACATTGATTGAGTTGCTTGTAGTTATCGGCATCATCACTATGATTACCGCTTTACTATTTCCAAATTTTATGGGAGCAAGACAAAGGGCAAGGGATGCCCAGCGAAAAAGTGACCTTTCTCAAATTCAGAAAGCTATGGAACTATTTAAGCTTGATCAGAAGCCACCGGTATATCCTACAACCGGAGCTTTCCCGGCATCACTTTGCGGTCAGTGCTGGTCCTCTGCTGCAGATTGCGGCGGCAACATCTACATGCATAAATTTCCCTGTGATCCCGGAAGCAGCGTACCAACTCCGTATATTTATGCCAGAGATACGGATACGCTTAAATATACTCTCTCTGCCTGTTTGGAAAATGCTGCCGATCCCGATGCCGATGTGACACCAATACCATCTTGTAGTGGTGGTGCCAATACCAGTTATACTGTACATGAACCCTGAAAATTTTTTCTTCTGAAATTTAAATCATAAATTTCAGAAGCTACTTAGTAGCTTTAAAAATTTTCAGGGTAAACCCGAAAGGAAAATTATGAAGAAATTTAAACGAGGTTTTACTCTTCTTGAACTTCTTGTTGTTATCTCTATCATTGTTATTCTTATCACCATGGGCTTATCTTCTTACTCTACGGCTCAAAAGAAAGGCAGGGATGCCAAAAGAAAAAGCGATATCAAAGAGATACAGGGAGCGCTTGAGCAATATTATTCAGTTTGTGGATATACGTATCCTGTCCCAACAGGGTTTTATTCAAGCATAATTTGTACTACACCCGGAGTAAGTATTGCCATTATGCCGACAGTCTACAGTGATCCGCGAGGCATCACTCCTTATTATTGCGACGGTACCTGTAATGCTACAAATTATACCATTTGTGCGGGTCTTGAGGCAGAGACTACACCCGCCTTTTGTGTTTCCAATCAACAATAGAATTATGAATTATGAATTAAGAATTAAGAATGATAAGAGTGAGTATGGATTTACATTAGTTGAAGTTTTGGTCGTGGCGACCATAATCTCTTTACTCTCTACAATTGGTATCGCCGGTTTTCAGGCCATTACCAGAAACGGCAGGGATGCTCTGCGAAAGGCAGATCTTGAGCAGGTGCGTAGTGCCTTGGAAATTTACAAATCCACTGACTCCAGCCACACTTATCCGAGTGCAAGCGGCTGTGATCCGTCGGGATTGGTTACTGATTATTTGAATAAGCTTCCCGTTGATCCCAAATATCCTACTTACAAATACTGTTATCACAGAGAAGATGCTACTCCTCTTATCTATTATTTATGTGCCCATCTTGAAAATGGGGGCGATACGGAACTCTGTACAGCAGGAGATTGTGGTAGTGGTGCGGTTTGTAATTACCGGGTGAATAATCCATAATGAAATTTCAATTAGGATTTACCCTCATTGAACTTATTGTTTCGCTTACGGTGATTGCCGTGATTGCCGGTATCATTCTTGCTGGCTATGCTAAATTCAGCCAGAGGCAAAGCCTGGTTGCGGCAGGACAGAATTTTAAAAATCTTTTGACAGATGCCCAGAGTCGCGCACAAAGCAGCGAGGTTGATTGCAGTATCTGCGGAGGATGTACTGCTGCTGCAACTTCAGATTTTAAAGGCTGGTATGTGGATTTTGAAAACAGGAAAATATATGGTAAATGCGCCGACAAGACATTTTCTGAAAAGTCATTTTCGGATTTCAACTTGCCCGATGAATCAGAAATTGCGATTACTCCTTATCTGACACCGCCCGTAGGTTTCCTTTTTAACTATTCGCCATCCCGGGCTTCATCAATCACGCCAAGCCAAGATGTAACCGTATGTCTTCAGCAAGCCAATCTTGACGGCTATTATGTAATAAGAATAAGTAAAGCAGGGATTATAACTGATGATAATGTATTATCTTCATGTCCATGAGAGAGTCTGGTCAGACTATTTTAGAGGTGGTGGTCGCTTTATCACTGATAATCTTATTCCTTTCAGGAATTGTGATTGTTGAGCTTTTTGCTATAAAAAACATGGAATATGCGCAAAATGTAAGTTTGGCCACAAAACTTGCCCGGCAGCAACTTGAAAGAGCAAAGATACTTAGGGATGCGGAAGGTATAAATGCTTTATCTCTCAGTTGCACCTCACCCTGCTATATCAATGGCAATTTGACTCCTGTGCCGGTGACGCCTACCGGAACTTACGGGCAAGTTTTGCGACTGGTATCAAGCTCAGCTTCCGATTGCCCTTTGCCTGACGTGACAATCACTCCTGCCCCTATCTCTTATAAAGCTACAGCAATAGTTTCCTGGTCGCAAAATGCGACTATTACCCCTCCGCCGCAAGTAGAATTATCATCCTGTTTGACTGACTGGAGATAAGATGAATAAAAGTTCAAAGTTGGGTTTTACCCTCATTGAGCTTCTAGTTGTAGTTACGTTGGTGGGTCTGATGGGAATTATTATTACCCAGATTTTTATTTTGGGTTTGCGTTCTCAGGCTAAAAACCAGGTCATGAAAGATGTGCGCCAAAACGGAGATCTTATTATTTCGGTAATCGAAGGCATGGTCAAAAACGCTGTTGATATTACCGAGGCAGGATGTGGTGTAAGCAGTAAACAACTGACCATCACAAACCAAGACGGCTTTTCTACGGTTTTTGATTGCAGTGACGGTGCCAACATGGCATCTGTGAGTGCCTATCCGGACCCTATTCCTACGGTAAGCGTGAATTTAAACACAACTGCGGTGAAAATAGAAAACTGTAACTTTCGCCTGATTTGTCCTACTCCTCCTATAAACCCGAAATATGTTTTTGTAAACTTTAATGTCGTCCAAGCAGGCAGCGGCACCTTGCCTGAAAATCGGGCTTCACTTGAATACCAAACCACCGTTTCTCTGGGGAGTTATCAATAAACGTTGATTATGTGATTTTCTCTACTTTAAATAAAACTTATTAGGAATATACCCGGATTTACTGGTAGTTGATAAAAGATATAGAAAAAATTAAATATAATTATTATTACAATAATATACGCAATAAATTTATAATTGGATTTTAAACACAATATCTTATAAGTAGCAAAAGATAATAAATATATTACAGATAGTCCAACAATCTGTAAATTTCGTACATGCAAGATTGGTTTATAAAGAAAGGTAAATATACCAGTAAATAATAGAGAAAAAATACTGCAGAATAAGACAACTTGCAAAATTTCCTCTTTTTTTCTTTCTATCAAATAAAAGCATATCGCCGCACATAATATGGCAATATAAAAAAGATTTATAATTGTGTCTCGGTATGTGCCGAGAAAAAAAGGTGTAGCAAATGAAAAATTGACATAGTCACCTAGCCAACTAATTCTTTTGAATGCCTTGTCAAAGTTATTAATAATTATCCAAAATCCATATATGCCCATTATGAGACTTGAGAAACATGAGTACAGATACTGTTTATTCCATTTATATTTATTTCTTATAGTTTTTATAAAAAGATACAAGGATAAAGGAATAAAATAATATAGATATCCATAATCAAAATATAATCCAATAATATTTATGATAGTAAAAGCAAATATACTGAATTTATTTTCTTTTCCTAATAAATACAGCGACGTTAAAATCAATGTCAACAATCCTGAATACATCCTAAACTGCCAGTCGAAAATCAAAGAATATCCAGAAAAGACATAATACCCCACCAATATTAAAGCAAAGATTCTATTATGATTTTTTAATCCAATTTTTAATAATATGAATAAATTAATAATAAAAAAAAGCAAACTTGAAATACGTAACCAGATGTAATTTTTTGACAATAAGTACCATAATTTCAGGTAAATATAATATCCAAATGGATGGGTAGGATCACCACGACCAGAAAATAATACTCTAAATGATTTACTTATTATTTTCAGTGTTGATTTTTCATCAAACCATAATGGTAGATAAATTATCAGGAAAAGTCTTAGACAAATTCCGATAAGTAAAAATAGTATAAATATTATCGTGAAATAATTATTAATTTTAGATAATCGAATTTTTAACACGTTATGTTAATATAATTATGAATATAATAACATGCTTAATAAACTGTTTCTTAACAAAAAAACAATCTTTCTTTTTGGTACTATTGTAGCCTATCTAGGATTGTTTTTCGCACGTTCTTTCCCCATCTATGCGCTTACTTTTATCTGGTTTTTTTTTATTACATATATTTACCTTGCTGATATCAAAAAAGCTGTATTTCTTACTTCTCTTTTCGCACTGCCCTATTCCCAGGGCAGATCATTTTTATCGATTGATGATACAAATCTGTTTACAGTTACTCCATTCGCCGTCAGCGTTTTAGTACTGTCGGTATTATCTATAAAAGATAAATTATCTTACCAAATTGACCGCAAAGACATTTTATTATTTTTGTTTTTTGTGTCCGGAATTGTTTCTTACCTATTTGCCAATACTTCGTTTGCGGTTCTTAACGGTATTTTACGACTGAGCATCTACATCTTATTTTATATCCTGGCCAAACGTTATCTTTCTGATGAAAAAATAAAAAGGATGTGCATTTTTATTCTTATCTCGATGGTCATCTTTGAGAGCGGACTGACAATTTTGCAATTTGGCATAGGCCATCCATTTGGAAAATATATAGAAGAAGTTGTAAAAACTAGTCCATATGGCAAGTTTTGGGACGAAGATTACACAGTTTTTCGTCCTACTGGTACTTTCAAAGGTCCTAATAGTCTGTCCAGTTTTTTAACTATTATATTGCCGTTTATATTCTTACTCAGAAGAAAAACGGTAAAATTCTTAATTCTACTCTCTGCCTTAGTAGCTATTTTTTTAAGCTTCACCAGATTTAGCTGGATGATGAGTATTTTGGTATTAATTATTGTATTTTGGCTCACGAAACCGAAAATTAATTTTTCCAGATTAAAACTAGCAGCAGTGATACCAACAGTATTTTTACTCGGTTTAACAGTTTTAATCCTTTTTCCTTATTTTCAATATAAAATTTCACTGACAGGTTTTTCTATTACCGATATAAGTTCCATTGATACTCGAATGAAGTTAAACAGAGAAGCGATAAGTCTTGTTGCACAATATCCGGTATTCGGCGTTGGTCTCAATCAATTTTCTGACTTTGCAGTCGAAAATAATATTACTGGCATATTTAAACTTTTACCAAACATTATTGTCCACAATGTTCCCTTGCTTATTTCTGCGGAAATAGGAATACCGGCCCTGGTGTTTTTTATGTGCTTCGTGTTTTTTTCCTATAGTCGTTACTTTATTTCCAGGAAAAGACTAGACAAAAATGATCGCGATTTTAAAGATATTGCCGCTTTGGGGGGGCTAATATATTTTCTTGAAGCAAACATGGTTACGCTTTTTCCTGCTCCTCACTTTTCCTTGTTCCTTCTTTATATGGCGATTATCAATTCTTAGATACTTCTAATATCGCATCGTAAATCGTCATATACTCATCGGTCATTTTGGTGATTGACTGCCAGTTTTTTGCCTTTTTTTGCGCGAGTTGTGCTTTTTTGCGGGCCATATCGGGATTATCCAGTACTTTACTGATCCCTTCGGCAATATCCTGGGGAGAATTCGGATTGACAAACCAAGCAATATCTTCATTCAGAAATTCCCGGTGCTCTGGGATGTCAGAGACAACCAAGGGACAGCCGCAGGCCATGGCCTCAAGTACTGCATTTGGGCAACCCTCAACATTACTGACAAGAACAAATAATTTTGCCGATTTCATGAGGGTCCAGAGAGATTGATCTTCTACAAATCCAGGCATTATCACTTTCCTCCCTATTCCATACTTAGCTACTTTTTTTATGATTTGATTTTTATATAACCCATCACCACATAGAACGACTTTTATATTGTTATAAATGATGTATTTTACTATTGCCTCAAAAAGATTATGGATATTTTTATCTTTTTCTGCGAGTCTGCCAGCATATAAAATGAAATTTTCATTAGAATTGGGTCCAAAATTGAGCAAGATATTATTGGTCTGCCTGATTTGCACGTAGGGAAGGGCATTACGGATGATACATTTGTTTTTTTTGAAACACGCTCTTTCCCAATAATTATTTCCACTGAGGGAGTTGGACACGATAGCTGATGCTTTTTTGCCGATATATTTTCTGATGAGGTCGGAAGGATGATTTGACCATGAACGATAGCTATTTGCCTCACGTAGAACCCAAGGAATTTTTTTTCTTACTGCGATTAATCCTACTGGGATATCCATTTCTCTGTACCAGGTTTGAATAATATCAGGTTTAAGTCTGTTGATGAGCGAATAAAGCTGCAGTGGTATTGTTAAGTCGCAAAAATAATACCTCGGAGGGATCCGATGGAAAATGTTTCCGATAGTTCTGATTTGATGCAGGGTAGCACCACTATTTGTGAGCTTCTGGAAATAGAAATCCCCTCGAAAATAAGCTATATGAACTTCATGACCTTTTTTGATAAGTCCAGAGGTCAGATAATGCAATTGTCTTTGTGTACCTCCGCAATTAATGGCATGGATACATTGAAGAATTTTCATCTTTATAATTTTTATTCATTTAAATAATTTGCTATTATTTATGATGATAAAGTTATTTTTTATTAAGCAGAATATTAATTAATATCTAAATTCTATATTCCTTAAAAAGGATTATAGCATTACTGTAATATGATAGTTGATCTGATGAGTATGAAAAAGATTATCATTTACTTTTTTATTCCCTTTTAGATCATTTTTTATTTTCTCAACTATTATCAATGGTATTCACAGAAACTTCCCATAATACACACCAATGAGCATCGGTGGATTGGACGGTCTTTCTTTTTTGAGCTCTTCTGGCGAGGCGACTTGCATAACTCTTTGTGGAAGTCACATTCCTCATTTGAGCAACCCAAGTTGGCAGAATACTATCTAGGTGTATTCCTTTATCCTAAGTATTTGGCTGAAAAACCTGCCAATGATCCAGACTACGATATGGCCATGTATTTGATAGATAACAATTTTTATTTCGAGACTGAAAATGTCACTGAGGAAAAGTATTTACAAAGGGTAAAAATATCCCTTAATTGGTGGAATAGGAAGGAAAAACTTAGCAAAAATATGATGCTGGAACTTTATGGTGGCAGGATTATAAATACGTTCGACATAATTTATCGCCTGAGGGCAGCAAATGCTTTTGTTTTAGCACTAAGTGTGGTGGTTTTCTACTTTATTATGTTGACAACATTTGGATCTGTGTTTTGGATCTGTGTTTCCCTTGTTGCCACCTTTTTTTACGGTCATAACATGATCTTTCTAGAAAAAGGGATTTTTGCCACAGATGAGGCTATGTTTGTTCTTTTTTTCAATGTCGGGATCTTTTTCATGATAAAGATTTTTAGCGGAAGTAAGCGGAGAGTTGTTTATCTTTGGGGTTATGCCGCTTCGGCCGCCTTTTGCACCCAGGCCAAACTGAACGGGATGATGCTGTCATTTTTTTTCAGCACACTTTATCTCGCGAAACTTTCTGCCAGCTATTTTGCAAGGTTTAAAATCAATATTAAAAAAAGTATTATTCTTCTTGTCCTTGTAAACATTCTTAGTTTTTGCATCTTTACACTATGTGATCCTTATTTATACCAAAATACTCTTAGCAACATAGGCAACTACTATTCTCACCGTTGGGCTAGAACCTTGATACAAACGAAGAATGAGGACTATATCAAAGTAATGCTACCTAATTATATGCAAAGAATTGCGGCGGTCTATAACAATTTTATCGGTAATAATGTCAATATGGATTTAAGTTTTGTAAGTTATGACTTTCCCTTTGGTAAGTTTCAGCCACCCAGAAATCTTTTAATTGTTCTTCTAGCAACGGGAATATTTTCAACAATTATAAAGACAATAAGAGAAAAGAATGTTTTTTCTGCAAATTTTCTGATTTTATTGTTTTTTATTATGACACAGTTTATTATGGGGTTTTATCTTATGTTTAATTTCTCCCGCTATTTCATCCAATTGATTGCCTTCTTTCTTTTTTTTGAGATTAATGGGGCAATATATATCTCCAAACTGATAATACAAAGTACTAAAAAGTTGGTTGTGAATTGTGCATGTTGATAGCTTTTTGATATATATTAATTAGGCGGTTATAAAAAATATCTGGTTGAAAATTTTTTTCTAGATATTTTCGTCCAGCCATTCCCATTTTTTTGCAATAATTGGGACTTTTCCATAATCTGATTATTTTCTCTTTGCAATCTTGAATATTTCCCGGTTCAAATAGCAACCCGTTAATTCCGTGTTGGATCAATTCGGGAATCCCACCGATATTTGAAGCAACTACCGGTTTTCCTGAAGCAAAACTTTCTAAAATCATATTGGGGCAGTTTTCAAAAAATAAGGAAGACAAGATTGTAAATCTGGCATTAAAAATTGTTTGTATCAAATCTCTATCGGATAAATGATTGCCGATTTTTACGTTAGATAAATGAAGATAATTGATAGTGTTTTTTAGGCAAGATTTTTCCGGTCCTTCGCCGACAATTTTGAGTTGGATCTCCGGCAAAAAACTCATGACTTTAAGTAGAAATTTGAGCCCTTTTTCCTCGGACAGTCTGCCAAAATAAAGAATATAATTTCCCCTACAATAATCAGTTTGATACTGTAAATAGTCTATAAAATTTGGTAAGTGGACAATTTTTTCCCGAGCTAGACCGTATTCCCTTAATTTGTTACTAGCGAAGTGACTTGGAGAGATGAAGTAATCTACCAGATTTTTTTCCCAACCAGTAAAACACGCAACATATTTTTCAAGGACCTCAATGAAAGTCGCCAAATATGAATTTTTGACACATTTATGAAATATGGCTTTATAATAATTATTTATTTTCGTAATTTCACAGATATGCCCATTGTGAAAGAGGGTGTGGTTTGGCGAAATCAGATGATAGTCGTGTACAGTTTGGACTATCGGGATATTTCTTTTTTTTAGTTCCAGAATAATTGAGGGAGATAAATGGTGGTAGATACTATGGACGTGGGCAATATCGGGTTTGAATTGGTTTAATAATAAAGCTATTTTTTTCCCTGCTTCAAAAGAATAAAATATTCTGGAGAGAACCGGTAAAAAATTTTTCAATTGCACTTTTTCGAACGAGACATTACTGACAAAATATTTTGACCATTTTGATTTATAATTACTTTTGTCCTGCATGGAGAAGTATGCTATTTTATGGCCCTTTGCTTCCAAGAGTTCGGATACTTCAAAAAAATACCTACTGGCACCTCCTCTGACATAAAAAAATTTATTTATTTGCAGGATTTTCATGAGTCTCATATTATGGTAGGTTCATTTTAATAAACCATAATTATTTTAAACTTTCCACTAGAATGATTAAACTAGTTGATTTTTTCCTAAAGAGTATAGAAAATAAAGCAATACTTCATGGTTAAAAAAACCTATTTTGCCATGGTGGTCTATTCCCATTACTCCCGCGATGCCAGAGTCAGGCGGTATGCCGAGAGTCTGGTAAGGAATGGATTTAGAGTCGATGTAGTATGTCTAAATGAGGAATATCGCCCTAAAGAGAGGAATATATCTCTTCTTAGATATCCTCTTGGTAGAAGAAGATACGGTAAATTGTGGTACATCCTTGAATATTTACTGTTTTTTCTATACTGTACCTTTATCCTCTCAATCAATCATCTCATAAAAAGATATAAAGTTATCCATATCAATAATATGCCCGATTTTCTAGTTTTTGCGGCGGCGGTTCCCAAATTTTTTGGCGCAAAGATAATTTTGGATCTCCACGACCCCATGCCTGAACTTTATATGTCAAAATATCATGATAATAGAAATGGCCAAATGGTTAAATTGTTAAAATGGTTGGAGAAAATATCCATAGATTTTGCTGACGATGTGATTACCGCAAATCCGATCTTCAAGAAAATATTTTTATCAAGAAATAATATTTCATCTAATAAGATAACTGTTATACTTAATTGCCCTGACACAAGAATATTTCGACCTCCGAAACCAAAAAAATCTGATAATAAATATTTTAATCTTCTTTACATGGGGACAGTCGAGGAAAGGTTTGGCCTAGACGTTGCCATTGATGCATTTACTGTCCTTGTAAAGAGAATGCCCAATATGCGCTTTATTATCATTCCCAAACTGGAAGACGAGGGAAAATATTCTATGGAGCTTAAAAATAGGATTAGACAGTTGAAATTAGAAAAATATATTTTATTCAAATCCCCTACTCCGCTTGAACAAATAGTAAAAGAAATAAATCAGGCGGATGTCGGTATTGTGTTGGCTCGTGACGGCATATTTACAGACAGTATCATGCCGGTAAAACTTCTCGAGTTTATCCAGATGGAAATTCCGGTTGTAGCCACAAAAACTAGAATTTTAGGTCGGTATTTTACCAATAGGCAGATTTATTTTCTAAAAAAGAATACAGCAAAAGAATTCACTCAAGCAGTATTAAAATTATGGAAGGATAAAAGCTTGAGAGAAAACTTAGTAAGTAAAGCAAAAGACTATCTTAGAGAAAATAATTGGGAAAGTGAGGAGGAAAAATATAATAGCCTCTTGACAAATCTGTAGTCTTTGGGGACTAATCTTTGGGGACAAAAACAAAAGGGGACGGTTCTCAGATAGCCTCTTTATTGATAATTTTTATTTATTCAGGTGATATCTGATCTTCCTTATCTCATTGTATCTTTGCGCCCTTGATCCCCATGACTTTTTCTTGTAAGTTTCTTCAATAATCTCATCTATTATCATGTGTTTATAATTCTCTTGTCTTTCAGATGGTGTTTTGCCCAGCTGATCATAAAATATATCTTCAGTAATCAAATCATCCTCTTCTCCCTCCGCATAATAACTGTAACTGCAATATTTATAATTATCTGGATCTTTCACAATTCCTGCTCTTGCCGGATTTAGCTCTATGTACTTTCCGCACTGGATGAAATACTCATCTTTGCCAACAGGTTGACTCTTAAACCTATCCTGCCAGAAGTGACCTGTCCATCCGTAATGTTTTTTATAGTGATAGAAATAGGATAGATTCAGTTTCTTCATGAATGTGGAGAAATCAGATGCGTCTTTAGTTCTTATCAGGAAATGAGTAT
>Ga0315282_10003060_pt1 | contig 30205 bp, 22 predicted proteins | sample YL17G07_20_MG_FD_203693 | JGI IMG/M metagenome (GOLD analysis project Ga0315282, IMG submission 203693) | Sediment microbial communities from Yellowstone Lake, YNP, Wyoming, USA - YL17G07_20 | ecosystem: Environmental > Aquatic > Freshwater > Lake > Sediment | place: USA: Wyoming | collected... | reverse complement strand
CTTTACTACGCATGCGGTAACCTGGAGCGCATTCCTGGTTAATAACCTGCTGCCAGTGACACTGGGTAATATCGTCGGCGGAGGTCTCTTTGTGGCTACTCTCTATTGGTGGGTATATCTCAGGCAGCAAAATAAGGCTGCTGGATTAATGCCCAGCGGTTTGACAGGAAACAGCCTACCACGTTAGAGTGTTGATGCCCCTTTTCCCTTAGTGTCTTAATGAATCAACAAAGGAGCGCATGACGGCACAGAAAAGAAAGCCCCGCCCCTTAGGCAGGGTACCGGATGAAAAAACACTAAAGGCTGACCTAAAGCGCTACTGCTCCCTGGCAGTGGAGCTTGGAGCTACTGACGCCGTCATCATCCCGGCTAACCGGGTTACTGTAGATGAGCGCGTAAGGTTGAAGTGTACCATACCCCGGTGCCCCCGTGCTGGCGAAAGTGCTAATTGCCCTCCTTATGCTCCTGACCTCGAACTGGTGCGCCAAGCTGTAAAGCGCTATTCCTGGGCAATCTTATTTAAGTGCGACGTATCTCCCATAGAGGACTATGTCCCGCAAAAGGGAGCCGCAAAAGATGACCAGCGGCGGGTATTACTCTTTCACAAGCAGGGGAATGAGGTGGTCTATGGCCTGGAGCGCCAAGCTTACAAGGATGGGTATCATCTGGCTATGGGGTTGGGTGGTGGCTCATGCAAAGATTATCTGTGTCAAGGAATGCTCTGCTAGTTCTTAGATAGCGGGCGCTGCCGCTTTCCACAACGCGCTCGACCTGCAATAGAAGCTATGGGCATTGATGTGATAAAACTGGTAAATGAAGCTGGATGGTCAGCTTATGCCCTGCTTGATGACCTCAGCATTGTTCCCTGCGCCATTACGGTTGGTCTCGTCTTTATCGAATAAGTGAGGTGACAAATGGCTCAAGATGTAGCAGAACTGGCACAAGAATATCTGTCCGATGACTCTCGTAAGTGGGCAAAGCTAGCCAGCAATATAAACTGGCGGCGACTACAGGTATTGTTACTGAGGGAAATCCTGATTGAGTTAAGGAAACTCAATCAGACTACCCGCTAAGGCGGGACCACCAACATTCTGGCTGAATGCTAATAAATATAGTGAGGGTTAAGCCCAGCCCTCTGCTATGAGCTTATCATGTAGTTCATCGGGGTGGTGTCGGCAGTGGTATTCGAGGCGGCTTGACTCGCTGTGAGCTTCGCTATAAGTCCAGCCCTTAGCCATGCGTTTTCGTTCGTGAAGTTCGTGTAGCAATACGAAGCCACGCCTCTTGCCTTGGGCTGTTGCACATTGCACTAGAAGATGGGGCGAGAAATAAAGGTAAAGGGGGTTAAGTATGAAAACTGTGGCATTGATAATAGCAGTTATTGCTCTTACTGTGGCTGTTGGTAGAGTGGTAAAACTTTCAAATGATAGAGACCGTACTAATGATAGGGTGCAACGAGCTGGAGAAACAGCAATAAGGTCTATGACCCACCAACTTCTCCGTCAATAAAAACGACCGGCGAATCCATGGGGTATAATGTCCTTAGATACTCCTACTTAAAGGGGGATAGACGATGGAGAATAAAGAGAGAGGGCAAGTAGAGGGTAAACCGACCTGGAGATTAGCCTGGGGATTGTGGTGGCGGATGTTCCTTATGGCTTTGGGGGGGGGTGCGATAATACTTATGATACATTTTATATTGACGTTCAATCCTTCCTACATAGGTCAGGGAACTCGGCCAACGACCGCCCAGACCGAAATGTGGAGCGTACAAACCGCCATTCTGGCAGGTATGGCTGAGGCCGGTGCCACTGTGGTAACAGCAGACACCATAACGTCAAGTGACAACAACAAGACTGTTTACTATCCAGAGACCGCTTACCAGACAAGCGGAAGCTTTCAACTGGAGACCTACCTGCATCTCCCGACCCTTGGCACATGGACCTGGGACAGCAATGGCACAGTTGTCAGCGGTACTTACTCAGGTGGCGGCAAGACCTGCATCTACTATTATTATGCACCTTCCCCATGGGTGTGCACGGGAGGCTAAAAATCATGCATCCTGAGAGCCCGACGAAACCGACCGTGCTTGTAAGGAGAGATAAAGATGGAGAATAAAGAAAGTGAGAAAGTGGAAATTAAACCAACCTGGGGACTAGCCTGGGGGTTATTTTGGAGGATACTCCTTATCTCTTTGGCGGTGGGAGGGATAATTTATCTGATTATACACGCCACAGGTATAAAGCCCTTCCCGTGGTGAGTAACCCCCGTCATACTCCGAAATAGCAAGTGGGTAAGAGATGAGCTAGGCTTTGCCTTTGCTAACGTGGAAGGGTACAGCGGCAGTCTCGTCCAGCACATTGCCGGCGGAGTAGGGTAATTAAAACTTTCCCGGGTAACTAATGTCAGGAATGTGCAGTGTATAATTGACGGGGATTTGGCTCAGCCTTACGTTCACCTTTATGGTAGAATATTGTTAAGTAAGCAGCCGAATAGGCAGGAGAAAAGGCTAAAACGATGCCCTTGTCGACAGAGCGTTTGTGCGAGATAGTTACCGAACTGGTTTCCCGACCCCTCGTCCGGCTGTTAAAGTAAACTAGTAGGGAGGGGAAACGTGGGCATCTTTGATAGCTTCAAAAAGAAAAGGCCTGAGGAAAGCTCAAGGGAGGTAAGACGGGAGCCTCCTCCCCGAAGGGAGGAGGCAATTCCCGGAAGGTGGCAGGTTGGAGACAGGATTCAGGACCGCTACGAGATATACCATGTCCTGAGCGGCCCAGGCAAGACCGGCATGGGAATTGTTTACATCTGCTACGACCATGAGTTCAAGGAACCTGTAGCATTAAAGACCTTCCATGACAAGTACCTCAGGGAGCACGCCGTCATCGACCGTTTCAAGTGGGAGGCGGAAGCCTGGGTGAGGCTGGAGAAGCACTATAACATCGTCCAGGCAAGGTATGTCACTGAGATTGAGGGAAGGCCTTTCATCTTCTTGGAATGCATTATCGGCGATGAGCAATATGGTGCTGACCTATCCGGCTGGATACGGAGAGGAGGCCTGCGAAAGGGAGGCAGGCCTGATATCCCCCTGATTCTGAACTTCGCCCTCCAGTTCTGTCACGGGATGATTCATGCCGAGGGGAAATTTCGGGAAATGGGCAAGCCCTTTGTCCACCGCGATGTTAAGCCGCAGAACATCATGGTTACCCGGGACAGGGTGGTAAAGGTTACCGACTTTGGCCTGGTGAAGGCCTTTGCTGAGTCGGATGAGGACATTCCCTCCATAACCGTTGGTGATGAATCCCACAGGAGGCTTAGCTTGAGCAAGTCAGCCAATGTCTGTGGTACGCCTCCCTATATGTCCCCGGAGCAGTGCCGTGGTGAGAAGGACATAGATGCGAGGGCGGACATCTACTCCTTCGGCTGTGTGCTCTATGAGATGCTCACTGGAAGATGCGTGTTTGATGCCCGAAGCGCGGGCGAGTTTATAAACCATCACCTGAACACCATTCCCAGGTCCCCCGATGCTCACCAGGAGCTGGACAGGATAATAATGAAATGCCTGGAGAAAGAACGAGCAAAGAGGTACCAGAATTTTGGGGAACTGGAGAAGGACCTTTCCCAGCTTTACCATGAGCTTACCGGCGAGGCGGTAGAGACGCCGGGGATGATAGAGCTGGAGGCCTGGGAATTAAGTAACAAGGGGGCTTCGCTGGCGACCCTGGGATCGCACCAAGAGGCTATAGACTGCTATCTGCAGGCGCTGAGGCTTAACCCCGACCTTGCCGGGACGCACAACAACCTGGGGGTTACCTACAAGGCTCAGGGGAGACTTGATGAGGCCATCGGGGAATACAGAAAGGCTTTGAGTCTTAACCCGGACTATGCCGTGGCGCACAACAACCTGGGGGTTACCTACAAGGCTCAGGGGAGGCTTGATGAGGCCATCAGGGAATACAGAAAGGCTTTGAGGCTTAACCCGGACTATGCCGAGGCACATTACAATCTGGGGCTTGCCTACAAGGCTCAGGGGAAGCTTGATGAGGCTACCAAGGAATACCAGGAGGCTCTGAGGCTCAGCCCCGAACTTGCCGAGGCGCACAACGACCTGGGGAATGCCTACGCCGAGCAGGGGTGGCTTTATGGGGCTATGAGGGAATACCAAGAGGCTTTGAGGCTCAACCCCAACAATGCCGAGGCGCACAACAACCTGGGGAATGCCTACGCCGAGCAGGGGAGGCTTGATGAGGCCATCGGGGAATACCAAGAGGCTTTAAGGCTTAACCCCGGCTATGTTATGGCGCACAACAACTTCGGGCTTGCCTACGCCGAGCGGGGGATGCTTGATGAGGCCATCGGGGAATACCAGGAGGCTTTACGGCTCAGCCCCGAACTTGCCGAGGCGCACAACAATCTGGGGAATGCCTACTATGCTCAGGGGAGGCTTGATGAGGCTATGAAGGAATACCAGGAGGCTTTGAGGCTCAGCCCCGAACTTACCGAGGCGCACAACAATCTGGGAAATGTCTACAATGCTCAGGAGAGGTATGACGAAGCCATCGGGGAATTCAAAGCAGCTTTGAGGCTCAACCCCGGCTATGCCGAGGTGCACTACAACCTGGGGCTTGCCTACAATGCTCAGGGGAAATTCAGGGAGGCAATAGAATGTTATCAGGCGTTTATCCGGATTGCTCCGCCCCAGTATGACTCTTATGTCAGGCAGGCTGAGGAAAACATTCGCCAGCTTCAACAAAGGATGTAAATACAAGCTAGATAGTCTAGTAGCAGTGGTATGGATAGAGAGAAATTTGAGACTCTCGTTGTTGGAGCCGTTAGCAATCTGCCTCTTGAGTTTTGCAATAAGCTGGAAAATGTTGATGTTGTCGTAGAGGACTGGCCAACGTCAGGGCAGCTTAGAAAAGTGAAAGTCAGCCATCCCAGCCAATTATTGGGGCTTTACGAGGGCGTGCCCCAAACTAAGCGCAACGGAAGATATGGGATGGTTCTGCCTGATAAAATAAGCATCTTTCAGAAGCCTATAGAGGGTCAGTGTCACTCTGATGAGGAGATTAGCATGAAAATAACTGAAGTAGTGTGCCACGAGATAGCCCACCATTTCGGCATTGATGAGAAGACTTTGCGTAGCATTGAGGATAACAGGCGCAGGAAAAGCAGGCATTGGAGGAAACCGTAACATTCTGGCTAAATGTTGCTCGAGGTGCCATGGATAGAACTGAACCTATTCTAGCAGTTAGTCAATCCTTCTGTTCGAGCCTATTCTTCAAAGGCTTCACATTAATGCTGCCTGATTAATGGTGGTGCTCTTCGGCCTCAGCCTTTTCGGCATCAGCTTTTGTCTTATGCACCGTCTTATCAGGATGGTTCGGAGGTGAGTAAATGGTATATAGCTTCAGTTTAGCTGTCTTTGAGTTGTTGATAACATTATGATAGGTACCTGCCGGTACAATGACGGCATCGCCGTCCTTAACAATATGTTTTTCTTTTCCTTCAAAAACAAATGTCGCTTCGCCTTGCTCAATACGAAAGAATTGGTCTACCTTGGGATGTACTTCGTTGCCGATTTCTTCACCTGGCTGCAAGCACATTACTACAAGCTGGGCATATTTCCCAGTGAACAAGACTTGTCTAAAATAATTGTTGGCAAGAGTCTGTTTTTCAATTGACCCAACATAGCCTACCATAATTTCGTCTCCTTCCGTTATTGATGACCTCACTGTAGCACTGGCAAGCGCTCCGGTCAATATTTCGCTAGTGTAGCCCGATATTTAACAATCTGACGGAATGCAGCCCGAACGACTGGTCGGGGTGAGTGGATTTGAACCACCGACCACCTGAACCCCATTTACAAGCTAAGTCTGCCACCTTCTGCCATCAGATACCATAAAGCCTTGTCCTGTTTAACGGCAAGCCTCAATTTGTATCTGACAGTGCCACCCTGTGCTACCGGATGCTAAACAGTTTGTTGGCAAAATGTTGGCAAAAGTCAGGACACTTATCGGTGGTAAGTCCGAGCGCCCGTCAGTCAGCTAAACAATCTGGACGGTTGTTACCCATCCGCCCCATTGTGACCTCAGGTAGCAACCCAAGAGATTGCGTGGTATCAAGCCCATTAGCAAGCGTGACCAAATATCTTTGCCTGCTGCTATTTCTTAAACTCACCTAGCATAGCGTTCCTTCACGGGAGTTCAAACCATGGCTTTCAACGGTTCTGCCACCCCGGACAAACTTCACGAACTGGCTCAAGTCATACTTCTTCTCCCGGGCGTAGCGTTGACATCTATTGGCTTTTACCATGTCATATTCTCCTGGGCATCGTCCTCTGGTGCAGTTTCATAGCCACCAGAAGAAACAGGACGGTAAACGCAATAAGGACGGCAAAATCAACAGCCAGTGGGAGATGTCCCCGACCCTGAATGTAGCTACGGGCAATATCAGTGAAGTAGGTTAGAGGCGAGATGTAGGCAATCGCCTGCCCCCAGGCAGGGAGTTCGTCCAGCGGGATAAAGATGCCGCTGATGAAGACCACCGGGAACTTGACCACCGAGGCAATCATGTTTACCGTAGCTGGCAGGTTGGTCGGTGGGATGGAGAAGACATCGCCCAATGAAGCAAAGCATAGGGCAGCCAGGATAACAGCAAGAGCGAAGATGACCGGGCTGGATACGGTTATTCCAAGCGCAAGACCTATAATGACAGGCACCAGCGAGATAGCCGTTCCAAAGGCAAACGAAGCAAGTACATCCCCAGCAATAATGGTCTCAAGCCTTACCGGGCAGGACATCAGGCGCTCCAGGGTCCTTGCCTGCGCCTCCCAGGGCACTACTATCGGCGATATTGAGGTTGCAGTGAAGAACAGAATCATGCCCAGAAGCCCCGGTATCATGAAATCAGCTGCCATGTGCCTGCCAATGGTGAAGGACAGGAATAGAAATACGGGGAAAAGAACCCCGAAGATTATTACCGGACCCTTGGAGTAATAGATGCGGATATCCTTTCGTGCTATGGTCAGGGAGCGGCGCAGCTGCTGCCACACCAGTGCTGTCTCAGGCATGCTCAGCCTCCTTATCAGTCAGCGCCACAAAGGCGTCCTCCAGGGATGGAGCCAGTATGTTGAGCGACACTATCTTGAGTCCGACCATACATGAGTGGTTCACCAGCCCCACCACTAGCTCTCCGGGGCTTTCAGTGTAGAGGCGGTACTTATCGCCGACTTTCTGTACTTCATTCACACCGGGAAGCTGAGCGAGAGTCTCCAGGTTTACGCTATCAGAGAAGCTGACCTCAACTGAGTGCCGACCGCTGGTAGCCATCCTGAGCTTCTCCGGAGCGTCTATGGCGACCATTTTTCCTTTGTTAATAATAGCTACCCGGTCGCAGAGCTGGTTGGCTTCATCCATGTCATGGGTGGTGAGAAATATAGTTTTTCCTCCGCCATTCAGGCTGCGCAGCATGTCTTTAATCAAGCGGGCACTCTGCACATCCAAGCCGGTCGTGGGCTCATCCAGAAACAGTATCTGAGGGTCGCTGATAAGCGCCATTCCCAGAATCAGGCGCTGTTTCATCCCCTTGGAATATGTTTTGACCAGGCTGTCCCGCCGCTCCAGAAGACCAAGGCCCCTCAACAGGCTTTCACTCCTCTCCTTCGCCTTACCGGAAGCGACACCATAAAGCTCAGCCATCAGCATCAGGTTGTCCCGGCCCGAAAGGTCATTGTAGGCGTTGGCCATCTCCGGCACAACGCCGGCTACCTGTTTAGCCTTCAGGCTGCCGGCTCTGGAGTTCATTACCAAGGCAGTGCCGCTATCAGCTTTGATAACGCCGGTGAGTATCCGGACCGTGGTCGTTTTACCAGCACCATTGGGGCCGAGAAAACCAAAGAGCTCACCTTTTCTTACTTCAAAGCTGATGCCGTCAACAGCAAGAAACCCATCATAGCGCTTGGTCAAGCCAGTTACCTCGATGGCAAGACTGTTGTTTACCACTCCAGCCACCTACTAAAACGAAATAACCCTATCAGACTCAGCAATCCATTGCGCTAACTCAGGCATCTTTGCTTCAATAGCACCGCCAATCAATGGCTTTTGCTTGTGAATGCCACAGCGCACCAGGCAAGTGCCACAGACCTTTACTGAAACCCCTTTATCTATTAACCCTTGGAGCATTTGGGTCAGATTGAAGTACCCTTCCGGTGGCACAACCCCTTCTTTAGCCAAGTCAACGGAGTCATTCATCAGAAACAGCCTAGGCTCTGCACCTCTATTCAATAGTTGCTCCGCAAGTCTTAATGCATTCCAGGTTACATCTGTACCATCGTACGGGTTCCGATTTAAAACCAAAAGCGTTTTCATGATACCTCCTGAATATTACCAGCCTAAATCTGTTTGTCACTGGATTCAGCACGCCTAGCCTTCTTCCCTTAGCTCAGCAATGCGCTCCTCTACCCCCTTGGTCTCTGCCCTGACCTGTTTCAGGTATTCCTCAAGCTCTTCAATGATTTCCTCCCTGGTGGGAAAGTGCCGCGGCGCATACCCGATGCCACAGCAACCCCAGTGGTGATGCCACCCGCGATGGGGTGCATGATAGAAATACTGCTGGCAGCCATAATCAGGGTGATGACACATCTTCTGTCCTCCTCTCTGGACAGTATTCCTGGCACGATTGCTCCTCGCTCAGCTCCTTCATGCTCAGAGCTGTTGAGGTGAGCTTGCGGCACTTCTCGAGCACATCCTGGTTCACGAAGTAGTGGATATGGTAGCCTCGCCTCTCGCCTTTTACCAACCCAATGGCTCTCAACACCCGCAGGTGCTGGGAAACCGCGGACTGAGTCACCCCCAGGAAACCCGCCAAGGCGTTGACGCAGAGGGCATCTGCATCCCGCTGGCGGCAGAGAAGCTTCACCAGCTTGAGGCGGGTAGGGTCAGCCAGCGCACCGAAGACCACTGCCTGCTCATCCGTGTTCTCCTGTAACTTCTCTTGACTTTCCATTTATATTATAAGTCCTCGCTAATATACTTAATTATAAACCACGCGTAGTTTGTTAGTCAACTGAATTAGAGATGAAAAAAGTCACAAACCGCTAGAATGTTCACTCACCTTCATGCCCTTTTAAATCGAGGGACTCGTTCAACCCCAGGTCTTTCAACCACGTGCCTGATTCATCGACTTTTCCTTAACCAGGTATTATGTCTCCAGAAACTCTTATGCTATGCCGGGGTGGGGATGATGGCCCTGGCACCTAATTGCTTGTACATATTAAGTGTATTCTTGTGACAGGTCAAAACAATAACCTGCCTATTTTTCGAAAACTCCTCTAAACATTTGACCGCTAGCGGACCTCTGGCATCATCGAAATTTGCGAGGATATCATCCATTATTATTGGCATCGACTCTGACCGAATTTCATATTCCTTAATCAAGCCAAGACGCATTGCTAAATACAGTTGTTCTTTTGTTCCCCTGCTCATTTCTATAACGCCCTTGTCGACCCCGCGGCTATCCCTGATTCGCACCTCATCACTATCTATTGGCTTTATAATCGCAGAATACGCATGATTGGTGATGCTCGAAAAAATATCCTCCGCTGCTTTGATTACGCTTGGCTGCCGTGTGTTTTCATACTTCGAGATTGCCTTTTCAAGTGCGAACAACGGTATCCGAAATTTGACCCACTCCCTTGAACAGTCATAAAGTTGCTGTTTCTTTAGCTCTACTTCGCTCTGCTTAACCAGTAAATCTTCGCTGGACGATAAGCGCTCAATTTCGTTACGCAATTCACCAATGTTTTTGTTATTCTCGTCACGCTCGCTCCTTAAATTTTGTAGATGTTTATCAATCTCATCCAATTGAGTTTCGATTTCCTCCGGGTTTGTCACTGAAATTGATTCAATAAAATTATCATAGTGTTCCCCACCACCTATCGTAGACTGGATAATTCGTTTGACCTCACCTACCTTTCTTTCTAACTCTACGCGCCTAGTAAAAACTTTATATTTCGACCTGAAATCCTCCTCATCTAAGGCGCCCATGGAAGAAACATACTGCTGAATATCTTTCTCAGTCATCTCCTTTTTCTCTTTAAGACCGTTAATCTTAGTTATTTGTTTATTGATGTCCTCTTCAATACCCTTTTTATCTCTCTTCGTAATCTTTGCCGCATTCAAATGCTCCACAAAAATCGCTATGTTCGCTCCGATGTCAGCGCTCATCGCTGACCTATTAAGGCATGGGGCTACCTTACCATGTAAGCCTTTTACTTCATCAATGGTGTTCTGCATACGTTCAATTCTGGCACGTAATTCAGCTAGGCTTGAAAGGTCAGATTGAACATCACCAATCGCCCTTGCGACTTCAAGGGCTCCGTCCGGTGACAAGTTCTCATTAAAGTTGATGCCTTTTAGGAACTCGTGCCATTCATCTTCCAGTCTATGGCGCTGCGATTCTGCTTCGCGCAACTTTTCATCAAGTTCCTTTTCCAACGGGTCCTTTACTTCTATTCGATTCCCTCTCCAAATCTCGATAGCAACTGATAAGCTTACTATCAGAACAATTGTAGAAACTACTGCTAGCACCCACTGGGAAGATACTAATCCCCAAACTCCCCCGGCTAAACCAAGACCGGTCATAACATACATGGCATACCTGTAGAAATCAGGCCCTCTAAACCCTTTTGGTGGTTCCCCAAGCTTTCTTTCTCTGTGGTACTCTAACTTACTTCCATCGCTACTAATCGTTTCTTGGGCTTCATCGAGGCTTTTCTTGTAGGAGAGAATTTTATCTTTTTGCAAATGGCTCAATGTGAAGCCTTGTATAGTATCATCAGTCCACTCCCGACCTATCTCTTCAATTTTCTTGTGGATCTGTTCTGCACAGGTAGCGCTAGTAGCTTTAATGGAATCAATATCCTTAAAAGCAGATTCGTATTTACCACTTAGTCTCTGTAGGGAAACCACATTTGGTTCTTGCTCAATTATCTGTTCGTTATAAATCAGGGTATCTCTTTTTAATTCTAAGGTTTTAATATCATCAGATCTCTCGTCAATCTGCTTTTCTAATACCGTTAGCTTTCCTTTCTTTTCTTCCAGCTTTCGCAAGGCATCCTCTGTGAATAGGGGTAATTCCTTTAGCTGGGACAGCTCAGATTCTGCGTCCCTAAGTTCAACGTAAGTCGGGTATAGAGTCTTTTTGTTTTCAAGCGAGCGCTGCTTCGACTCGAGTTCTCCAATCTGGCCACCAAGAGAGGCAACTTGTTTTATTAGCCTGTCACGCTGCTGTACCAGGTCATCATACTTCCCTAGGTCTTTTTGTACTTCCTTTATTTCCCGCTCTAAGTCTCTTATTTCCTTGTAGAGGGACGGCATTTTTTGTACTGATCCCTGTGGCTTGTAAAGAGTCTCACTCTGTTTAGCAAACTCAGTCTTGATAGCTACTAGAGATATGCTACCCAACCCAAGCCCGGCTCCATATATGCGATTCCTTATGTCCTCACCCTGAAGCGATCGAACTTCTTGTAGCTCGTTCAGACTGATAGCATATACATTTTCGTAAAATGTTTTCGTAATATGTCCAAGTATATTGTCCAAGTTGTCCTGCCCGCTTAGCTCGCCAGATCCAGTGGAAATGGTTATTGAACCACCATGCGCTCCCTGCACCCGTGAAATTATGATCCTCTCACCGCTATCTAACTCACAAATCATTCTCCCGCCATAAGCCCCACCATGAACTGCTGGATAAGGATTTGTACTGGTTGAAATTCGCGGAAAACCAAATAATATACGCCTTATAAAGTCCAACAATGTGGTTTTCCCAAACTCGTTGGGCCCATAAATTATATTTATACCAGAGGTCAACCCTGTGATATGTTTATCAGTAAAGATACCAAACCCATCAATATGAATCTCACGTATCTGCATTCTATTCTGTCCCTATAAGCTTATCCAAAGTCAAACCCCTAGCCTCCCTGGCGAGTTTCAATAAGTCATCCTTCGAGAGTTCCTCAATGTAATTTCTACCTTGCCAGTTTGAAAATAGAACAGCCAGAGTCCTCTGAATTTCCTGCCAACTTTTACTTTCAGCATCTTCTAGCTCGTCATATATAGATACGATGTCAGCGACGAAATTGTTTCCGCTCCTTAATGTCTCTAAATCATAAGTTCCAGCAGTAGTCAGAATAAGTTTTTCCAGCCATATCTGGGGAGTTCTCCCTTCGAAATCTTCTCTCACCCTCCCCAATATATCGCCGACGGTGTTTCCTTTGTGTAGCTCTGTATGAAGGTCTGTCCTACCAACAATAGATAAGCGAATTAAGGCATGACGCTCACCCATGTTGGTTGCAATCTCTGCACATTTCTCCTCAATAGAAGAGATGACCTCATCAACAGTAATGCAGTTGGCAATGTCTACGACATCAGACTTATGACGGATGCTATCGGTAGGAATAAATTGAATATGTGGGTCAGTTCCCGATTCAAGTGTTACCAAACAACATCCCTTTTCACCAGTTTCTCTAGGGTGCCTGCTTTGTGAGCAACCGGGATATACAATAGCTGGATTGCTAGTTTTTAGAATGGCATGCATATGGATATGTCCCAATGCCCAATAATCCATTCCCTTGGTAGATAGGTCTTCAACAGTACAGGGAGAGTAAGGTATGTGTCCTGTATTGGTGCCTATATTAGTATGTAGCAAACCAATACAGGGAACATTTTCATCCATGCGTGCGAATTTCAACGCAAGGTTTTCATATATATCCCTCTTTGCGAAGCTGATTCCACAAATTTGTGCAATTACTTCACCTTTTTTCTGCAGCGGGACACATTCCACTCTGTCCCCCGGAAAGATAAAAACATCCTTAGGCCACTCCAGTGTTGAGGACCAACCATTTAAGGGATCGTGGTTGCCACAAACAATTAAAGTAGGTATTCCCTTATTGGATAGGCGATTTAAACCGTCTCTGAATTTTAACTGCGCTCGAAGACTTTTATCGGCACTATCGTATATATCTCCAGATATTAAAACACAGTCAACTTTCTCTCTTATTGCCAGGTCAACGATATTATTGAACGATTGATACGGGGATTGATATAGTAACTCTCCCAAATCGGGATGTATTTCTGAGATGCCCTTAAAGGGACTATCAATATGTAAATCAGCGGCATGAATAAACCTAACGGGTCTCATAAACCCTCGCTTCCTACAGGACCTTATACCCTTGCTTCACTAACCTGCACAGTCTTCGTCTCCGGGCTACCAAGCCAATAAGCGGAGATACTTCATTGCTTACTCCCCCGTTTATAGTTTATATCTCAAATGTGTTTGGTGTCCATAGGTCGTATCAGTAAAGGGCAAAGCTTTAGCACGCATAACCCACGAATTCAAGGCACAATGCTGATTGAGCCTATTACAAATCAGGCGTATGTCCTAAAAATACCCCTGAATACCCCTTTTGGCGCTAGGATTAGAATTGTACTTCTGTCAGGAATGTGCAGCCACGCCTATCCTGTCAGCCTATCGCTCGTACCCAGCAAAGTGCCTCTTTGTGTATACCGCCGTATTATGTAGTATAATGCTGATAAATCGAAGCTCAAACGGCGGGAGTGCATTGTGAACCAAGCAAATCTTAAGCCAGTGGCTCAATATATACTAACCATCGAGAAAGAGCTGGTGGCCGGTAATGCAACTGAGCATACCCACCGCACGGCACTGAAAACGTTAATAGAAGGCCTCGCAGAGGGTATCGTTGCCACCAATGAGCCAACACGCATAGAATGCGGTGCTCCCGACTTCGTTGTTACAAACGGCGCTACCACAATTGGATATATCGAGGCTAAGGATGTTGGCAAGAGCCTTGATGAAGCCGAAAAATCTGAACAGCTAAAACGCTATTGTGATTCCCTCACTAACCTCATTCTGACTGATTACCTGGAGTTCCGCTGGTATGTGAATGGGGAGCGACGGCTCTCAGCACGTTTGGGTACGCCGACAAAGGAAGGTAAGATTAAGCGAGACAAAGCCGGTGTTGAACCTGTTGCCGAGCTCTTAGCTGGCTTCCTTTCCCGCAAAGCTGAAGCTGTGGGCACGCCAAAAGACCTTGCCCTGCGTATGGCTAAGCTGGCGCACCTGATTCGAAATCTTATCATAGCCGCTTTCGAGAAGGAACCAGAGGCTGGTAGCCTGCACGCTCAATTATCTGCCTTCCGTGATAACCTGATTCCCAACCTCTCGGCTGAGCAGTTTGCCGATATGTATGCCCAGACCATTGCCTACGGGTTGTTTGCTGCCCGATGTACCGCGCCTGACAACAAGGATTTTACCCGCCAGAATGCCTCTTATCTGCTGCCCAAAACTAATCCGTTCCTGCGTAAGTTGTTTAACACCATCGCCGGGCCCGAACTCGATGACCGTATCGCCTGGCTGGTGGATGACCTGGCGCAGGTTCTTGCTCAGGCGGATATGGAAGCTGTCCTGAATAACTTCGGCAAACACAGTGGCAAGGAAGACCCGGTAGTGCACTTCTACGAAACTTTTCTCACCGCCTATGACCCTAAAGTGCGGGAAATGCGCGGCGTTTACTATACCCCGGAGCCCGTAGTCTCATATATCGTGCGTTCTATTGACCGTCTGCTTAAGACTCGTTTCAACAAGCCGCAAGGGCTGGCGGATGATAAAACGCTTATCCTCGACCCAGCGGTGGGCACGGCAACGTTTCTTTATATGGTGGTAAACGAGATTTACCAGGCTAACATCGGCAAGGGGCAGCAGGGCATGTGGAACGATTACGTGACGGAGAAACTCCTGCCGCGTATCTTTGGCTTCGAGCTTCTGATGGCTCCTTATGCAGTAGCACACCTGAAACTGGGGCTCTTGCTTCAAGAGACCGGCTACCAGTTCAAGACTGACCAGCGGCTGGGAATCTACCTGACTAACACTCTTGAGGAAGCATTCAAGAAATCGGGGCAATTAGCCGGCTTCAATGAGTATATTGTTGAGGAAGCCAATTCCGCCGCGGAAATCAAGAAAGAAAAGCCCATCATGGTGGTGCTGGGTAATCCGCCGTATTCCGGTATATCAGCTAATAGGGGCAAGTGGATTATGGGGCTTATAGATGGTGTTTTTGACAAGGATGGACACGAAATAGTGAAGGGATACAAAAGAGTGGATGACCAACCTTTGTGGGAACGCAAGCTTTGGCTACAGGATGACTATGTTAAGTTCATTCGTTTTGGACAGTGGCGGATTGAGAAAACCGGGCAGGGTATCCTGGGCTTTATTACCAATCACGCCTATCTGGACAACCCCACCTTCCGAGGCATGCGCCAGTCTCTAATGGACACTTTTACTGACATCTACGTCCTTGACCTTCATGGTAGCGCCAAGAAGCGAGAGACTGCACTCGGCGGTGGGAAGGATGAGAATGTGTTCGATATTCAGCAGGGAGTAGCTATCGGTCTGTTTGTTAAGGAGACGGACAAAACTGGTTCAGCCAAAGTTCACTATGCTGAACTGTGGGGTCTGCGAGATGCTAAATACCGTGCTCTGTCCGAGACAGACATTAACACGACCGAATGGACTGAGCTTGAGCCAAATAGCCCTTTCTACTTCTTTGTGCCGCGCGAGGAAGAGCTAAGACCCGAATATGAGAAAGGGTGGAAGGTAACAGAAGTTTTCTCTACTAGGAGTGTAGGTCTTGTCACAGCTAGGGATGGTTTAACCATTCGCTGGTCGCGTAAAGATATGGAAGATACCGTTCATGATTTTGCCAACCTTTCTGAAGAGGAGGCACGCGACAAATATAGGCTTGGCAGTGACGTGAGAGATTGGAAAGTAGCTTCAGCGCAGAAAGACCTACGAAACGTTGGATTACGCCCCGAATTAATTACCTCTATCCTTTACCGCCCCTTTGATTTGCGAGTCACGTATTACACGGGGCAGTCCCGCGGATTTATCGGCCAACCCCAACAGCGAATTATGCGCCATATGCTGGCAGGAAAGAATTTAGGGTTGGTTTGTTGCCGGCAACAATCACAGGTTGGTGAGTGGGCTTTAGTTGGCATAGCAGATAACATTGTTGAGTCATGTTATATCTCAAACAAAACACGGGAAATCAATTATCTATTTCCCCTCTACCTCTACCCCGTAGAGGAAAAGGAGCAACCAGACAAGAGCGGGGGCAAAGAAGGTGGCGTTCAACCTGCTATGCAGACGCAGGCCAAGCGTGAACCTAATTTGAATCTTGAGTTCATTAAAGCCGTTTCAGAAAAGCTGGAACTGAAGTTCATTGAGGTTGGTAAAGGTGACCTCAAGGAGACCTTTAGCCCGGAGGACATTTTTAACTACGCCTATGCTGTCTTTCACTCACCCACCTACCGCAGTCGCTATGCTGAATTTCTAAAGATAGACTTCCCCAGATTGCCGCTCACTTCAAACAAAGAGCTTCTCAAAGCATTGGCGGCAAAGGGTGCTGATCTGGTAGCTCTGCACCTCATGGAGTCACCTCTGCTCAATAACCTTATTACCAGGTATCCCGTAGCCGGTTCGAATACCGTGGAAAAGGTAAGCTATGATGACAATAACCAGCGTGTCTACATCAACAAGACACAGTATTTTGAAGGTGTGCCACTAGGGGTCTGGAATTTCCATATCGGCGGCTACCAGGTTTGCAACAAGTGGCTCAAGGACCGCAAGGGACGCAAGTTAACGCACAGTGAGGCACAGCACTATCAGAAGATAGTGGTGGCCCTTAAAGAGACGATTAGGCTAATGGCTGAAATAGATGCTTTGATTCCCGGGTGGCCACTAGCATAGTAAAGTTATAGGTGAGTTCCAGTATGACTAGAAGACAGAGAGTAACATTCCGAGCGCAAAAGAAAGTCACGAAACCGGTCAAAGTCTCATTTGCGACTAGAGCTGGCCAGAGAGTCTCGTTCAAGGCAAGAAAGCCAGCCACGAAGTCAGTAAAAGTCAGTTTCCTAGCGAGGCGTAAGAAACGGTGAAGTTTCAAAAGGTCTATATTGACACGAACGTGGTTAGGGACTGTATCAAAAGGAGAAAAGACTATTCTATCTCTCTTCTGAAAGCTATACGTGAGCGCAAAACTGAGTGCATCACGAGCATATTTACTCTCCTCGAACTGTGGAATCTGGAAAAGGAAGAGGATTTCTTCTTTAAAAAGGTCCGCCAGGGTGTAGAACTGAATGCCATTATCAGTAGTAGAAGACAAAAGGACATGAACGACTCCGAGTTAAACGAGGTGAATGACCGCCTCGACAAGTTCTTCAAAGAGTACGATTTCATACGACAAGTGCAACTTATGCCGGAAGGTTGGCAGTTTGCCTTCGATATAGCCCGTACTACGAACATCGAGCCCGGCGACATTCTGCACTTAGCCACCGCCCTTGGTGAGAAATGCAACCTGCTTATCACACGGGATGGTCCCTTTATCAAAGAAGCCAAACGATTCTTGAAAGCTAATAGATACTCTCTGAAGGTGGTTAAATGTGAAGAGGCGGAAAAGCTAATTGGGCAGGACACTGTATCTTAGTTTGACGGAGGCATCGTGAGAATTCGCCCATTATTAAGAAGAACTGCTTTCATCTTATTATTGGCGGTAATACCGGCTCTTTTAGCCGTCAAATTCAGATGGGATGCAATCCTTCCGATAGTCATTTACTTACAGCTACTGTTAATCTGGGCTCAGGCAGAAATAGCCTTGAGACAACACTCTCTTTTTGCCGCGCAATTTAAGCCTTTCTTTGGTATCACGTATAAAAGAGATATTGTTGAACCACCTTCATACAGCATCTGGATTCACAACACAAGTAAGAACGCCGCGTACAACATAATGGTGGGGCGGTTATTAGACAAGCAAAACAAACCTATACCTCCGAGTCAGTGGGAAAGTAAGTTACACTCGGATTTGATTAGTAGCTTAGCACCCGACGAAGAGGGGCTACTCTGCTCCCTTAATAAGGAGTTAGCCGGTAGCGAATTTGCTATTGAGTTTTCCTATGATGACCAACTTGGAGAGCTTGGAATAATGTATATCAAACTGGTCAAGGACGGTAGAATTTTGATTGTCCCGCAGGCAAAGGAACTACCGGGCCTTCTCCTTAGCACATTTGAATATTTCGCCTTGTTTTTCAAATTTATTGGCTTTAAGAGGCATCTCAAGCGTTAGATTTGTAGCGGTAAGGTTTTAGCTAGTTTTCTCATACCCGAACAACAAAACGTCATTTTGTTGTGCTGTTTTTGACTGCGTATCCACTCTAACATTTCATAGACTGGCTAACTGGTATAATGTGGTTATATAGGCCACGTGGGCACAACTTAGTGAACGCCAAATAGTCAAAGGAGGACACTATGTCAAAGGTAATAGCTAAGGTCATATCCCAGAAGGGCACCTGCGAAGCTGGACATGTGGTTGGCGATGAATTTGTCATGGGGCAAGAGACTCCGCCTGGCATTTGTTCGTGGGCATTCTGCACACTTTTCCCTTTCGCTGAAGTACTGCAATTTGGAGGATCATTTCCTTGGGAAAATGACCCATACAAGGCTACTATTGCCTGCCCTGACCCGGAAAATCAGGTGATATTTGAATTGAGACGTGAACAGCTTTAATTGGCGCGACATAAAGCACAGTCACACTAAGCCAAACTGTAAGACAGTGAGGCTACAAAGCAGCACTACTCGATTCCGGTTACCCCAAGATCCTCAATGTAGTACCAACCACAATCAGTACATATCAGCTTGTCGCACTTCCAAGCACCATCGTACTCAACCTCCCAATGTTCCTTGGTCTCAAGGCTGATGCCACCGCAGTTAGGACATTTATAATAAGGACGTTTGACCTTCACCCTGGAACGGACTACTAAGTCTAATATCAGAAGCATATTGAGGACTGTGCTGCATAAGCACCAAAGCGCACTCTCTCTTGTGGCACCCAGATCGTGCTGGAGTTCATTGGCGAGGGCATACACCCGGTTCGAAGACAACACCAGATAGCCAGATTTATGGTCAAGTGACCGCAACGTGTATTCAACCATCTTTTTTGCGTCTGCTGGCCCCGGTGCTTGTTGTCCTGCAGGGCAGAACTCGGGCCTAAATATGCTCTGAGCAAATTCAATCCACGAATCGCGCACGCCGATTCCAATTTGTTGGTATTCCTGCACAGACCGTGCCTTTGAAAACTGCGTAACCGTGAGACTCAGCTTGTTGGCAACAACCGTGTTGTAAGTGGCAAGCTCATTAAGAAGGGCTACTATCGCGGTTGAAACTGAGTGCTCAAAGCGGTCAGGCGATGCGGCCATGCTCCCAATCCTTTGTTATGTGAGGCTCAAGTCCAGAGAGTATAGTGACAAGCTTTTGAACGTTGGTGGGTAAGTCATCCCATCTGTTCATTTTCTCTCCCTTCCACACATAGCTTGCCTTCTATTATATATTATAGCCTTTCTACACAAAACATCGCAATGTTCACCCTCGAACGCTGCCACATGTCGCACCAGGAAAAGGTGCGCGTTCCATTCCCGCAGGATTATTAGACAATATCCTCAACAAACTATCGACTGGGGGTAGGCTGTGCGTTTGAATCAGCCTTTGGAGCTGGTCAGGCACAGGCTCTTGGATTGCCGGCTTGTCAGAAGGGGCCCCCCCGTGCTCGATACGCCCGAAGCACGGCGCTCAAGAATCATGGGAACGGTAGTTGGTGTTTCACCCCGAGTTTTCCGAGTGCCCTCTTTCGTAATGTCTCCAGATACGGCTTGAGGTTGTCCCTTTGTTCCGGAGAGAGTCCAGAAAGAATCGTGCGAATGACCTTTAGTTTCCTTGACCGCCGGTAGGCTTCCTCGCCTTTCTCCGTAATTGTCACCCTTACCATGTTTTTTCTTTCCAGGTCCTTAATTCTTCTCACAAGCCCCTGCTTCTCCATGCGCACCAGCAGCCCAAAAACGGTGTGAGGCTCCCTGAACAGCCAGCGCGATATCTCAGCAGGAGTTGCCGGACCGTCGATGGCTTTGACGATGAACAGGACAGCAGCCTGCATCCTCGAGATACCAATCTCTCTCAGTTCATTCTCCCTGGCTCTAATCATTGCGTCACAAGCCTGGTGCAGCAGCACCCATAGTTCGTACTCCGGGTCGGCAGGTATATTAGTTTTCATTGTCGCTCCTGTAACAGATTTCAAACTCCATATATTACCACAGGTAGAGCGATTTGACTACCTGGTCGAACTGACCGATGAACGAGTGCAGGGTCTTGACGGGCTACAGGTAGTGGGGGTAAAATTATCGTAGCCAATGTTCGTGCTCGAATACCACCCAGACAGCAGTTGGGAACGCCGCGAGGCTGGCATATCTACCCACCGGGAAGTGTGGCAATGAGAAAAGGCAAAATTATGGTCAAATTCTTCGGGGTGGCACTGGTGCTTGCGATGGTCGCCTCCACATTAGGAGGTGTGACAGGCCCTACTAATGGGGGCACAAGTGCTGCGTCTGTAGCTGAAATCATCAAGGCACACACTTCAGAAAAAGTAGATGTAACTGTTGATGGCGTACACTATTCCATCGTTACGCTAGACTCCTATATCAATACCACAACACTGGAGCCTGAAGAACCTACCTATAAGCCGGTCAAGGTATATGTAGATGCTGCGGGAAACCCCGTGTCGGATGAGGATACCATTCGTAAAATAGGGCTCATCGACAGAGCCCGCCGTCTCCAAAGCAAAGGGGTCCTGGCACTCGATGCCACGCAGCAGATAAAGTGCATAGACGAAAGACTCACCATACACGGGCAGATAGTCACTCTTGAACTTCTTCGTGACGCATGTAATTTAGCGCTGGTAGTAGCAATTAAGGCTTATTGCAATCAATATTTTGATCTTCCAGAAATGATTATTATAGAGGCGTCACGCCTTGCCAGGAAAACCGCCAGTGACCCTGCACACGTCGTAGAACTCATGACTTGCCTCGATTTCAGAGCAGCTAAGGCTAATTTTACTGAAGTGCTAAGGATTGACAGGGGTGGGCCTATCACGGACTACACAGTTGCCCATGACTACTTCGAGCACTACTACACAGGGCTTGCCCTCAGGGAGCCGGCGTGGCATGCCTTGGACAAGATTGACGAAATAGGTAAGTCACTGCCAGCAGATTTTAGAGATTTTTGTCTGGATGCTCTTGGCGGCATCCTTGGAGGGAATGTTAGGGAATTCCTGAACCTTCTTGACGCTCTGAAAGCCGCAGACCTCGTATCAGGATACATTGATGAGAGCAATGCAGCTATTTCTAATGTAAATAACCGCATTCCCTGGACCCTCAATAGGGATGGCGAATATACCCGTGACCTTGCCGCACGCTCTCTGCACAAGATTTCAGTTCCCGACCTTACTGTCACGTCTACACAAGCGACTCCCCTTTCGGCTGAACCAGGCGACACTATCTCCGTGACCTTTACTATAAAGAACAAAGGAAATGCTTCTTCGGGGTCATTTGCCAACCGGGTGTTCTTATCAAAACCTCCTTACCCATATCACACTGACCGTCACCTTGGCACTTTCTATATGGATTCCCTCACTGGCGGCTCTTCCGCACCGCCAAGCACTGTGAATGTTATCATCCCTCGAGACGTGCCCCCCAGTAACTACTACGTTACCGTCTACACTGACGCCTTTCAAGTAGTCGAGGAGCCATCAGGCGAAGGAAATAATATTGGAAGTACATCCCCCCAGATGCTCACGGTTACTATGCCTCAAGAAATTGACCTCGTTGTCTCCACACTAACCGCGCCATCTTCGCTTGAACCGGGGGAGACAACCTCGGTTAGTTTCACGGTAAAGAACCTTGGGTCAACCCCCTCTGGTTCATTTACAAATAGTGTTTTCTTGTCTACCGAGCCCGGGGACATAGAAATATGGATAGGCGACTCCAGTATGGGTTCTCTGGCTAAAGGTGTTTCCCAAATGACTACAGCGAGTGTGACCATTCCACCAGAACTGCCTTCCAATGAATACTATATAACCGTATTTGCTGATGGGCTACGCAGCGTTGACGAGACCAACGAAAGTAACAACATGTACAGCACATCCAGTAAAATTCCCATCAAAACTACCCCTTCCCCAGCCATAGCTTACAGCCCTTCAGGCATCACCTTCCCTACTGCTGTCCAGGGGGGGTATAACCCGCCAAGCCAGACTCTGAAAATATGGAACTCTGGCGGCGGCACACTAGACTGGTCGGTGAGCGATGACGCTACCTGGCTCATTTTGAATCGTGCCAGCGGTAGTTGCACCGGGGAGGTAAACAGTGTAATAGTCTCGGCGGACACCTCGGGGAAGAGCCCGGGCAGCTACAGTGCCACCATTAGCATCTCAGCGCCGGGTGCAACCAACAGCCCCCGAATGGTGCCGGTAAGCTTGACTATTACCTCGGCATCGTATCCCGACTTATACATATCGAAACTGATTGTGAATGAAAGCTCTCCTTACACCGGTCAGCAAATCAACATACAGGCAACTGTCGCCAACCAGGGAGGTGCTCCTTCTAGCACCACCAAGCTTAAATACTACTTTTCTACTAACGGCATTAGTAGAGAAATTTACCTCGGGGAAAGCGCAGTGAGCTCCGTGCAGGTTGGTTCTCCGATTACCGTGTCCCGGTCTGTGACTATCCCCGATGTTGCCTGCGGTCAAGCCTACATAATAGCTGTTGTTAATCCCGATAATGCGATTTTAGAGGAGAACTTCGGTAATAACGTTGCTAGCACTGGCATAACAGTCCGGGTCTTGGATACCGAGGCTCCCAACATCAGCTATTTAAAGCTCCAGTGGGGCACTGATTTTTTCAAGACGGGGCACGAGTACTGCATCGTATTCAACGTAGCCGACAATGTGCAGGTCAGCACCTTGGATTTTTACTATTCTACCAATAATGGAACCACCTGGAATTCTATCGCCACAAACTTTGTGCCCGGTTCCAATGGGATGGGTAATGGCTATCTCTGGACAATCCCCTGGGGTACGCCTTTAACCACCGAAGGCAGAATAAAAATGATAGCCAGGGATGCCAGCGACAATGCAGCTTCTCGCATCAGTGACAACTTCAGCATCATTGACGGAACTCCTCCTGGGGTGACTGTCTTATCACCCAAGGGCGGTGAGGTCTGGGACCTGGGCTCTCAACACGAGATAAAATGGACTGCCTCCTCGACAAGTGGGAACCTTGGGCTGAGCATTTACCTGTATTACGCTGACAGAGCCGAACACATAACGACGGAAATGGTTAATGACGGAAGCTATAACTGGACCTTACCCGCGTCCAGCTATTTTGTTACTGATACAGCCAGGATAAGGATCAAGGCTGAAGATGAAAACGGGAACACAGCTGATAGTTGGAGCGAGGGCTATTTTAGCATTAACGACCCTTCCCTACCACCACCGGCACCCTGGACAATGCCTGAGCGTGTTACCACAGTGCCCTCAACAGGTCCGGCGTCGAGGGATTATTCAAGTCCGAGAATCGCCGTTGATAACACTGGAACTGTCCACCTGGTTTATAAATATACAGAGGACTCTGGCATAACCCCTCGCATTATCACCCAGAAGATACTGTATAGAAAGCTCACAGGGTCAAGCTGGTCGAGCCCTGAATTAGTGTACGGCCTTTACCAGGAAACCTATGGAGGTGGGGGTGGCTGTCATAACATTCAAGATTTGCAAATAGCTGTAGACAACTCTGGGAACCCACACATTGTCTGGACAGATACTGGTGCCGGCACTGGATTCACCAGCGATAATTTTCAGGAAATATATTACTCCTATCGCACCGCCTCATCGTGGACTGAACCTTTAAATATCGCCAACAATTCCAGGGTCGCTGATTTCCAATGGTGGATGAATGCGAACGAGTTGCCAGAGCCAAAGTGTTTCGCTGCGTCTGCGGTAGTATCCGGGAAAATCTATGCAATAGGGGGCAGCAGCTTTTTGCAGCTTTGGGAACGTGACCCGGCTATCATAAATTGGACAAGGAAGGCAGACCTGCCAGGTGGTGGATTGGATGATGGAGGAGCCGCGGTTGTTAACGGTAAAATATACGCTGTCGGGTTAGGCTTCGCAGGAAGTCGACAGTTGTTGGTCTACAACCCGGTGACTGATACCTGGCAGACGGGCACACCGATGCCCAGCTCGAGAGAAGGAGTAGGTGTAGCTGCTGTCAATGGCAAGATTTACGCTATCGGGGGTTCGGGCGCCAATGGAACTAAAAATGAAATGTATGACCCCGCAACCAACACTTGGACGCCAATGGCGGATATGCCCACAAGCCGTGGGTATGCGGCTGTGGCAGTAGTAGATAACCTCATCTATGTTATCGGGGGAATCGGGGGAGGAGATGGCTCAAGAACCAAGGTGGTGCAAGTTTACGACCCAACTTCAAATACCTGGGGTAATAGAAGTTCTATGCCAACCGAGCGCAGTATGGCAGCAGTTGGGGTAGTCAACAATAGAATATACGTTGTTGGTGGTTTCGATGGCTCTTCATATCTTAACACTGTGGAAGTTTACTACCCATCTAGAGATATGTGGACAACCTTGAATCCGGTTCTTACCCCACGGACAGGTTCAGTCGGAGCCGTTGTAAACAACACATTCTATGTAATTGGTGGGGTAAATGGCTTGGATTATCTTAGACTCGTCGAGCGGGGGATACTAAAGGGGATAAACGATGAGAACCCGACTGTTTCTGCACATCCAAGAATCGCCATAGACCCCTCGGATAATGTCCATGTAGTCTGGCAAGATGGCTATTCATATAACTCAAACAGGAGTACGAATGGGGTGCCAAACATTTATTACAAAAAGAAGGAGCATGCCTCAGGTAATTGGTCCTCTGTTTCAAACATTACGGGAGACTGGGCTAGCTACCCTGATATTGCTACTGATAACCTGGGCAATTTGCACCTTGTATTCGAACAGAGTGGGAAAGCTTCTTACATGGTATGGAACGGGACTGCCTGGTCGCCTGCTACAGAAGTTGTCGCTGGCGACCATTACTTTTTTGATGTTGTTTCCGACGCCGGTAATAAATTGCACCTTGCCTGGTATAACGGATTCACAGATGAGAGTAGTAACTTTTGGCAAAGAATCCTGTACAGCTACTACGATGGAAATAACTGGTCCAGCCCTGAGGAGGTCTCCGATAGAATTTCTGGGCATTACCCTGATTACCCCTCCGTTGTAGCTGACTCACTGGGTCGCCCATATATTATCTGGGAAGACAATGCTGACGGTTCGGTGAATTATAAGCGAAAAAGCCCTCTGGGATGGTCTGATGGGATAAGACTTAATCTTGAGAGCCAATACGCTTATGCTGACAGTGGCATAGCCATTTCAGACAATGACCATCTCTATGTTGTTTGGTGTAGTGACTATAACGGTCATACCGAAATCTTCTATAACCATGCTGATGTATTTCAGGACATCACACCCCCAAAGGTTACTCTCACTGCACCAAGTGCAGGGGAGCATTTACTAACCGGCTCATCCTATAATATTACCTGGAATAGCCTCGATGACTTCGCGACAAGCACTGCTTCATTGGAATACACTGTCGACAATGGTAGTCACTACACTGGAATAGCCACCAACATAAGTGACACTGGACATTATGAGTGGACTGTTCCTAATATCATTTCAGAACAGGTGCAAATACGGGTAAACGTTTCTGATACCAGCGGAAACACGGGGACTGATACTTCAGATTACTTCAGCATCGGTGACGGGACACCACCAAATGTCAATCTTATCTCTCCGAACGGAGGAGAGGTTTGGGCGGCTGGAAGCCAGCATAATATTACCTGGGAAGCTTCAGACAATATCCTGGTATCATCCATTAGCCTCCTATACTCCATTGATGCGGGCTTGAGCTGGACCACGCTAGCTACTAACCTGTCAAATTCTGGCTCATACCTGTGGACCATTCCAAACCAGCCAGCCTCAACCTATAAAGTGAAAGTGATAGTCTTTGATACTGCCAACAACCAGAGAGAAGATGTCAGCAATGGTAACTTTACTGTCGCCCCCAGTAACAACCCTCCAAACATACCAAATAATCCTGTCCCGGCGGACGAAGCAACCAATATATCGGTGAATGTCGACCTATCATGGAGTGGCGGAGACCCTGACCTTGGAGACGCTGTGGTCTACGATGTCTATATGGGAAACACGACAAATATGACATTAGTTTCCTCCAACCAAACAGAACCTGTATTTGATCCAGGGATACTGGAGTATGAGACATCCTACCTCTGGAAGGTGGTAGCTACTGATAGCAATGGAGCTTCGGCATCCAGCCCCGTCTGGAGTTTTCAGACTGAATTAAGCCCCGTGCCCGATTCTCCAACCGGATTAACAGCTGAAGCGATTTCCGATACCCAAATTAACCTCCACTGGATTGACAAGTCTAACAATGAACTTGGATTTAAAATTGAGCGGAAGATAGGAACAGTTGATGCCTACACTCAACTTTGCACTGTAGGAGTTAACGCAACTTCATTTAATGACACTAACCTTACTGAAGGGGTTGGCTATTATTACAGAGTGTGTGCTTATGGTAGCTCAGGTAACTCTTCCTATTCGAACGAAGCTAACGCAACCACCTGGATACGGCCAGTCTCATCTTTTGCGATGTACTCACAACAGCTCCTTATCGGTCAAGTCGGCTATACAATAGTTTTTAATGCTTCTTCTTCCTTTGACCTCGATGGAATAATTGATTCCTGGCAATGGGAGTTTGGTGATGGAAACACCACCGCCGGTGAAACGGCTGAGCATGCGTATTCAAGTCCAGGCAATTATACGGTGAATTTAACTGTAACGGATAACAATGGGTTGACAGATATAAGCAGCGAAAACATAACAATAGTAAAAGTCGGTGATGTCAATGCCGACGGCGTAGTAAACGCTACCGATTTAACTGGAGAGGAACGTACTATCTTAGGACTGGATTACCCGGCGCCTGGTGCTGATCCTAACCAAGATTGCAAGACAAGTTCTACGGACATAACTAAAATAGAGCTCGTCATTGCGCCCTCTTCACTTTCTAGTGTTAGCGCCAATGCTGCCACGGTTAGCACGGTTAGCATTGATGCGCCAACTGAAGCTATGCAAGGCGACACCATAGTCGCTAGGGTGAATATTAGTACTGTCACTGATTTTGATGCCTGTAACTTCGATGTGACCTTCGATAATTCCGTTCTCTGGGTAACAGATGTTACGGAAGGCAACATAAGCGGAACTACCATCCCTGTTGACATATGGAGTGAGATTACTACAGGGACAATAAGGGTGGTCGAGAATGTCCCCGGTACCTCAGGGGTAAGCGGATCAAACTATCTCGCTGAGATACACTTCCAGGTTATCGGTTCACCCGGCGACACTAGCCCGATAGACCTCCATGATTGTGTATTGGGGGATAAGAACGCACAGGAGATTCCAGCTACTTTGGTAGATAGCTCCTTGAGCGTTGTGTCAGCTAACACCTACAACCTGACCATCAGTAGCACTGCTGGAGGCAATGTTACCGACCCTGGTGAGGGTGAATTTGGTCCTTACGATAATGGCATGGTGGTGAACCTCACCGCCACGGCTGATTTGGGCTACCACTTCGTGAACTGGACGGGAGACATCGGCACGATTGCCAACTCCAGCGCAGCCACCACCAACATCACCATGTATGCTAACTACTCCATCACCGCAAACTTCGCCATTAACAATTACAACCTGACCGTCACCAGCACTACTGGTGGTAATGTGACTGTTCCTGGTGAGGGTGAATTTGGTCCTTATAATCATGGCACGGTGGTGAACCTCACCACTACGGCTGATACTGGCTACCACTTTGTGAACTGGACGGGAGATACTGGCACGATTGCTAACTCCAGCGCCGCCAATACCACCATCACCATGTATGCTAACTACTCCATCGCGGCGAACTTCGAACCAGAACCGACCCCACCTTCCCCCAGTGAGGGTGGAGGCGAAGGTAATGTCTATTACATCTCGGTTGATATGTTCGGGGACGTCTCAAGATATCGAATCACCTGGGATGGCGATTTAGAGCAAGCGGCAAGGGGCAGCTCCCATGACGGTAGAATAACCATTTCTCTAAGTGAGGGTACCGCCTGCCTTGATAAAGATGGAAAGAGGCTGACGAACATATCAGTAGATGAGGAAACTGACTTGCCGTCACTCCCTGAGAATTACCATATCATAGACAAAGCCTATAAGCTGGAGCCATCAGGAGCCATATTTGACCCTTATCTAAATCTTGCCCTGAGTTATGTGGACAATAATATTCCTCAAAATGTATCTGAAGAAAACATTTACATTGCCTATTACAATGCCACCGTTGGAATCTGGGTTCCTCTCGATAGCCAAGTCGATACCCAGAATAACACAGTAACCGCTCAGGTGGGCCACTTCACCATCTTTGCCATCGTGGGGACAACCCCACCACCGTCCCCAGCGGAATTCACCATAGTTAACCTCGACCTCAGTAACGAGCAGGTACAGCCGGGACAGGAGGTAATCGCCAGCGTTAATATTACCAACATCGGGGGCAGCGAAGGCAGCTATGCCTTGAACCTTAGCGTAAACGGAGTGGTAGAGCAGACAAAGACGGTGACCCTGGCCCCACAAGCGACAAAGGCAGTAGCATTTACCATAACCAAGGAAGAACAGGGTAGCTACAACGTATCCGTAGATGGCTGGACGGAGGAATTTACCGTTCTGGTACCACCACCATCATGGCTCAGCCGATACTGGTGGACAATAGTCACCGGAATAGTTATTGCCGGGCTTCTGGTCTACTTCCTGCGGTGGCGGAGGCGTACAGCCTGAGAAGCAGTGCAGGTATCGTGGGAAGTCCTCTATCACACAATAGTCCAGAATGTGTGGAAATCTATCCTGATAGCCAGTTCCCCTTCATTCTTGCACAAGTTATGTAGAGCGAGAATCTCTGAGAATTCTAAATCCTGTGTTTCCCCATTGGGCTTATTGGCGACCTTCCTGGTTCCCCAGTCAGTTTTTGTTGCTTTTCTGCAAAGCCCAACCTTGCAGCCTGCTTTAAACTGGTGGCAAGAACCTCGCCCGTGTTTTTGTCCACCAGCGCTAATTTTTTCTCGCCGCTACAAGGATGATTTGTTAATTTCCCATACCCGGTGCCAGTGGGAACCTCAGTAGCCCCGCAGGTAGTACATCTCTATTCCAGTTTTTGTGTTCTGCCATTTATTCCGTGGTATACACGTAATTTTTGTGATGCAAGTTTGTAGGGTAGTCTGTAGTCCTTTTGTAGTGTAATGGGTAGTCTACGTTTGTAGGGGGTGATAACTACAAATGCTATCTAATTCTTTACCCTACAAACTACATAGTGGTTCTCCAGTCAACTACTTGACTAAAAAGCCCTTTGTTGTTTAATGAGCAATGATGGACGGAACAGAGATAATTGCCAATGTGACCAAGATATTCCTCGGGATTCATGATGCTGTCAGAGCCGGGCGCCAGGTAAAAGCGCAAACTGTGGATTTAGAGAACTTGAAGAATGACCTAATCCGGGTTTCCACTTCAGGAGCTCCTGGAGCCTCAGGGGGTGTCGGTGTTTTAACCGAAGCAGAATATCGCCCCACTTCGGCGGATCACGAAGAAATAATTGGCCCCAGTTCTATTGCGACCCGGTCAGGACTTGCCAGCCCGGCACGTTCTTTAACCGTGAAGGGTGGCTTAAAGTGGCTCTCCTTCCTGGAAGTTTTCTGTTATTCTGTCTGACAGGAAAATTCCACAGGGAAACGACAGGGAAATGACAGGGCAGACAGAGGCACAGAAAATCTAGAATGGCAGTGCCTTACATGTGGGTTCACCACCCTTCCATATAAACCAAGGATATATTGTTAGTTAAACCGCAAAACACTTTAGTCAAGAAGCTAACTTTTTATGGTGTTTATTTTATAGTATTATGACGCCTATATTATGGTTATTTTACTATAAAATACCACTATAAAATAGACTATAAAGTAGACTATAATAGACTATAAAATAGACTATAAAGTAGACTATAATAGACTATAAAATAGACTATAAAGTAGACTATAATAGACTATAAAATAGACTATAAAGTAGACTATAATAGACTATAAGGTAGACCATAAT
>Ga0315282_10003059_pt1 | contig 30207 bp, 30 predicted proteins | sample YL17G07_20_MG_FD_203693 | JGI IMG/M metagenome (GOLD analysis project Ga0315282, IMG submission 203693) | Sediment microbial communities from Yellowstone Lake, YNP, Wyoming, USA - YL17G07_20 | ecosystem: Environmental > Aquatic > Freshwater > Lake > Sediment | place: USA: Wyoming | collected... | reverse complement strand
GTGGCGATCGACTACTTCAGGCTCTACGCTTCGCCCATGCTGAACATATCAAAACCCGTGGTGAACGCAGGAGACACTATAACTATCTCAGGCAAGCAATTCAAGGGTTCGAGTCAGGTGAACCTGACCCTCCGCTCCACGGCTGGACAGGTGGTCTTCTCATATCCTACTATCTCTACTCTGGTTGACGGCACCTTCTCTCAGAGCATTGTGCTCCCGGGCACGTTGGCCGTAGGTCTGTACTACGTCTCTGCGAGGCAGAGCGTGCTCTACAGTGGCGAGCTCCTGTTCCACCTCGGAATCTGGGGCCTGAGTTCCTCGACGGTCAACAGAACCGTTCCCTTCAACGTGACCGGCTATGGAGCGAAGCCGGGCGGTTTGGCAACAATCAACATCGACAAGGTGCCCCCACCGTCACTCCATATTCTGACGGGTTCATATGTCGCCTCCTCTATTAATGGTCGCTTCATCTCCTCAAGCATTGTACTCTCATCCGCTCAACCGCTCGGACAGTACAAGGCAAAGCTGGAGGCGCAGGGGACCATGGATTACGCCTCATACTCGTTCTTTGACGAGTTCGTTTTCACAGTCAGTTCTGCTCCACTCAGCGTCCTAGTCCAGACTGACGCAAGGAGATACATGAGGACCCAGACCGTGAGGGTCACTGCCGTGGCGAAGTATCTAAACAACACCAAGGTCTCATCAGAGTCGACCGTCCTTCTCAACATACATGTAGGCAGCCAAATAGTGGTGGTCAACACTCCCCTGGTCTACAACCCCGCGTTGGGGCTCTGGGTCTATGACCTTGCGTTGCCATACAACTCCCCCACGGGCCTCAACGAGGTGTTGGTCACCGTGACTGATCCCTCAGCAAACACTGGATCGGGTGCAACGAACTTCACCGTGACGGCGGCCGCCATACAGGCGCAGTTCGACTTTGAGCAGACCTTCCAGAGGAGTGAGACTATCAACATCTCGGCGATTCTCACGTACCCGAACATGGCCCCGGTGTTCCAGGGCACTTTCAACCTAGTGACCAAGTTCGGAACCACCTCACATGTGGCCAGCATGAGGTACTATCCGTCCGAAGACAGGTGGAAGGCGTCGGTGACCATCCTGCCAAACGACCCTGTTGGTGTGTGGACGCTCATGCTCGCGGGTGCTGATCCGGTCGGAAACACAATGAACGTCACGATTCCGTTCACAGTTGCCGTCGCAAGCATGAGTGTAGTGAGCCAAGTGGACCTGAATCTTTCCTATCAGAGGACCAACAGCATCTTCTTCCAGGTAGTGGTAAGGTATCCTTCTGCACAAAGGATGGCCACAGGCACTGTCAACGCGACTATCACGTTCCTTGGGGGGGTGCAGTACTACGTGTCCTCCCTTACGTTCAACCCGGCCGCACAGGCTTGGAAGGGGTACCTGAGGGTCCCGGCAGATGCTCCTGAGGGCATGTACAGCGTGGTTGTGAGTGCGGTAGATCCGAGCGGGAACCAGGGGAATCTCTCAAGGGTGATCAATGTCGTGAAGGCAACCCTAACCGTGGACGTTAAGGCGGACAGGAGGGAGTTCCAGGTGGGATTTGACACCGTGAAGTTCAACGGAAGCGTCCTCTACCCTGATGGCACCCTGATGACCACGGGTTCGGTCACAGTGGAAGTGGGCGTGGGCGCAAACCGCAAGGTGATAGAGATGCAACAGGCTACCGAGGGCGTCTGGACTGCCACGATGCAGACCGGCTTCTTTGATTCGGGAGGAGAGTATTCGATCATAGTCAGAGCGTCAGATGGACTGGACAATTCCGGGTCTGCAACTTTTCCACTGACGGCGAGTCAGCTGTACGTGATCCTGTCACTGGGCGCAGTTGCGCTTTCGCTGGCAATAGCGCTCGCTCTGATCTGGAGGTTCAGGCAGTCTCGGGTGGGCGGGCCTCCGACCGTAGGAGTGGAATACGAACACTATCTCTAACAAGACCACCGCTTACCTCATCGCCACTGCTGTGCTGTGGACTAGAAGCCCAACACTGCCATGATGGCCTGCTGCGCCGCCACGGCCAAGGCCGCGCGGAACCACGACGCGTCCTCGTATGAGGCTTTGACAAGGCAGACCAAGATGACTGCTTGCCATGCCTTGGATAGAGCAGGGAGCACCAGCCGAAGGATCGTGTCCACGAGAGAGGGCGTCTGAGATGCCACGCCGTAGTTGTAGTACATCATCACGGTACTAGGTTGCGCCACGACCGAATCCGCTTGCCACGCGAGCACGCACTTGTCGGCCTTAGCTGTGTGTGCGATTGTCAAGTTGGAGAGAAGCTCGACATTTCCATCATCTCTCACTCTAGCTAGCACTATCCAGTAGCTGAAGGTCGCATTTGTTGTTATGCCCGTCGTAGCCGAGGCATTGCCGGTCAGCACAAGGTCTCTAGGTTTGTACACAAGCACTCCCGATCCCGCTGTGGACGAATTCACCGCGCAGATGTCAGACCTCTCTGAGTTCAAGCTCACATGCGATTCAAACTCCAGGATCGCGCTCTGCTGGAGCTCTAGCAGCGAACCGTCGGCGCGCACCAAGTACAGCTTACCGCCCTGTGACTGGAACTTGATCCCGGATGATGGGATGGGCAGGGACATACCTGGCTCCAGCAACACCTCCGTGCTGTTCGGGAGGGTGACGGCCAGCGTCCCGTCCTGAATGATCCCTGTCATTCTAGACTCGTCTATCACTACCCTCGTACCTGACTGAACTAGGGATGTCGAAAGGTCAAGCGTCCACAACTCGATCGGGCCGGAGTCACCGGGTGCACTGAAGTTGATGAGCAAGGCTGCGCTCTTGATTTGTGAGAGATCAGCTGTAGCCGCTGTCCATGATATGTAGGTCAGATTGCCTTTCGTGGTGTACGGAATGACCACACCAGGATTGAGAAGAGAGACGCCCAGCCACACCAATCCAACCAAAACCAGAGGTACACTGCTGTAGGCAACGCCAGAAATGATATTCTTGTACCCCAGATGTCCCAGAAGTACCCTAGCAGCTATGTAGAGGAAAGCGAAGGTCATGACCACAAGAAGCGCGTAGTAGGTCAACGTGCCTCCCCAGTAGAGCTTCAGAGCCTCTGTCTTCAGTTCAGAGACCTTTATGTACGGTCGCTGAAATGCCGCGATTGTCCCGTTATCAGGACTGTACAGCCTCACCTCGTCAGGCATCACAATCTTCGACATCAGCACGACGGGTTGGAGGAGTGCGAAGACTGCGAACAGCATGAACATGAGTGCGACTATCAACAGGTCCGGGTCATTCGCGATGTATTTCGTGGCTTTCAGTGGGTTGATCACTATCAGCACTAGCCTTCTCAGGGTTCTCACTGGATAAGAGATCTCTGATTCAGCCTGCAGATCATCAGACACTGTATCCGAGTTCATTTCGCCTTCCTCCTCTTTCTCCGGATTGGCTCAGCGACCAAGGTGTCCCCCTTGATCGCGATCGAGATCTTCTCTCCCTCCTTCAGCGGGAAGGTGGAATCACTGATCAGCTTGCTGGGCAGGTAAAGGAAGTAAGTCGCGTACACCTTCGTTCTGCCCATCTTTCGCTTCAGCACGTACAACTTACTGACGGCTTTGCGCACCAATGCTAGTCGCAGGTGGTCAGTTTCGGGTCTATAAAGATTCTTGATGAAAGCCTTCAACAAACCATTAAATAGAATCTCTGGTCCCCGCGCGGGAAAATGAGCACGACAACGGAAGCCAAGAGACCGGCTCGGATCGCACTGCTGGGTAGTCAGGGTCCAGATAGAGGCAAACGCGGGCGCGCCTGCACTGTTGGTAGAGGCGGACGCAAGGGCGAAGTCTTCCATACTGTTGGCTCACTCTATGTCCGAGCCTCTGGCGATAATCAAGTCCGCTAGTGGGAACATGATGCAGATGGCCAACGACTACGTCGTAATGAGGCTGCTTCAGCAGATCGCGGAGCCGGGTGGGAGGACGATAGTGCTAGTCGGCCAGCTCGGGCAAACCCCAATCATGATCCAGCCGGGCGAAGGCTAGTGGATCCCCATCCTCCTTCGCCCGTGATAGACGTACACTGCCATCTTCTCGACCAGTCGTTCGACGTTGACAGATACGACGTCATCAGCAGGGCCAAGGCTGAATCAGTTGTTGCTGTCATTGAAGGCGCACAGAACATGAACGAGTCAAGGAGGATCCTGGCTGAACGAAGCGATTTCTGGTTAGCGAGTGCGGGCATTCATCCGTCGTTTGTGCGCACTGAGGATGTCCCGTCAATGCTGGAGTTCATAAGGGCCAACGCCAGAGACATAGTTGCGGTCGGAGAGATCGGTCTAGACTACTACTCCGGTAAGACCGAACAAGAAAGGGAGCACATGAGAAACGCCTTCCGGTCTCAGGCCGAACTCGCTTGTGAGCTTGACCTCCCGGTAGTGGTGCACTCGCGCAGTGCGGGCAAGGAGGCCGTCTCACTGCTGTTGGGGTGGGGAGTGGAGAAGGTAGTGCTTCACGCCTTCGACGGCAAAGCCTCATCCGCGTTGGAGGGCGTCAGGGCAGGATACTTCTTCAGCATACCGCCGTCCGTTTCGAGGTCGCGGCAGAAGCGGAAGCTGATCAACGCGTTGCCACTTGAAGCCATGTTGCTCGAGACCGACTCCCCCGTGCTCGGCCCGACTGGCAAAGAGAGAAACGAGCCCATGAATGTGTGGGTTTCCGCAAAGATTGTGGCGGAGGAGAAACGGGTCCCAGTCGACGAGGTCGCTGATGTCACGACGGCTAACGCGACAAAGCTTTTCAGGGTATCAACCTAGCAGGGTGCATGCCAGGCAAGAGCTTCTCGGACCTCGCCGATTCGGTGACCTCTAGAGGGCTCTGCAGGCTTTGCGGAGCCTGCGCATTGATATGCCCCGTTGATGTCATCCGAGTTTCATCTACCAAGGCAGAACTGGTGGGTGAGTGTATATCTTGCGGACTTTGCTCTGCCGTCTGTCCCGTCATCAACGAACCGCCCGTGTTCAAACCAAAGAAGATAGTGTTGGCTAGGCCGAAGGTCATTCCTCCGAGGTTCAAGACATGCGGGACAACTACCACGATCCTGTCGCAACTCTTGTCGCGAGCCGCCGTTGACGCGGTGCTGGTGTCTCGCATGGAAGGCGAGGCTAGGCCTCATTCGTATCTCGCCGGCACGATAGATGCCGTAAGGGCGGCTGGCGGAGCGAACTATTTCTCGTTCGGGCATCTTCACGCTCTGAAGCAACCCCTGAAGGAGGGCAAGAGGATCGCAGTAGTCGGGGTGGGTTGTTGCATTGAAGGACTTCGCCATGTAACATCCAAGTCCAGAGCATACTCGAAGTTTATCAAGTATAGTATCGGGGTGTTCTGCAGTGCTCAGCTAGATAGGGAGAGAACGCTCAGTCTGCTGGAAGACCGAGGGATATCTGCCAGTCAAGTGGACTCAATCAACATCAAGGGAGGTCGCGCTCACTTCAGGAAAGTTGATGGTAGCGAACTCGCGGTTGGCCTTTCCGAATTGGATGCGGCCAAGCGTCGTTGTTGTGCCTTCTGTCTGAACTTGGACAATTTCTGCGCGGATGTGTCAGTCGGAGAGATGGGGGCTCCCGATGGGTCTGTCATCCTCCTAGCACGAACGGAGATCGGGGAGGAAGTCTTGGACCTGTCAAGAGATGCTCTCCAGATTCAGGAAGCGACAGATGAAGTGCTGTCGAAAGTACGTGCAGCGATGTCGAAGAAGTCCAACTCGCTCGCCAAGCTCAGACGCGCTAAGTCTACCTGAACGAGGGCAGGAAAGTGACTGCCCCGCAGTAGGTCATCAGGCCACTCAGGAACGCACTGACGAACACTTGTGCCCAGCTGTGTGCTCCCGTTCGTACCCTCGCCCACATCAGCACGGGCAGCAAAAGAAATCCGAGCAGGGCAGCGATGCCGTTCCTCACCCATATGACCGTGAGCGGGAACGTCAGACCGGATACGTGAATACTGATCTTCCATCTGGTAGTTATGAGGAGGAGTATCAGGCTCTCCGCTAGCATCAGGAGGAGCAGCGACGAAAGCATCGGAAGCCCCCTGATGTAGAAGTAGAGTGCCCCGAAGACAATGGGTGGAACCGCTACTAGGAACAGAGCAGGCCTCTGTTCCCTCTTTGACACATAGATGTCAGTCTTACCAGCAATGAAGGACACAAGAGCGCCTACATACGGGAAGAGCCCAAGGAAGAGGGCTGATAGTACAGCCACACCCTGATCCGGGAAACCCCAAGCGGATTGAGTTTCGCTTAGACCCATCGTGTACCCGAACAACACTCCGACGACAGGACTGGACAACAGTACCGATACCCACCCTGCAACCTTGTCGGCGGTGCTCATTCAGGGGCGATTTCTTTTGCGAATATATAAGAATTCCGGCTATCTCTTGTACCCTATGCTCCGGAGGAACTCCTTGCGCTTCAGCTTGTCTTCCTCCGTTTCCAGCCCCTTGGGTCTAATCCCGTCAGCTACCCCGAGCACCGCTCTGCCCTCCCCGGTGTCAGCCACCAATACCCTTACGGAGTTCCCAGTGGCACAGTAAACCGTGGTGACCTCCTCTACTCCCTTCACTCTATTCAAGACGTTCACTGGGAAGATGCCCCGTAGCAGGATGATGAACGAGTGGCCCGCCGATAGCCTCATTGCCATTTCGGAGGCTGTCTTGGTCAACTCCTCATCGTTCCCGTCGAACCTTACCAGCGCAGGTCCGCTCGACTCACAGAATGCGACTCCGAACTTGGCTGAGGGAGACGATGTGGCGAGAGTCTCATAGAGATCTTCTACGGTCTTTATGAAGTGAGCTTGCCCAATTATCAGCTGTGCGCCCTCTGGTGGCGACAGGTCCACTACTTTGACCTCGGTCTGATTCATCAAGGGAGCGGACAAGCCCGCTCAAGATAAGAGTTATCCGGATTCTGTCAAGTAAGCGAATACAATTTAAAGCGGCCGGCCCTCGTTCCGTGGGATTGAAGCGAACAGATTTCGACGCTATAGTTGTGGGGGGAGGGGCGGCGGGAGTGTCAGGTGCTCTGTATCTCGGACGTGCAGGGTACAGAGTGGCGCTCCTCGAGCGCGGCACAGTGGGAGGACAAATAGCTGTTACGGACATCGTTGAGAACTACGCGGGCATTCCGAGCATCAGAGGGCCCGATCTCGCCGCCAATTTCGCGAAGCAACTCGAAAAATGGAAGATAGTTGTTGTGGTGGGCGAGGCAACGCATGTGAGAGACGGAGAGGCCATAACGGTGGGAATGTACCCGCGAGACCTATTGGCGGAATGTGTGATCATTGCGACGGGTTCTTCCCCTAGAAGACTGGGAGTTGAAGGTGAATCCGAGGTCATCGGGAGGGGTTTATCGTTCTGCGCCTTCTGTGATGCTGAGTTCTTCAGGGACAAAGAGGTGGCGGTCATCGGTGGCGGAGATAGCGCGGTGAAGGAGGCATCGTATCTTTCTCGCATAGTGTCAAGGGTGTATCTCATACACAGGAGGGACAGGTTCAGAGCAGAGAGAGCCAATGTACAGTTGATCGACGGGAACCCAAAGGTCGAGAAGGTGATGAACAGCATCGTGGTCAGGTTTCTCGGGCAGGAACAGTTGGAAGGGCTGGTCCTGCGGGATAGCAAGACCGGAAGGGAAAGGGAACTGAGAGTCGAGGGAGCATTCGAGTACATAGGCCGCGTGCCGAACACGGACTTCCTTCAGTTGGCCAAGGACCCGGCGGGCTACCTTACCGTGGACGAGAACATGATGACTTCTTCCAAAGGCGTGTTCGCAGCTGGTGAGTGCACGTCGCCCAAATGGAATCAGCTGATCGTGTCAGCTGGCGAGGGGGCCAAGGCCGCCATTTCTGCCATCCATTACTTAGACCACAAGCAGGCTGGCGCTACCTAGGGACGATCCAGCTCAGCGAGGGCTTGCGGTCACTAAGCATCTCGAGTTGCTTCTTGGTTTTCTCCCTGATCTCTCTCGGCTTCAAGAAGTCACGCACAATCTCGCCATTCCGCATTGCTGGTGTGAGCAGTGGCTCACCGCCCTCGGGCCCGCGTCCGATGTCTGGCTGCACAACATCCGCAAGCGTCTTCCAGTCCCTGTAGACCTGCTTCTTTCCGGATATGTCCCCACGTTTTGCCCTTGGGATTCTGGTTCCGTCAGCTTCCACGATTTCGACCACCTTTCCGCTGAAGTCCACCGACGGCGCGTCGCTGATGTATGTCCCCACTCCGAACCCGTCTGCTATGTCACTCAGTCCTGCGATCTCTGCTTCCCCCAGCCCGCCTGACACGAATATCTTCACATCGTGTCTGCCTCTGATGTTCAGCTCCCACCTCACCTCTTCGATGATCTTCCTGAGGTTGCCCTTCCTAGAACCGGGGGTGTCTATCCTGATGCCCTGCAGTCTCTCCCCTAGAAGGTCCGCTGCCATTAGTGCCTCCGTCTTCTCGTCGTAAAGCGTGTCAACCAGGGCGATCCTCGGAACGTCCTTGGGAAGCACTTCGTCAAACGACTTCCAAGCTTTCTCTTGATCCCCGAGTATCAGGACGAGTGAGTGAGGCATGGTGCCCACGGGTTTCTCGCCAATCAACTCCGCACCTAGGACATTCGAGACCCCGTCAGCTCCCCCTATGAAGGCGCTCCATTCTACTGCAGGAGCAAGGGCCGGGTGAACCCTCCTAGACCCGAAGCTGAACAGGGTCCTGTCGCGCGCTGCGATCCTTAGCTTGGCTGCCCTTGTCGCGACTCCTGACATCGTGCATAGGAAACCCAATGCTGGATTCTCAAACCTAGCGAATTCCGGGTAGGGGCCTTCGACCTGTAGGACCGGCTCGTACACTGCTGTGTTCCTGTTGGTCAGGAACATGGTGCCCTCCTCCATTGTCCGCACGTCCACCTTAACTCCTTCTAGAAGCTTCATGACCTCATAGATACCGCTCACGATGCCCCAGTCGCCCTCTGGAACGGCTCTGGCGTAGAACTCCATCACTACCTTGGTATCAACTCCCTTCTTTTTCAGAATCTCTTCAGTGAAGAGGAAATAGACATCAGTAGTTCTACCCTGCTTGATCTCGGACTCCGTGGCGATTAGCATTCGTTCTGAATCCTCGGGGTCATTTCGTTCCGGATCTCCAAGCATGTCTTTCTCCTTGTCATGGATTCGCGGCAAACACTCATAAATCTGTCCTCTACCTTCGCTGTAGTTGAGTTCGAAACGCGCAGCTGATGCGGTGATGGTGATACTGCGTTCGTACCGCCGCTGCCCCCCAGATTTTGATGCGGACGATCCCTTCGAGGTGTTGGTCGCAACCATACTGTCGCAGAACACCAACGTCAAGAACGCTGGTTACGCGCTGCGCAGTCTGAGGCAGGGTCGGTGCCTGTCGCCGAAGAGAATCAGTCGGATGACCCTACACCAGGTGAAATCTAGGATACGGGCGTCCGGCCTGTATGAATCCAAGGCCCGCTCGATAAAGGCGGCGGCTGACTACATTCAGAACGAGTATCATGGTGACATGCGCGAGATGCTGCAGCAGGATCCTGGCTTACTGAGAAAAGAACTTCTCACGGTCAAGGGGGTTGGTCCCAAGACGGCCGACATCATACTGGCGTTCTGTGCTGGCGTTCCTACCGTGCCGGTCGACACTCACATAGCTAGGATATCCGCCAGACTGGGCCTTGTCGGACCCAAGGATGGGTATGACCAGATCAAGGAGAGACTCGAAGGGGTCATTCCTCGGGGGCGTAGGCTGGCCGGTCACCTAGCCCTGATCAACTTTGGCAGGGAGGTGTGTTTGGCAAGGAAACCGAAGTGTCAGATCTGTCCGGTTCAGAACCTTTGCCCCTACTACTCCACCCTCAATCGCGGAATCAGAGGGCATTAAGGACGTCACCTGCAACTGGTGGCCGTTTCGTAAGTTGGTCCGCCCACTATAATACAAGGTATGGTTATAATTCCGCCATGCTACTCTGACGTATGTCTCTGCTGGGGGAAGAGGATAAGGTCACTCTCAAAAGGCGCTTCAGCAGTGAACTCGCTGGTCCTGTGAGTCTGATCGTGTTCATCAAGGGCACAGACTGCAGGTTCTGCAAGGAAACCGCTCAGATAGCGCAAGAGCTCTCACAGATAGACTCCGGGATAAGGTCTGAGGTGCTCACCTTAGACGACAACCCAGATAGGGCCATCCAGCTGGGCATCACCCGTGTCCCAGCCACTGTTCTCATGGGAAGTGTGGACTACCGCATTCGCTTCTACGGAATGCCTGCCGGCTATGAGTTCTCGACCTACGTCCAGGACATCATCAACGTGTCGCGGGACAATCCGGGCCTGAGCCTGCAGACCTTGGAGAGCATCAAGAAGGTTGAAACTGACACGAGGATCCAAGTCTTTGTGACTCCTTCGTGTCCGTACTGCCCGCGAATGGTACTGATGGCGCATCAGTTCGCCATGGCAAATGAGATGATTCACGCCGACATGGTAGAGTCGCTTGAGTTCCCAGAACTCACTAGTAGGTACGAGGTACTGGCGGTGCCCAGAACTATTGTGAATGAGAAGCATGCAGTGGATGGTCTGCTCCCAGAACCTCTCTTTGTTGAGTTCCTCCTTCACTCTGTCGGACTCCTGGAGAACGTGTCCCCCGCATTGGCACAGAGGCTCGAGCAGACTAAGGTAGACGCTTCCTCATACAGGGACTATGACCACGATCACGGCGGCTAAGGCCTAGATTAGCGACCGAAGTCAGAATGCGTTCAGAACCTTGAAACGGTTATAAGTGAGCAAAGGGTCAACCCGAAACTTCCATGACATCTTTCAAAGTGAGAGTCCTACCCTTCTCTATCGACCAGATGATGGCAATATTGAGGCCAGAGGAGGCCGCGAAGATCGGAGTGGACGAAGGTGAGAGAGTGAGGGTTACTTACGGGGAAAGATCGTCGCTTGCCTTGGTAAGCACTTCGACCGACGGCATACAGCCTAACACGGTATTGCTGAGCAAGAAGGTCGCGGGCGGCTTGGGAGTGACTGACGGAGTTGACGTAGATGTGACCTATTCTCCTCCGCCACTCTCCGTCCAAGCGATACGCTCAGCTATTCAAGGAAAGTCACTCAGTAAGGAGATGAGCTATGCAATAGTCAACGATGTGGTCACAGGTACTCTCAGTGAGGCTGAGATGTCCGCGTTCATAGTGTCGCAGGCGTACAGAACCATGTCAATGGATGAAGTGGAGTACCTGACCAGGGCCATGGCTGATTCTGGGCAGAAGTTGGACTTCGGTAGGACTGTGTACGACAAGCACTCGATAGGAGGCGTCCCGGGGAACAAGGTAAGCCTCCTGATAGTCCCCATCGTGGCTGCGGCTGGGCTGCTCATCCCCAAGACCTCGAGCCGGTCCATTACCAGCCCAAGCGGGACCGCAGACACGATGGAGGTGCTGGCACCCGTTGACCTCGATCCGACAGAGTTCAAGCGAGCTGCCCTGAAGGTAGGAGGCGCAATCGTCTGGGGTGGCAGGCTGGGGTTGGCGCCAGCGGATGACATCTTCATAAAGAAGGTGGAGCACCCTCTCTCGATAGACCCAGTCAGCCAGCTGTTGGCCAGCGTTATGTCAAAGAAACTGGCTGTCGGCGCGAACTACTTGGTCGTTGATCTCCCCGTAGGAATGGGCACCAAACTTGAGACGGAGGACATGGTTCGAGACTTGGCGGCCAGGTTCATCGAACTGGGCAGGAGGCTCGGGATTTACGTAACGTGTGGTATGACCTATGGCTCACAACCTGTGGGTCACGCGGTAGGATCCGCGCTCGAGGCCAGGGAGGCACTTGAGGCATTGAGTGGTAAGGGACCAACGAGCCTGATCGAGAAATCCACATCGCTGGCAGGGCTTTTGCTTGAGGCTTCGGGTCTCGCGGGCAGAGGATTGGGCAAGGAAATGGCCATGAGGATACTGGAGACGGGGAAGGCGCTCAAGAAGATGAGAGAGATAATCGAGGCGCAAGGCGGCAATCTGAACGTGAAGCCAGACGACATAGCGGTCGGCACACAGAGGGCCAAGATAGAGTCGCCCGCTGACGGCTACGTCGTTGAGGTCAGCAACTCCGCGATCAATGCCATAGCAAAGGCAGCTGGTTCACCTGTGGACAAAGGTGCCGGGGTTCTCCTTCACGCGAAGGTCGGGTACAGCGTCAAGAAGGGCGACCCGTTGCTGGAGATATTCTCCGAACACCCCACCAAGTTGAGCGAATCACTTGATCTGGCTCTACGGCTGAAACCGATGATCGTGGAGGGCATGCTGTTGGGAAGGCTCCCCGAAGTGCTCTAGCGTTGAAGCCTTCGCTTGAGTGTGCCGAGTGTTCTGTGCGAGTCTTCCTGAGAGTGATCGAGAACACTAACGCCAGCGACGGAACGAAGATGATCGCCATGACTAGGGCTGTGCGTGCACTGGCGGAGGAGATGGAAAAGGGGACTGCTCCCGTTGATTTCTCGAACAGGATCTTCTCAATACTCCATGAGACCACCGGAACAGCAGACCCCTTTGCCAAGATCAAGAAGGCGAGCAACAGGGCTGCCCTGTCGTTGCTCCCCAGAGCATGGCTTGCGGTCCAGTCGAAAAGAGGAAATGCGAGACTCAGGACTTCCGTGCTGATCTCGGTTGCTGGGAACGAGTTAGATATCTCCACAGGTTCCCACAGCTTCTCTCTGAAGCGGCTCTGGAACCGCATATCTGAAACGATTGACGGAGGACTCAAGATAGATCATTCGCGTCTCCTCTCGGATGAATTGCGCAAAGCCCACTCGGTGTTCATGATAGGAGACAACGCTGGCGAGATTGTCTTGGACGTACCTCTGATAAGGGTGATCAAGGAGAGGGGCGTGAAGGTGCACTACGTAGTAAGGGGAGGCGCGATCGCCAACGATGCCACAGCCGAAGATATCGCGCAGACCGGCTTGATGGAGGAGGTGGACTCGGTCGCGACGACTGGGAGAAAGGCGTTCGGGATAGCGCTCGACGACCTCCCTGAAGACACAGCGCGCTTTCTCTCAGAATCCGATATGATAGTGTCGAAAGGTCAGAGCAACTACGAATCGTTGAACTGGTCTCCGACGAGTGTCCCGGTGTATTTCCTCTTCAAAGTGAAATGCAGGCCGATAGGCGCGACGATCTCGATGCCAGTAGGGTCAAGCATCCTAGTTAGAAAGGCACCAACCACCTAGTAGCTGCCAGTTCGTTCCATCACTCAGTGACGGCGCGAACCGGTTCCTGAAGGAGCTTCTCATACACGCGGATGAACTTCTTGGCTACGACCTCTATGTCGATGTTCTCAAGTGCCCACTTTGATGCCCTTCGACCCATGTCAGTGAGGTCCTCTGTCAGGGCATAGCGCAACTTGTCTGGGAGGTTCTCCCTCTCGTACTCGAAGACTATGCCGTTGAAGCCATCAGACACCCAGTCCTTCAGCCCTCCGAGGTTGGAGGCAATCACGATCTTCTTGAAGGCCATCCCTTCAGCTAAGCTGAGCCCGAAAGTGTCTCCTATGGAGGGCAAAACCATGATGTCAGCTTGGGATATCAACGATGCCTTGAACTTCTCATCGACGTGTCCTAGTATTCTTACCCGATCTGAGTAACTCTTGTTCTTTGCCTTGTTCTTCAGCGCTCTGAGTTCAGGTCCACTTCCTCCGTACACCAGATATACATTCTCAAGATCCGATATCTCTCCGAAAGCATCCAACAGAAGGTGTACTCCCTTGTCCAGCGTTATCCTGCCGAAGTAGAGGATCATCTTGGCTTCCTTCGGTATGTCGAGTTCTCCTCTGAAGTCATGACGGCCGGCTTCGGTGATGAGTTTCTTGAGCCTAGAGCCTGGGGGTATGATCTCAACTTTGGTCTTCAAACCCTGATCCAGCAGGAACTCCTTCATGGACTCTGTCGGCGCAGTGACCACCTCGCATTCGTCGTACATGTGGATGGTGAGTTTGTTGAGCACGCTGGCCACTGCCGTCGTCGCAGGCGAGCTGCCCACGGCTGGTGCCATATCACGGACGTTCGTGTGGAAGGTTCCAATGGCGGGAACCCCGAGTTCCCTAGCAGCCATTATGCCGCCAAGCCCGGCGAAGAAGGGCGTATTGATGTGAACGATGTCCAGATCGTCCTCTTTCGCCCTCTTGACGAAATCACTGACCCAGAAGTAGGATATCCAGTAGTCGTTGTACAATGGAAAGGGCAGCGAACGGATTCTTCTCACGTTGGGTTCCTTCTTTCCCGGTATCGAGGTGTAGGTCTTCCACTCAATACCGGCCTTCGACAACTCTTCGCTGAAATCTTGGAGGAACCTAGAAACACCGTCAACGCATGGCTTGTAGGATTCGCTGAACAAGCCCACCCTCATCATATTTCACCTTCCTGCTTGCCATGACTTGATCGTCCGCTTCGCCTATTAAGTATCGTGGTTCTTCCCATATCACCTAACACAAAGGCAATTGGGATCACAAAAGGGTTGGTGATCGCGCTCAGAATCATCTCACGCGACGCATAGTCGATGACCTCCGGCCTCATAGTGGCAATGATCTGGACTAAAATACGACCAGCCGCAATTGCCATCTTGCCTTCGAGGTCTCTTGCTGCGACAAACTTGGTGCCGGAGGTACGGCCATCAGGATCCGAGCCGTCCACCGCTAGGCAATCAGCCTCTCGATGTCCAGGGTTGGGTTCATCAGGTTCTCCGACTCGAAGTATATCTTCCTCCACAGTTCGAAAAGCAGTCCTACCCACAATAGGTTGTAGAACCTGTTTAGTGAAGGATCTGGCTTGGACTCAAGAACTTCTCTCAGAAGTCCGTCCCTGAGATATCCCTCCTTCACCAAGTACCCACTCGGGAGAACTTGCCTTGCCACCTCACCCATCTCACCGGTGAACCAAGAGAACACATTCACGGAGAATCCCCTCTTTGGCTTCTGAAGTGCCCTCTTGGGCAGCAGGTCCTTCACAGCAAGCCGTAGAATGTACTTGCCCTGGGCCCCCCTGTACTTCAGACTCGAAGGCAGCTTGAACGCGAAGTCCACGAGCTCAAGGTCAAGCAGAGGGACTCTTTCTTCGAGGGCGTGCGCCATGGTCATTGCGTCGTCCACAAGCAGGAAGTCGTCAGGCAGTTTCGTCTCGAACTCGGCCCTCATAGCTTGGTCAGTAAGTTCACCCTTCTCAGCGAAGTGTGGGCCGAACACATCGCGGATCTCAGCGAACCCGTGCTGTATCATCCTGTTGCCGTACAAGGTCGCCACTTCCTCGTCTTTGAAGGCACCGGCCAGTATCGAGTACTGGGACGGTCTGTCCCCGGTAAGCGTCAGGACCTGGAACCTGTTCGACATCCTATGCATCTTGGGCGAATCGCCAGCCACTCTGAGCCCCGTTCTTCCTGCGATTTTCAGGGCGCTGATCCCTACGGGGCCGATGCGTTCAAGGAACTCAATCCACTTGATATACCTGTACCTGCTGACATAGCCGCCGAAGAGTTCGTCGCCGCCCATGCCGCTCAGCACGACCTTCAGGTGCTGCCTCACGAACTCTGCTATGAAGTACGGATAGACGTTCATCTTCGGCATGTCCGCGTACCAGATGGCCTTGGGGTAAGCATCCAACTCCTTCGGTGAAATCGTGAGGTCGTGATGGTCAGTCGAGAATTCCTCGGATATGAGCCTCGCGTCAGCGAGTTCATCAGTAGCTTCGCCGAAACCCATGGTGAAGGTTTGTATGGGTTCTCTGGAGATCTTTGACATGATGGCAACGACCGTGCTGGTGTCGAGCCCTCCAGATAGGAATGACCCTATCGGGACATCGCTCACCATCTGTCTCTTGACAGCATCCTCAAGCGTCTTCCTCAGCATCTTCGCGATGGCATAATCAGGTCCCTCGATCCTTGTCGTAGGCAGTCTCCAGTATCTGCTCACCGTAACCGGTTTTCCTCGTTCTGCTACAAGCATGTGTCCGGGCAAGAGCTTCTTTATTCCCCGGAACATGGTCATCTCGCCCGGAACGTAAAGCAGGTTCAGCAGGAGATGGAGAGCGAGGTCATCAAACTCCCGTTTCAACTCACCCCAAAGAAGGATCGCCTTGGGCTCCGATGCGAAGACGATCTTCTCACCTTGGATTGAGTAGTAGATGGGCTTGACTCCGATCGGATCTCGAACCAGGACAAGCCTGCGTTTGCCAGAATCCCATATCGCGGTTGCGAATATGCCGTTCATCTCGCCAGCGAAGCTCAGGCCCCTCTCCTCGTACAGGTGCACGATGACTTCTGCATCACCGTTCGTGTAGAACTTGTGGCCCATCCTTTCTAGCATCCCACGCAATTCCCTGAAGTTGTAGATCTCTCCATTGTGAACTGCCCATACGGTTCCGTCTTCGTTGTGCACCGGTTGCTTGCTGCCGCTTACGTCTATGATGCTCAACCTCCTGTTGGCGAGACCGATCCCGTCATCGAGGTACTCGCCACTGTCGTCGGGACCTCTGTGGCTGAGTATCTGCCCCATGTCCTTCAGCAGCTGGGAATCACTCAGTCCAAGGAAGCCGGCAATTCCACACAAGTCCCGGGCAATGCGGTTTCTCCTCATTCTATTTAAACGTAGAGACACCAAGTCGCGGCCGTACCGTCGAAGAGCGCACGACAGCGAGTTCTGTTGCAGGTTCTGCCGCGTCAATATCTCGCAAGGATAAATATCAAGGGGGGTCAGCGCCCCAGATGCGAGGCAAGGTTCTGCTGGCGGCACAGGAACCAGAGTTCACCACAAGATTGTCCCTCACCAGAGCCAGCCTGTCGAAGGAACACGAAGTGAGCGTTCTCATGCCCAAGTTCAGGGCAAGGTTTCCGCCGCGGTTTCTCTCCGCTGCGCTTCGATACACGATCTTCGCGCTCCAGGAGTTGCTGTCATCAACCGAGATACTCCACTTGGTGAACTCTCCGGACTTCATCCACTTGCCAGCCTTGGTGAAAAGGTGCAGGGTCGTGTACGACTACAGGAGCAACTACTCTGACAAACTGAGGCTCTCCTATCCTTCCCTAGCTGGCACAGCGGCGAGATTGGAGGAGATGCTGGCCAAAAGGGCCAACTTGGTCTTGACTGTGAACGACATTCTCGCGCTCCGCTTCGGCAAGCGGGTCGGGAAACCGGTCCAAGTTGTGCCCAACTACCCGTCGAGAGAGTTCAAGCCCACCAAGAGCCCAGAGGCCGTCAGAATCGCGCATGGTTTCTCGGGTGAGAGCCTCGTCTTGTTCGTCGGCAACCTGACAGATACCTATGACTTCGACCTCGTGCTCGCGTCGGCCGGGAGGTTGACGAACATCGAGTTCTGGATAGTGGGCTCTGGCAAGAGGGAATATCAACTGAGGGCGAGAAGTCCAAGCAATGTGAAATTCATCGGCAAAGTCTCGCATAGTGAGGTGCCCGACATTATAGCCGCGGCAGATGTCTGTCTCGCGCCGATTCGCGCATACCAGGCCGACATCGTGCACAACGATCAGGACGTGTGGAAGATAACAGAGTATGCCGCCTTGGGGAAACCCATAGTGGCCACCAACCTAGCACCTTCTAAGCAGTACGAGCTGGTCGAAGGAGATGTCGATGCGTTCTCGGAAGCTATCAAGAGGGCCTGCTCGGGGATGATCGGGCCAGCTGAACCCAGGTTCTGGGAAGATATGTCTGAGCCAACTCTGCTCGAGGCGTACCGTAGTCTCTCCCAAGCCAAGTGAGTTGTCTTCTCAGCGCTGCTTCAAGAGTCTGAGCAGCGCGAGTGCCCTTTGCCGGGGGTCCAAAGATGAAGTTATGTGCCTGCCCACTATCAGGATGTCCGCTCCCGAGCTCAGAAGAACCCCCGCGGTCTCAAGTGTCACGCCGCCGGCCACCGCGATGACCTTCTCCGGGAATGCCCTTCTTAGTTCCTTCACCTCGTGCTTCAGAGTCTTGGCGCTGAGGCCTTGATCAATCCCTGAGTGGCAGACGAGAACGTCGACCTCTTTGAGCAAGCTCCTCAGCTTCTCTGCATCGCCAGCGTACCCTAGGAGATCGACGACACAGACCATACCATTCGCTTGGCAGGCCGAGCCGAATCTGTCCAGGGTAGCTTGAGGTGCAAGCGCGGAGACGGTCGCCCCATCTGCACCGCCCTTCTTCGCGATCCGGACCTCCAGTTCCGCTGCGTCCATGGTCTTTGTATCAGCTATCACCATCCTGCCTCTTGACTCCCTCTTGATTGCTCTTATCGCCCCAGCTCCGCATGCTTTCAACAGCGGGGTGCCCACCTCTAGAATGACTCCTGAAATCGGCAACGCCCTACATATACGCAAGGCCTGCGCGAGATTGGGCATGTCAAGGGCCACTTGAAGTCTATGTCTGAGGTCAACTTTTCGCTTGCCTGGCGCCTCACTCATAGCGCAAGGGCATTCACCCCCTGGGTATTTGAGGGATTCCCACCTGACTCAGGCTCATCCGGCCGCAGGTCCTAACCCGAAGAGGACGAACCAAGCGCTTTGGATAGACTTATCAAAGGATAGCGCCTGTAATCGTTGATGTCAGTACATCGAGTCACGTCGCCCGATGAGGAAGTGATCTTCGAGAGCGAAGCTAGGTACATAGGTGGACTATCCAAGTGGACGGGGTCAGCGAAGGGCAGGCTTGTGCTCACCAACAAGAGGGTCTATTTCGAAGTCACCGTGGGCGGCCTGCGTGACAAGAGACCGGAACTAGGCTTCGAGAACACTCTGAACAACACGATAGAGGTGAAGGTGGGTCAGCTATCATTGTTGAGCAAGCCAGTCGTGACCGTCGTTTACAAGTCCAGTCACGGACCAATCGAACAGCCAAGCTTCCAAGTGCAGAATCCCGAAGCCTGGAAATCGGCGCTTGCGAACGTTAAGTTGGGGTCGGTCTTCTAGACAGACCATACTAGGGTGGAGGTCCTCAACACGCCTGGTATCTTCCTGATCAAGGTGACAACTCGATCCAGGTCCGCCATGGTCTCCGTTATGACCTTGGCGACAATGTCATACTGGCCGTAAGTGACCGCTATCTCGGTGACGCCCGGCAGGTTTCGGATCTGATCCGCGATCTCATGTTCCCTTCCTATCTCGACAACCACCAGAATCTGTGCTACCACCAATCTCCTCTGTGGCGTGGCGATCGGGCATTTTAACCTTGCGACTAGACCGCTCAGATGGATACGCTTAAATAACGCACCTTCGGCTTGACTTTCGATGTCGTCTCCCCTTCTTCCGTTGGTGAACCAACAAGACCTCACCGGTTCGCTGTTCTGGTTGATCTACGCACTTGCGCTCATACTGAGCGTGGCGGGGGTCTTCGTATCCAGCAAGCTGAGGCACGACAGAGAGGTCCAGAGATTCTGGAACAAGGTTCGCGCTGCTCGTAGGGATCCTTCTTCAGCCTGGCCATACCAGGAAGAAGATGAGGAGTAAGCCAGCCCGTTCGCGGGCGTTGGGAGAGAATTTTCCCGGCCACAAACATCAGGTCACTTCGCCATTGGTCTAATCCCACAGTGGTCGATCACTGTAGTTTATCTACATCAATCTGGCGGGTCGGAGGGTAATGAAGACCACTGATCCCGTCGGGATAGTGGGGTACGGTGGCTATGTCCCGATGTTCAGGATAAGGGATGAAGTGATCGCGCGAACGTGGAGCTTAGATGAGAGGAGTCTGCCGGTGAAGGAGAAGGCGCTTCCCGGTCCGGATGAAGACACCCTTACGATAGCAGCAGAGGCCGCGAGGAATGCGATGGACAGGGGGCAGGTGAACCCAGAGGAGATCGGAGCCATCTATGTGGGGACCGAGTCAAAACCATACGCGGTGAAGCCGACTGGGACCATCCTCGCTCAAGCTCTAGGATTGTCGAACCACACTCTCGCGGCGGATATGGAGTTCGCATGCAAAGCAGGCACGGAGACGTTCCAAGCCAGCATCGGGCTTGTGGGCTCAGGTATGGTCAAGTATGCCATGGCGATCGGAGTAGACATCGCCCAGGCCCGTCCGGCAGACGAGTTGGAGTTCACAGCCGGAGCAGGCGGAGGTGCTTTCATATTCGGGAAAAAGACATCGGACTGCGTTGCCTATGTTGAAGGCTCTTACTCGTTTGTGTCAGACACCCCGGACTTCTGGAGGAGGCCCGGCGAGAAGTATCCGCAGCATGCCGGGAGGTTCACAGGGGATCCAGCATACTTCAGGCATATACTCGGGGCCGCGAAGGGTCTCATGTCCGAATTAGGACTGGGTCCGAATGATTTCGACTACGCCGTCTTCCATCAGCCAAACACCAAGTTCCCGCTGAGAGCTGGAAACCTCTTGGGATTCCCCGCTGAGAAGCTTGGTCCCGGTCTTCTGTCCCCGCTCATTGGCAACGCTTATGCGGGGGCGGTGCCCCTGGGGCTAGCAGCCACGCTCGACGTGGCAAGACCGAAGAAAAGAATCTTGGTGGTGTCGTTCGGATCCGGAGCAGGCAGTGATGCCTTCTCCATCGTGGTCGGGGATGCGATAGCGAACAAGAGAGGATTAGCCCCACTCGTCGAAGACTACGTCAGAAGACGGGTGGAAGTGGACTACGTGACCTATGCTAGGAACAAGGGGAAGATACTGAGGTGATGCAGGGTTGAAGATGGTCGAAGCGTCAGTGAGGGAGCTGGTCGCCCAGCATGTCAAGAACGAGAACCTGAGAAGGCACATGATCGTCGTCGGTGCGATCATGGGCGGGGTTGCTGTCCGCCTAGGAGAAGATCGAGATCTTTGGGAAATGGTCGGCTCAGTCCACGATGTTGATTTCGAGGAGGTAGATATGAAGGAGCACGGCGCGAAGGCTGCTGAGATCTTGAGGGGAATGTTACCAAAGGAGGCCCTCGACGCCATAGCCGCTCACAACCATGAGAACACGGGAGTCCCTCCGGAGTCAAAGATGTCAAAGGGTCTGATCGCATCGGATGCGGTCTCCGGTCTTATCATAGCTGCAGCCTTGGTCATGCCCGACAAGACATTATCACAGGTCAGTGCCAAAACGCTGATGAAGAAGTTCAAGGACAAGGACTTCGCTAGGGGTGCAGACAGGAACAGGATAGCTTACTGCGAGCAGGTCGGGATATCAATGCAGGAGTTTTTCGACATAGCCCTCAACTCGGTGAAGGCAGTGTCGAAGGAAGTGGGTCTAGGTGGTGAATGAAGATGAAACCAGTAATCGCTGGAGTGGGAATGGTTGAGGTCGGCGAGAGATGGGACGAGAGCCTAATGTCGTTGTCCGTCAGAGCTTCCCTCCCTGCTCTGGAAAGCGCGAAGGCAGGTTCACCGCAGGCGGTCTTCTTCTCGAACATGATGTCCGGACGACTCCAAGTACAGGATCACTTGGGAACCTTCTTGGCAGATCAACTCGGAGAGGCAGGCATTGCGGCGCTGAGGATCGAAGCGGCTTGTGCATCTGGAGGTGCGGCCTTTCACGCGGGGTACTCCGCGGTCGCGGCTGGGCTGTACGACACCGTGCTCGTGCTGGGTGCTGAGAAGATGAGCGACAGTTCGACTGAGGAAGTGACGACCGCGCTCATGACAGCGGAGGATCGTGAGTACACTGGATTCGTGGGAGTGAGCTTCGTGGGTTTGAACGCCATGGTGCACAGACTTTATGCTGAGAGATACGGGCTCTCGGAGCAACAGATGGCCGCGCTGTCGGTGCTCTGCCACGAGAACGGTGTGAACAATCCATACGCCCAGTTCAGGAAGAAGGTCTCGTTGGAGGATGTGCTTCAGTCCCCCTACATTGCTGATCCAATAAGGCTATTGATGGCAGCTCCGATGAGTGATGGGGCAGCTGCTGTCGTGATAACTTCTGAGGAGAAGGCGAGGAAGGCTCACGTTCCGCATGTTCGCGTTCTGGCGTCTAGGATAGGAACCGATGCCTTCCGGCTGTACGAAAGGGAAGATCTCACAACGCTGCGCTCCGTCAGACGCGCTGCTGAGGCCGCATTCGCGGAAACCGGGAAGGGTCCTTCCGACATGGACGTAATCGAGGTCCACGACGCGTTCACGATCGTCGGCTATGCAGCCTTGGAAGCCTTGGGCGTGTCAGAGGCCGGCAAGTCTCCGCTCATGGTCGAGAGGGGCGACTTCAGCCTGGGAAGAAAGCCAACAGTGAACACGATGGGAGGCCTCAAGGCGAGAGGGCATCCCATAGGCGGAACTGGCATATACCAGATCGCCGAAGTGTTCCTGCAACTGACGGGACAAGCTGGGAAGAATCAAGTCGACCGTGCCAAGCTTGGAGCCGCGGTGAACATCGGCGGGGTAGGCACGACCTCGGCCTTGACCATCTTGGAGGGTGTTGAGCAATGAGCGAGAGCATACCGAGGGCTTGGAGAGAAGCCAAGTATAGAGAGAGGCTCATAGGTTCCAAGTGCTCGAAATGCGGGGCAGTGCGGTATCCTCCGAGGATCATATGCCCCAAGTGTCACAGCGAGGAATCCGAGGAGGTTCAACTTCCGCGAGTGGGCAAGCTGGTCTCGTACACGATCATCAGAAAGGGTCCGAACGAGTTCAAGGGGCAGGAGCCCTACGCGGTCGGGTTGATCGATCTAGTGAACGGAGTCAGAGTTCTCTCTCAACTCACCGATTTGTCTCTGGGCGACATCAGGCTGGGAATGGAACTCGAGGCTACCTTGCGCAGATATCGCGAGGACTCCGATGAGGGCATAATCCTCTATGGTATCAAATTCCGGCCAAGCTTAGCTAGAAAACAAGTCTGATCCTATTGAAGCGACCTGCGATGCCACGGAGAGACCTGCTACAGACCATAGAAAGGCTGAGGGGTTCCCCTCTCTCGAGGCTCGTCGATTCAAGAATGGGGACCTTCAGGAAGAACCACGACTCTGAATACGAGGTCTGGTTCTCGGAACTCTCGTTCTGCATATTGGTGGCTGCCAGTGCGGCCAGATCCGGCCTCAAAGCCCAGAGCCGATTAGGGCCCGAAGCCTTTGTTTCGATGAGGGAGGGCCAGCTTCAGCGCGCGCTCAAGTCCTTGGGAGTAAGGTTTCATAACAGAGCTCGCTACATAGTCAAGGCCAGGGAACTCGGGGACTTCAGGCTGGCGGTGCTGTCAGCCCGCAACGTTGCTGAAGCCAGAGACTGGTTGGTTGACAACGTGTGCGGAATTGGGTACAAGGAGGCATCACACTTCCTGAGAAACGTCGGCTTCTTGGAGGTCGCGATCTTGGACAGGCATGTCATCAGAACACTCTTCGATGCAGGATGTTTGTCCTCGCCGGAGCCACCGACGGGTCGGGACGACTACCTGCAAAAGGAGCAGACCATATTGGAGCTTGCGCGAGAGATCTCAATGTCGCCCGGGGAGCTTGACCTATACATCTGGTACGTCAAGACGGGGGACGTAGTGAAGTAGGGTCAGATCCCCACCGCTGTCAGGACTACCTCTCGTTCTCTCGGCCCGGACATCTCCACGAGGTAGAGACCCTGCCAATCGCCAACCTTGAGTTTGCCCGACTCAATTGGGATGGTAACTGAGGCACCGAGTGCTGTTGACGACATGTAGGCATTGACTGTTTCGGGATCTCTTGATGTCCCCATGCCCTGCTTCTCAACTACCTTCTCAAACACGCTGCGCAAGATCTCAGGGACCAGTTCCGCGATTCCCTCTCTTCTGTTCACTAACACGAGCGCCGATGTGGTGTGCATGTTGAAACATGACAACACACCTTGACTGACGCCCGATGAAACTACGAAACTCTGGACTTGGCCGGTTAGGTTGATCGTTTCCCTTAGCTTAGATGTCTTGATCTTGAGCGTGTTGCGAACCACCATCGCCTTTGAAGATGAAAGCACGAAGTCATAATTACCGGTGGACGGATTCGGGCTCAGCTTAATCGCCAAATCATCCAGCTCGGGAAAGGATTTAAAGGGTTTCGGTCGCTCATCGCGACAAAACTTCCGAGGATTCCGGTGATCTTGTCGGTAGAGGCCATCTTCGAGGAAGCCTGCCCGAGCTGTGCGGGCCCAATATCCACCGCGAGACTTCTCAGCGGCCTGCCGTGCGAGAAATGCCTGCCAGATGCCTCGGTCAGTCGGGCCGAGTTGGGTGGAATGACCGCTAAGTTTGGCGAGCCCTATTCGTCGCATCTGATTCTATTAGAATTGCTGCAAGACCTCGACGGGGTTTTCAGTGCGTTGGTCGGGTCAAAACCAACGCCAGTCCAACGCTGGCTCGCCCGTCAATCTTTCCTGCGCCGCTCGGCAGCCGCAGTCGTACCGCATGGACAAGGGAAGACGACCCTCGCGATATCCGTCTGCCTAGTGCGCCAAAGGCGTTCCGGAAGATGCCTTCTGGTCACGAAGGACAAGACCAAGGAAGCGGAAGTAAACGAAGTCCTTTCGTCGTTCGCCAGGGACGGGCAATTCGCCCGAGTGATGGGCGACCCGGGGGTTCAGAAGGACAAGTTCGAGGTGTCGACCGAAGCAGACCAGCTCTCTGTTGACGAATCCAGTTGGCCGCACTACGACATGGTAGTCATCGATGATGCTGGCGAAGACCTAGCAAGGAAGTTGCTGAAATTGAAGGACAACCGTCCTTCCGCGCTGCTCTGGCTCAAGAGTAGCCCGTCGACGCGAGTCACCAGAAGGAGTCCAGGGTCAGGAATCGAACTCGACAGAACCCTCGACAGGCGAATCGATGGCCCGTTTCACTTCTTTGTCTTCGTCATCGCTGGCAAATCTCCCCAAATCATCAAGGAAGTCAGCGAGATCTTGGATGGAAGAGCAGCGTTCGTTGTGAACACAAGCACACGAAAGGCCATCCGGGACAACTCTGACGCGCACGTCTATCGCGACAGACCTAGCTCGATCGAGATAACTAGACTCCAGGGTATCAACTACATTGTGTTCGCCGGGTTGCCGATCAGAACAACCAACCCCGGTGACGACTCAGGGGACGACCAGGAGAATGCAGTAGATGTGTTTTCTAGGTGGATGGGGTATGCCACCAAGATCGACGAACAAGGCATCTCGTTGCCTGTTGCGGTCTTGGTAGACAGCAAGTCCAAGGTGGACGCTTTCCTCAAGCAGCTCGACGAAGAGCACCGCGCCGAGTCTCGGGACATAAGCGGGGACTACAAGACCGCTCTCGCAGGAGATGTGAAATCGGCCGGCGCGAGGGAAAAGATCGAGCACGTACAACCCGTCCTTCTGATAGTGGAGTCCCCGACCAAGGCGAGGACGATCTCAAACCTCTTCTCAAAGGTAAGCAGCCAGAGAGTTGGGCCAGTGACATCGCAATGGACGCTGATGGGCAACAAGCTCATGGAGATCGTGGCCACAGGAGGGCACGTGTTAGACCTTTCTCTGGAAGGGGGCTTCCATGGGGTACTGAAGAGGAAGGATTCCTTCGTCCCGAGATACGGGTTCATCAAAAGGTGCAAGAGATGCTCAAGCCAGGTCATATCGAAAGGGGTCTGCAACTATTGTGGGAGCAGCAGCCTATCCTCTAGGAAGGAGACCATGGATGTAGTCAGGGAACTGGCTGCCAGCTGTGGTTCGGTGATACTGGCGACCGATCCTGATTCTGAAGGCGAGAAGATTGCGTTCGACGTAATGGTGTACATATCGCCGGTGGCAGAGAGCATAGTCAGGTCCGAGTTTCACGAGGTCACAAGGAGAGGGCTAGATGAGGCGCTGCATTCGCCTAGGTCGGTGTTACCCAATCTCGTCCAGTCACAGATACTGAGGCGAGTGGAAGACAGGTGGCTTGGCTTTGAGTTGAGCAGAAGACTCTGGGACAGATTTGGTAATCGCCGCCTTTCAGCTGGCAGAGCTCAGAGTCCGATCTTGGGTTGGGTTGTCGACCGTTTCAGGGAGAGCAGGCAGAAGAAGAACTACATCGTTGTGGAGCTGGAGTCAGGACTATCCGTCTGGTTGGACGTGACAGGAAGGGAAGACAGGAGAGAGCTCGCCAAGTCCATCGCAAACGCGACAGCTGACCTCAAGGTTCTGTCTGAGGACATAGTTGAGGTGAAACCGCGACCACCCTACACTACCGACTCACTCTTGGCTGATTCGTATTCGTTCCTCCATCTGGGGCCGGGAAGCGCCATGAGGCTGGCACAAGACCTGTTTGAGACCGGTCTAACAACCTATCACAGAACAGACTCCACTAGGATCTCCAGCTACGGCATCGGCATAGCCAAGGACTACATAGAGAGCAGATTCCCCGGCAAGTTCAGGGCGAGATCGTGGGGAGAACAGGGTGCCCACGAGGCGATCAGAGCCACAAGGTCGTTGGACCCTGAGACGCTATCAGAGGCAGTGAGGAAGGGTGACCTCAAACTCAGCAAGTCGCTTACCGGATACCATGAAGGGTTGTACGGTATGATCTTCAGACGGTTCATCGCATCTCAAATGGAGAGCGCAATGGTGAAGACTCAGCGTTTCGAGGTCAGCATCTTAGACTTCAAGGCGGAGATGCATAGAAGGGTCGAGGTTGTGGAGAAAGGTTTCACCTCGGTCGTGCCGCTCAGGCTGGAGCCAAAGGTCGCGTCGGGCTCGCAGCAAGTGAAGTCAACTTCGTTGAAAACGCTACCCAAGGTCAGGCTGTTCTCCGTCGGAGAGCTGGTGTCGGAAATGAAAAGGAAGGGAATAGGAAGACCTAGCACCTACGCGAAGCTGGCCGATACGATAATGAGAAGAAGATATGCTTTCGAGGTTCACGGCAGAATTGTCGCGACTAATCTGGGCATCCAGGTGTCGGACTATCTGCGGACCAACTTCGGCAAGTATGTCTCCGATGAGACGACCAAGATGCTGGGAGACAAGATGCAGCAGGTTGAGGACGGTAAGGAGGACTATCAGAAGATGCTGTCGGGCCTCTACGAAGAGGTTAAGTCAATGCCTCCGTAGACCGGTCTCGTGGCATCGTTGATCTTCAGGAGGGCAGGATCCGAGGAAGTCATCACTTGATGAGATGAGTGCCATCGCATGACCTTGATGTTCTGAGATCATCGAATCCCTCTCTGCAGGTGGCAAACGTCATACCCTCCTCAAGCACGAGATCCCTGAGGCCGGTGAGAGTTCTCCTCCTGATCGTTTCGTCAAGGTAGAGACAGTTCGACACCCTGATTCCTTCTTTCCTGTACAGACGATCCAGTTGAACTGCAGCTTTCGGCATGGCCCTGCTGATTCTGTTCAGGCTGTCGGGCCTAGCCTTGAAGGTTGATGCTATGACGTGATCGACCCCGCTTGATGCAATGGCTTCAACAAGCTTGGGCATTGTCCCGTCGCTTATTCCAGGTATTATCGGGTCTATCCTGGCGACCGTCGAGATCCCTATCTTGCTCAACTTTTTCAGTGCCCTGAGTCTTGATCTGGGGTCGGGAGCGTTCGGTTCCAGTTTTTCGGCCATAGTGTCGAGGGTCGTCACGGTCATGCCGACAACTGCGCCAGCTGAGGAGATGACATCGGCATCCCTCACGACAAGGTCGGACTTCGTCTGAATCATGAACCGTGTTCCCGCTCGCGCTAGGATCTGCAGGACTTCTCGCGTGATGCCGAGTGTTCTCTCCATCGGGGTGTACGGATCAGAACTCGCGCTCAGCAGAATGGGCACTCTCTTGTCTATGACATCTACATCCCTACTGACGCGCTTGACCACATCATGCTTGGCCCTGGGTTTGAAGGCCGAGGGCACGTACGAAGTGATGTAGCAGTACACGCATGAGTGGCCGCAGCCGGTATAGGGAGAAAGTGAGTACTTGGGAGGACACGTGCAATAGTGGCTGCGCCATGGGTCGAACCTCCTTATGAGAACGCCCTCGGCAAATGAACTAGAGGTCAATCCCGAACGCACTCAAGAACTGAGTTGTTCTCTCGTACTCCCTCAAGAAATCGTATGCTTTCTCCGTGAGCTTGTAGAACTTCCTGTCCTCTTCTGACTCTTCGATGACCAAGCCGAGCGAGATGAGTTCATCCAGCTTCCCCTGCATCCTGTCGGTTGGGAGATTCGCCTTCTGCATCAACCTCGTCTTCCCGATCCTCTCTTCTTCTCTTATCGAGTTCAGTATGTCAGCGACTATCGATATGCTGGACCGATACTTCCTCGCGAGCTTGCTCATGTCTTTTTCTTCAGCCTCACCAGCATGACCAACAGCGACAGATAGCCTGCAAGTCTCAGTATGTTCTCCACCTCCAGCAGTACTGGCTGCATGTGGCCCAGTACATTCGAGAAATGTGCACACGCAAGGAATATGAAACCGATCGCAACCAGTGCTTGGTTTGTGTTCCTGTCTTTTGAAAACCTCACGAATATGAATACAGTGGATGCGAGCAGGAAGAATGTATTGAGGATGTTGAAGGGCAAGATGGCTAGCCCAAGCGCTATCTGCCCGACCTGTTGGCCTGCGTCGCCCCCCGACCAGACGCTCTTGACCTGCGCCCACAACAGTATCGCGTAGGCAATGGTGGCAACGAACGCTTGGACGAGATCGCCGAGGGCGCTGACCGGCCTGACCCAGTTGAGTGGATGAAAAGTCAGTAGCGCCGACAAGACAAGAAGCCCTCTGAGTATGTTTGACGCTCCGAGGAGCGCGAAGGAGACCTCAAACGAGAGGAAGATATCTTCCTTTGAGAATGACTTTGCCTTTGCCGCTTCATGCGACACAATCACCGCGATGACCCCGGATACTAGGTCGAATACGGCATCAAGCAGGGGTGGGAGCATGGGGGTCGGGCCTGTTTCCTCTTGATAATCTTTATGCTGAATCCTTCGAGAAATCTTATTATCATCGGGTCGAAATTCCAACCAAGCCAGGGTGGCTGATCGGTCAGGCGGCGGGCTGCAGACCCGCTCTAAGGGGGTTCAAATCCCTCCCCTGGCTCATGGCACAACCACGCTTTCTGCCCCCGATTCTTACCCCCTTTTACCCCCATTCCTTACCCAAACCAATATCGGATTTGGCGTCAAGCGAGGGTTGATTCGGGCTGAATCGGTAGCGGAGATGGTGCGAAAGGGGCAAATCAGGGGTGAAGATCACGGCAGAGCGCACGCTTGAAGGTGATGAAGATAAGTGATAAGGCTGACATAAATCACACGCTCTGGCGTGAGGAACTCGAGCATCTCATCAAGTCCGGCTCGGAGGAGGCTAAAATGAGCGATTCTCGAACTACTGAAGGGCCCACTGGCATTCCCAACGAAGCAGGTAGCTCTGCCTGTACAGTACAGGTGATTCACGACGAGCGCGTTGAGTTCCAATCAAACGATTATAAGGGGGTGCAACCTTTCACAATCATCTATGAGCTTCGGTAGGAGAGGGAGATTCAATAGGGGAAGCTACGGTGGAAGAAGAAGCTTCGAAAGGGAGATGCATAAGGTTACCTGTGCCGACTGTGGCAAGGAGACCGAGGTTCCCTTCAAGCCAGATGGTTCAAAGCCCGTTTATTGCCGCGAATGTTATACGAAGAGGAAGGGGGCTTTCGGTGGGAGAGAGGGATTCAATAGGGGGAGCTACGGTGGAAGAGAGGGGCGTGCTCGCCCTGAGAGGGCAAATTCCATGATCATGGACTTGGTCGAAGAGATACGAGCCGACGTGAAAGCCATCAAAGCAAAGATAGGAGCCTGACGTGTACAACGTATGGGGCTGGCTAGGAATTCTTCGAGAGCTGTGCGACGGCAGGATCGCCGTTAGAACGGAATCGAGCGAGAAACCCCACGCGCTTCAGCCGTGGGATGATCGCGTGCCGAAGGCCGATTCCGCCCTACTCACAGCATTTACATGGGGATTGCGTATCTATTGTTAAAGGGGTTATCAAATGGTACATGGATACAACCGCTCGATAACTTCCGTACACCAGATGAACTACCACTTTGTGTGGTGCCCGAAGTATCGACGAAAGGTTCTGAATGGAGCCACAAAAAAGAGGTTGATTCGGTTGATTCATGAAAAAGCCTCGGAACTGGGGTGTAGTGTCATCAAGCTCGTGGTGAATTCAGACCACGTTCACCTTTTCATCCAAGGTGATCCGACCCTCTCGCCGAACCGAATAGTTGGAGAAATAAAGGGTTATTCCTCACGCATTTTGCGGAAGGAATTTCCCGAACTTCGGTCTAGACTACCAACGCTCTGGACTCGCTCGTACTTCGTTTCGAC
>Ga0315282_10003058_pt1 | contig 30212 bp, 26 predicted proteins | sample YL17G07_20_MG_FD_203693 | JGI IMG/M metagenome (GOLD analysis project Ga0315282, IMG submission 203693) | Sediment microbial communities from Yellowstone Lake, YNP, Wyoming, USA - YL17G07_20 | ecosystem: Environmental > Aquatic > Freshwater > Lake > Sediment | place: USA: Wyoming | collected... | reverse complement strand
GACTGAGACCTGCATCGCTGGGGGACTACGAAGGCAATGATGGCATACGCATCAGAGACTTTGTGGAGACTCGTCTCGATACTGCGAAGGGCGCCGTGGAGTTCCTAGCAGTTCCAACCATGGTGCTCGTAAGAAAGAACCTGTCCAAAACGTCAAACCAATACTTCACCTTCCTTTGCGAGGAGGGCTGCCTCACGGTAAAGGCATACTTGGAGAAGCGCATAAGCGATGGCAAAGGGCTGACAGCAGATTCACCGGTAATATCGAGTGATGATGAGCAGCCGCTCACCTCGAAAGCTATCTCCGCAATCGTGAGAAAGCCGATCAGACGCGCGGGCTTCGCGTGGAGACCATATGTCCTGCGCTGCTTCTACGACACTCGTATGATGCAGGCCGAGGGCCGGGCTGAGATAGGATTGGTCAGGGATTGGCGTAAGTTCTTCATGGGCCACAAAGGCGACATCGAACATCGATACACAGTCAACAAGCATCAACTGCCTCCCAGCCTGATCGAGGAGATGCGGGAAGCCTACAGGCGAGCCTCAGAAGCCTATCTCCAGACCACAAGCCTGCCTCGTTCGAGACACATCCCTATTCGAACGGAGTTTCGGCAACTAGCTTTGTCGGCGGTGGGATTCTCTGAAGAGGAAATGAGGGATATGCAGTTCGAGAAGATGACGAGTGAGCAGCTTCAGGAATATGTGCGTCAAAGGCTCAGCGCGTGCCTGAATGGGAACACCGCTCGGAGACAGCTTGTAGTCAGCTCGAAGAAGGCGCAGGAATACATCAACCTGAACGGGTGGCGCTTCGTAGGTACGATGCCCGACGGGAAAGTGGTTATTGAACATCCTCAAGCATCCGATCCAATATGATAAGAACAGCCAAGAACTCGGGCAGAGTTAGTTTGTTGGGCTGTGATTCTATGGTCGAGCGAACGGGATGTGACGGGGCCAGACGTCTCCGAGCCCACGACTTTAACCCAGACAGGTCTATGCCCACATTCTCATTCATGACAGGCCTGCAACAAGCCTATAAAAAGGCGGAGTCAAACATCACGTTACTCAGGCGGCCAGAAGATCGGCCGCCATGAGTGGTGAACGATACACTAAAGTCTTTCACGCTTTTCTCTGCTTTCGGAAGTGAAAGGCGTTGGCTGAAAAATCGCTTTATGGCACCGTGGGACAGTCTTGTGAAGGGCGTCACAGTGGGAACATTCATTCTGTTGGTGGCCGGCCGTGTATAGACTTTCTTCATTCCTCACCTCTCTCGCAGTCCTGCTGCGAATGGCCAAAACTATCGCAATAGCAAGAACCAACAGTGTCAGGACAGGATGCACACCAAAGAACCTGTGATGACGCGTGTGTGGTTTAACGATGACTCAAGGCTTCCAAGAGATGAGTGGACCCAGTCTTCCAGAGAAGTCTGTTGAAGCGTCTTCCTTTCCGATGACTTGGCTTCCTCAACGATCTTCTCAAGCAACTTGATCCATATGGGAACTCTCTCTTCACTGGACGTCGTCGTCTTGAGAGCAGATTGTTTAAAGAAGAGAGCGGAGGCAGGGGGAAGTCTAAGTGCGGGACGGCATCTTCTCTTTGCGCTCATTTCGTAGAGAATCGATCATTCCTATTTGACCCGGTATGTGCGTACGACTTCACCACCGACTAGGCCTGTTAACAAGGAACCAGGGGTTACATAGCTTATGTCATATTTCTTCGATACAACTTTTTCTGTACATTCTATCAGACCGCAGTGCTCTGCCTCGAACAAAGCGCCTTCGGCGCTGATTCGTTAGGTTGGTCTCGTTATGCTGACTAGTTCCATGGGTGTTCCGCATTTTGGGCATCTGATGGACACGTTATTGGGTTGAGGTTTGGGTTTCTCTCTGCTTAGCGGTGTGAGGATTTTCTGGAGTTTGCTTCTGGTTCTCCGGGCATATAGGCCGTAGTATCTTACGAGTTTCAGGTTCTTGTCCGGGATCAGCCTCACCAGTCTGTCTATGAACTCCATTACTGGTATGGTTAGGGTTTCCCTTACTCCGTCTCGCTCGTACCAGAATGTGACCGTCTTCGCTTGCTGATCGAGGTTGGTTATGCGTGATTCGGCTATGGCTGGGTGGCGTATGTATCTACCGATATACCTGGCGGTCCTGCGGGGGTCGGTTACTCTCCGTTCGGCACGTACGTAGAAGCCTTCCGGATGCTTCCTGAAGAGGCTATCGACAAGCTGTCTGGTCTCGTGGCTTCTTGGCATATGCTCCTTGAGGTTTGTGAGTAGCTCGTACTGCCATATTCTGCGCAGCTTACGGTATTCCAGGAAGGTTACCGGCATCCATTCGCCGCGTCTGGTTAAGTCTCCCTCCGTTGCCAATGCGTGGACATGCAGGTTGAGGCTCAGATCCTTGCCGTACGGGTGAAGCACGCAGACCACGCCTGGTATGGCTCTACGCCTATGCTTCACCATCCGCCTCATGGTTCGGCTCACGGCGTCCATCAGGATCCTCAGGAGCTTACGGTCCGCGTCGAGGACGGCTCTCAGCTCTTCGGGGATTGTGAAGACCATGTGCCGATGCGACACGTTGTAGAGGGTCTCAGCTAGCCTATCCGCCCACTTGTCGGCATGCTTCTTTCCGCAGCTGCTGCATATCCGGCTCTTGCAGGCGAATGGAATCCTTATGGCTTCCCCGCATTCCGGGCACCTATAGATGATGTAGCCGTGGTCTGGGTCGCGGCAGTGGAGCATCTTCTCCACCTCCGCGACAATGTCTGCGGAGAGCTGTGGGTTCTCAGCCCTGTACCGCTGCCAGCTCCCGTCAGTTAGGAAGATGCTCTTGACCGTGATCCTACGGGCCGTGAGCCCTCCTACACACTAACGAAGCCACCCCTCACATAAATTCCTAAACGACAAGAATGGCCAAAGCGAAAGAAGTCTCAGAGATTCTACCGAGCAATACAGAGGTTAAGAATCTCTTGGTCGAGAAGATGCAGGAACTGGGTCTAGCGGAGAAGCTTAGCCGGCCGGCCTGAGGATAGCCTACGACTGGTTCGTCCACTGAAGTATTTTGTGGGCTATTTCTCTATCGACGTACGTGCGATCTGTAGTTAAAGGCATTCGATCCAACCAGAGGAATTTTATCGCCGAACCCTGCAACTTGAGAAGGTTCGTCAACCTGTCCTCAATGACCGACACTGCTTTCTTGTTCACCCTTCCAAAGACTGCGAGTACAATCAACTGTGGCGGCTCCTTCGGTTCAAGAATCTCACCAATAGTGTCGCGAAGTCTACGTTGAAACCGTCTACCTCCCATTTTCAGCTCCAGTGCAATTGAAGTCCTTCCGGGATGAGTCAACACGAAATCGTATCCCTTTTTCCGTCTATCAATCTTCCAATCCTTAAGCTTCGTTCTGAGCACCTCTTCGACAAGGTTTTCAAGGTCAGCCATGACAAACGGAGTTGCTCTCCCTGGAGAGCTTTGGCCATAGGCTAGTTTGAGAAGTGACTTCTGCACAACATCTTTCTTGCTTGGTGGCACTTCGAATATTCTCAATCGGCCATTTTCTTGGCTTCTTGTGGCCTCAACAAGTCCCATTTCCTGCAGAGTCCGAACGGCCCTAGATGTGCTCGGCTTCGTCTTCCTTAGCTGTCTTGTGATGTCTCGTAGAGTAGCTCCCTTGTTCTGCAGAAGCCGCAGCACCTGGAAGACCAGTGGGCTTCTGGTCAAAACCTCATCGATTTTCGACAATGTGGGCCTCTCAGATAGTTCTCTTGATAACTCATATCAACGTTTATATAACTACCGTTCCTATGATTTGTCACGGGAACAAACAAATGGAGATCGATCCAAGAACCCATCTTTCTCCCATGGAGAAAGCGGTCTACATTCGCGTTAAGGAGCACGGAAAGGCAAGATCAAAAGAAGTCGCAGGAGCACCACGTCTTCCCGGACCGAGTGTTCGCCGTGTCTTGCAGCAGCTTCGGCAGAAAGGACTCGTCAAAACATTCAATGGAAAGTACGAATCGAAGCTACCGCGCGCCAAAAGCAAGAATCGCATGAATGCTCCATCAAGGTGTGAAGAGACCTTCATTTTTTGCTTTTTATGTGAGGTGGGAAAGGTTGACTTATCTTCAGCATAGACGCCCCCTCACGGCCTATTTCACCATCGACGGAATCAGGGCCCGAGTAGTGGACAGCTCACGACTATACCTATGCCTCACAAAGGAGCTAATCGACAACGCTTTGGACGCTACACCTACAGGGGTGACGGCCTCGATGGGGTCTGACACAATCAAAGGGCAAGCCGTGCTAGCGTTATCGATTCTGGGAGATGGACAACCCTTCAGCAAGGAGAATATCACCGAACGGTTCACCCACCTGGACGAGTATGTGGGGTCGAAAATTTACTGGAGGCTCCCCAAACGAGGCGTCATGGGGGACGCCCTCCGGATAACATTGGGAGTTCCTTATGCCTTGGCAAAACAACTCTCCCTCCCTGAACCTGAGTACGGGCTCAAAATAGCCTCGTACAAGCAGGAAGCAACGATCAAGGCAGAAGTGAACTGGAAAGAGAATGCGGTGGAGACTCCAGAAATCCTCTGGTCAATCACTGACATACCCGGCGTCAAGGTCTCCACACGGCTCCCCATCATCGAAAAAGATTCCTTCGGACTTAGGATAGATCGCACATCACACTACTTGTTTGCGGAAGAACTTGAGGAATTGTTGAAAAGGTTCCTCTTGTTCAACACGAATACTCGATTCAGACTCCAGTCAACACATGCACGTAGACGATACCGCGTCTCATCCAAATCATTCACACGGTACGCCGACAAGACATCGATCAGATGGTATGACTTTGAATCCTTCAGAGCGCTAGTAACAGATGCTGCACGAGAACCAGAGACCCTTAACACATTCGTCCAATACTTCCACGGGGTCACAGGCACAACAGCATCACTGATTACCAATGCCCTCAACATCACAGACTTGGCGAAACTTACCGAAGATGAGTCTCATATTCACCGTCTATACGACCTCTTGAAAATGCACGGAACCGCCCCGAAACCGAGTGAACTTGGGCATGTTGGAAAAGACGACATGGAGAAATACATGAAAAAATACACCCAAGGGTTCGTCAAGTTCGACTATGCCATGGCCGCCGACACTGCTGTTGAAAGCGACTACGAAATCCCCTACGTCATCGAGGTTGGAGTGGCAAAAAAGCCCTACGGTGAACTGGAACTCGTCTGGGGGATAAACCACTCCCCCTGCCTTGAAGACCCCATAGACTCGTTTGAGGATTTGGGCAAAACAAACATCTACGAAATCTTCCACAACCATGACATAGAAACAGATACCAGTGTCACAATCGCCATCCACATTATTTCCCCCTTCATCGAGTACACCGACACGGCGAAAGGCAAGGTCAACCCCCGCCTCTTCGGAGCCACCCTCGCTCAATGCCTCGACGAAGCCCTCGCCTCCTATGAACGACATAAGCGGAGAAGAGGGATGAAAAGCGACGCAACCGAGTGGCTAGAGAAATGGCTCCAACAAAGACAAAAGAGACTCAAAGCTGGAGAAGACCTCTCCAAGGAAATGGTCACGCGAAACACCCTCTGGTACTTGATGCGGAAAGAAGTCGGCTACGCCGACATCGAACGAGACACCTTCCTCGACAACATCAACAACCTCTGTAAAGAGCTCGGCGGCGGAGACGAGAAACACCGCGAAATGCTCGGAATCTACGCCGCAGAAAGAGGAAAACTCTACTTTAGAGGTGGAGAACGCTACATCGGATACGACAGTTACAGATTCCTCGCCGAAAAAGGATGTGACATCCTCCTCATCGAGAAAGAAGGTATCGCCGAGATGCTCGCACACTACGCAACCGATTACGGTGTCGCCATCGTCAACTCACGTGGCTTCGCCACTCACTACGTACGCTACCTCTTCGAAGAAGCCTCTAGAACCGGCACTCAGCCCACAGCAAACCTCTTCTCCCTCACCGACTACGACGACTCCGGCATCGCCATGGCAAAGAAAATCCCTAACACCGTGCGCATCGGACTCGACCAGCAGATGCTCGACACCCTCAAGATCGAGAAAGACGATGTCGCCGAAGACTACACAAAACCTCCGGAGAAACGTCCCCACTTCAACCAGCTAACCGAAGAAGAGAAGAAACAGGTCAAAGACAAACGGGTCGAACTCGACTCCCTCATGGCATACGCTACACCCCAAGAAATCTGGGAGTACCTCAAAGACAGTATGAGCACCGCCAAGAAGACCCGAGATCTCACACGCAGCATCGAGCTCCATGAACCCCCAATTCCCCATCGCGTCAAAGAGAGTCTTGACACCATTCACGACACAATACGAGCGATAGGAGCTCCTCTCTTGGAAAAGGAAAAAAGCAGATACTCAGCGAGAGAACAAGCTATTCAGAACATCGCACTCATAGAAAAAGAGATACTGAAAACCGTCGAAACAAAACTGGAAAGACATAACGAAATCAAACGCCTTACCGCAAAGCTCAGGCGAACCACCAACACATTAGCTAGACGCTCACCACAACACACCCAACACCCTGGAAAACATCACACTAGAACTCAGTCATGAGAAAGGCCGGCCATCTGTTGCTGGGAGGGGGAATATTCCGCAGCGCACTCGTAACCACATCCTTCTGGTTAACCGAACAGAGCCCCCAAACAAAAGGCGCGTCATTCTCGCCTTTTAAGCAGAGTTAGTGAGAGTCATCGGTCAATATGCGTGATGTCGTCAAGCATTCGGCAACGTCAAATGCGAACGCGTCGCGGGCTGGTGAGTGGTGATTGCACTCTAAGCAAGAGTTGAGCAAGGGCGAAGACCCGGATTCTAGACACTCAATATGTTGACAGGCACAGTTGTCGCAGATCCTGAGTTCTCGACCTCAACTGTCCCTACTGGAAGCTCGTATGATTGCCTCTAGGGTAGCTCAAGGCAAGCCGATCTTTCCTTTAAAAGGCCTCGTCAGAACCGGTTCATGTCTGAAAAATCGAACTTCAAAGCACGAGTCTACGAGGATATTCACCTTTCTCTAATGGAAAAACAAGTCCTGCTCTACTTGTTGAAATACGGTAAGGCTAACCCAAGCAAAATCGCCAAGAAATTGATGCTAGAGCCTGCTTCTGTTCGGCGAGTCTTGCAGCAATTGCGGAGCAAGAGGTTGCTGGCAAACGAGAACGGAACATGGGCACCGTCAGAATTCTGCAAGACCCTTGTCGTCCAAAGGGCAAATGCAAATAGGGAACGTGCACGGGTCGAAGTTCAAGACATAGACCCTCTATCTGACCTGTCTCTGATATTCTTCACTGTTCCCGCCGAAGCTGCAGAGCCTCATCCTAACAAGTCGTTTGATCTCATGCTCAGGCGACTTCTTTACGACCCCTCGAAAGCCTGTTACAAAGGACATACAGCAGTTAGGCCCTATCGTCCTTACAAAACGAGGTGGGGACCCGTCCGGCGCTTCTATTGTTCTGTATGCCGCCAGACTTACTCAGAACTGGTCAAACCACAACAGGCGTTTGAGATGGCCGTACTAATCGCTCACTACTTCGGACGCACAAGTACACGCCGCCTGTCACCTGTTTTTCAGTACATAGCAAAGGCGCTCAGTAAAGCTGGAACGTCCGGTTTACCTGATCTGGCCTCGAACGAGTTATCCAATGGGTTAAGCGGCCACAAAAAGAAGAAACTTAGGCCGCTATTTCACGAGAGCACGAGCAAACGCATCATAAAGAAGTATGCAATCATTGCCACGTACGCTACTCCAGATTCGTTGACAGTATTCTTCCACCCCAAAGTCTCTGGATACTTTGGATTGGACGGCTTCAACGTTCCAACGAAATTCGGTAAATACATATGCCTAATCTCATATGACCTAGTCAATAGAGATGTCGTTAGCCTCTACTTCTCAACCAATGAACAGCCCACAGAGAACCTACGCAACTGCAAGAGATTCATCCGACAATTCAAAGAGACCATGGGACATATAGGCGTAAAGATAAGGCAAGTAGTCCTGGATGACAGAGAAGTGTTCTGGCAGGCATGTTTAGAGGAGCTTCCAGCTGACGTGGTACTGACCATGGACTCGTGGCACTTCATCGCAAACGTAGAGAAGAGTATCCCTATGAAGGCTAGAACGCCGAAAACAGAGGGACTCCTAGCCGAGATAAAACAGGCACTCCGTGCGTCAACATCGAAAAAGCAAGCGACACAGATACTTCAACACGTGATAGATTCAAGAGACCATTGGCTGGACGGGGAAAGCCAAAGGGCCCAAAGAGGCGTGCGCGAGATACTGCAAAGGCTAGACAAACTAAACATAAGTAGACTACTGTCACATTTTGACCTAGTAAGACCTGGTACACGCAGACATTTCCGCACTACAAGCCCCACGGAGGGAGGAGGGGTAGGCGTGTTCCGGGCCGCGTTGAAGAACCTCAACTGCCTGCAATCTGAAGAGGCTGCACCGGGTCAAATGAATCTGCTTGCTCTGATAGCCCGTCTGATGCCGAGCACGAAAGATGGAAGATCTTCCTTTCAGCGGGGGAGAGTCAAGAAAACGCTTGATGACTTGATGGCCATCCTCCTTATGTTCGACCCAGACTCACCTATTCAATAATCTCTCATGACATTCTTTATGATTTCTCGGGTTCACATGGTCAAGCACAAAAGCCGCTCCCCCACAAAATGATACCCCGGTGACACAAGCAAAAATGAACCACCAATGAAAGCCCCGACACTATGAGCTACGAGCAGCGTAAATGAAACAAATCCTCGACAAGAGCCGATTAGCAGATTTTGAACTCACCACCACTTGGGCGGTGGTATCAGAACCTGCTAATACACCTCGTTGAACTACGTGGTTCAACTATGCTGCTCACAAGTCGTGTTCTGATAAGAGCCGTGAACGTTTCATTTCTGCTTTGAAACTCGTCGGTGTCAATTTCTGGGCCCTAGATAGCGCTCGACCAGATGCGGAGATAGCTCGCGCCGTGGATCTCGTGAAGCTAGCTTTGAACTACTCTTACGCTGTCTTGGAGGAGATATCGAAAAAGCCATAAACATCGTGGGTCTTGAACCTTCAGGTGGTTTTCTGCGTGATTTCAGCAACTACCGGAAAGGGCACCATTCACTACCTTCGCAAGAGGGCAAAACGCAACTGCACGTTCAATGTCTACTACAAACTCCTCGACAGGCCTTCGGATCCGACAGCAACTGGGATTATTGATGCAGCCAAGAGACATGCGTCTCTCGGACTCTGTTCACTAGAACATCCGAAGTCTCGTTGGCGAGATCTGTCCAATCCCATATGACAACAGATCGGAGAGAATCGACATGTCTGAAGAATCACCTGAGGATCTCTTCAAGGAAATCGAAGGGGACACCTCGCACACTCGCTTTGCTAGGTGGGGCATTTTCCAGAGAATTGCTGAAGGATTTGAGAGAATCGGTGACCCAGCCAAAGCTGAGAACGCAAGAACAGAGTTTGCTGCTTTCCTGCTTCTTACAGAAGGAGATCATTTTCAAGGCTACTTCCAGCCCTTTGCTGTCTTCACTGATGGTCATACCTCGCCACCTCAGGATTTCTTTGATCTAGCTAGAGTGAGGCATTTGGAACAACGTGCGAGACACTCCTCAAATCCGATTCATGCCTCTCGTTTCGCTGACGTTGTGTGGGATTTCTCTGAGAAGAAAGACATCGACATCGCCCGTATTGCAATCGACAGATACTTGGAATGTGCAGAACTCTACAAGAAGAACAAGTGGGGCTTAGAACTCGGGGAAGCCCTGACGAGAAGTGCTTGTCTTTCTTCTATGATAGGCGATCTTCAAAGGATTGCAAAAGTCAAAGAACACATTCTACGATACCTTGATGAACTAGATTCTGCTCAGGAGTACAGATTTTGCCTTGAGATGACCGATGCTATTGCTCGTTCTCACATGGTTCTAACAGATGAGGAATCACAGAGAATCATGAAAGTATTGGACAACGCAGCAACGTATTACCAGAGAGAACACCCCAAGCGAGACGATTCCTTTGGCCCAGTTGACGGGCCCAGTGAGCATTTAGTGCGAGCTTTTCATCAATCCAGACTGAGACTGGCACATGAGCTGACTTCTTGCCGTAGTTTGGTTGACCATGGACAGGAGAGACTGAAGGTGGCGTATTCATATGAAAGGGAAGGAGACCGAGCATTTCAAGAGGGAAGGTCTCTTGCGGCTTTGCTTTCGTACACTGACGCAGAGAAGGAATTCAGGGATCTCGGAGAGAGATTCGATGTCGACCGACTAAGAGTCAAACTTGGCAAGGCCGGCGTCCAACTGGACGCAGAGATGAAACGTGAGCCTCCGATATCGGTTGAGATCAGACTAAAAGACTCCGACATTGAGAAATACATCAAACCCATTCTGGCTCCAACACTTGAAGAGACTCTTCGGCGCATGAGCACAGCTCCGCATTTCATCCCAGACATAGGTAGAATGGAGAAATCCTTCAGAACCACTCTGAGCACTCTGTTCCCTAGAGTTAGTCTCAGAAACGGATACGTGACCGGAAAATCTGTAGATGATGACGAACTCAGATCAACAGCACTAGATGAAGATATGCTGAGAAGAATGTTGTTGCTAACTCCGTTCGTCTCACACCTGTTCACGAAACTAAAGAGAGAGTATTCAATGAACTCCGACTCGCTTGTCACCCATTTCCGGCAATGGGGATTCTGCAAATCCAGGAACTTGGCGCTGCTGAGGAAGGGGTTTGAACACTATTTTCAAGAGGATTATGTATCGGCTTTGCACATCCTTGTCTTTCAGTTCGAAGACGTTCTGCGAAATCTGCTGCGTGAAGCTAACAGACCAGTGACAAAACCTCCACAGCTAGGCAGGATAGGGGGAGCTGCCACGCTTGGTTCGTTGCTTCTGGACGAAGAATTTAGACAGAAGGCAGGGCCATCGTTGATACGATATTACACATTGATTCTTGTGGATCCAAACGGGCTGAATCTAAGGAACAACGTCGCTCACGCAGTGATGGAAGTCGAAGAGATGAGGAAGCAAATTGTTGAATTGGTTCTTTATGTTCTGCTTTCATTGACTCGCTTTCGCATTGATCAGAAGAATTCAGAGGAAAAGCCTAACGGCTCTTCAACAAATACAGAGTGAGTAAAATGGGCATCTGTAGCATGCCGCTGAAATCGTAATTTTGCGCGTCAGTTTTTGGAAGACTATGCCACTATCTCTCCATTCTCCAGAGTATTATGCCGTAATCTTCCTGCAAGCAGATAGTTGAAAGGGAGGGATGCGCGCTAGAACAAGAAAGAGGGGTATCGGGGAATTCCTCCTCTGACATGAGAGGCAGTGGTTTTTGCCGTCGTCGCATTTCTTGGTGCAGCCGGCCGGCAGGTCGTCCTATCTCTGACCATCAGACCCTGAGATTCTGGCTATCTCTAATCAATGAGCGCCATCTGTTGGGTTCTTTGGCTTTCCAGACTCCTGTGACTTCGCTTGGTGTTCTTCCCCGAAGCGCGGTGTGGCCTCGGATGTTGTTGTAGTATGATCTGAAGTCTTCTGCGAAGATTCGAGAGGAGCGATTGTTCTTCAGTCCGGCCATAGTCTTCAGCCTTCTCCTGACTGTTCCGTTGAGTCTCTCGACTCGGTTGTTGCTGTTCCTCTTGACTAATCCTCTGTCTGCTATGTGGCTCAGACGAGAATATCCGTGATTCTGATTGATGTCTCTGATGGCCTTCTGGTATGAGGGTAATCCATCTGAGACTATTCTGGTCGTTGTTGGTTTACCAGACTTCAGCCCCTTGTTGAGGAGTCGCTTGGCCTCGACGGATCCTTTCCTCTTCGTTACCTGGACGGCGACCAGGTAGCGGCTGCGGTGGTCTAAGAGGTTCCAGAGGTTTTGTGTGCTGCCGCCAACTTTGACTCGCATCTCATCCGCGTGCCACTTCTTAGATAGCTTGGGCCTAAGCCTTCTGACGTATAGTCTGATTATGGCTAGGTATTTTCGAATCCAGCGGAGTACAGTAACATGGGTCAGCTTGAATCCGTACTGTTGGTTTAAGTGGTCGGCGATGCCGCGTAGGCTCACGCCTTTGAAGTACAAGTCTATGGCGGCGGTTACCATGTTGGCTCGGTATCGTAGTCCGTCGAAGCCAGTGCGTGAGGTGAACTTCAGGCCGCATTTCTCACACTCATATCGCCTCACCAGTTCCGTTCTCGTTACGTAGTTTCCCTGTCCAACCACATGATCAGTAGTTTGACATTTTGGGCAGCTCTCATCTCTCGTGTCCATTGGCCCAGTTATCTTCGATAGGACTGCTGTGATATGCTTGCATCTGCGGTGTGTTCTAGTATTGAAGGGGCATTCGCAGATCCAGATTCGCTTGCTCCATGTTACGTTGTACCATATTCTGCGGGACTGAGATTTCACCTGGTATCTCCATGGATCTATGCGTCGGACGTACTTGGGTTCCTTGCTCGTTTCAGATGCCCGGACAAGGGAAATGGGTTCATCTGAAAGCTCACTCTGTGCTGAAGTATCTACAGTTCTTCTGATGCTCGGACGCACTTAATTGCTGCCCCCTTGAGGTTGACCTGCCGGGAATTGTTCGTTTGGCTTGTTTGGAATGAATGGGCAACTCGTGTTTGCGCATGTATAACAGATGTCTTTGTGCGGCGTATATTTGGTGGCGGCTTCCTCAGTATTATTCATTAGTATTTCCCGCGTTATCTCAGCCCGTCGGTGAACGTCCTCGACGAAATGGGAGTTGAGAATCTCATCGTTCTCTTTGTTAGATACAACAACTTCATCGATATTCCTGTGAACCGAAAGACCTGCATAGAGAGCTGCCTGGATGCGGTGCACCTCTCTGATTGTTCTAGAGGATTTGACTTCATCTAATCTTTTCCTTCCAGTAGAAATGGCTTCAAACAGAAGATCGATTCTGTATCCGTTGCCCCCTCTTTCAACTTCCATTAACCTATATCCTAGCTGCAGATGACGCGCTATCACCCTGATGGCCGTCATGGCATGAAGGCCCTGAAACTTGAGACGATCCGCCTGACTGAAGGGAGCTGAGACATACGCCGAACACAAGATCTTCCTAGCAAGCAAAGAGGGGGGAAGCTTCAGAGTTCTTTGCAGGGTCATGGATGCCAGCCTCGCTGAAGGAGAATTCTCTGGATTTCGTGTAGCTGCGCCCGCTTCTTTCCTCTTGCAGCGACTCTAAGGCACTCATCTAGGAGCTCTGAAAAGGACTCCCGGCACCTTGGGCGCGAGCCCATCTGGCCCACCTGCAGCAGGCGGGATTCGCCGCGAGTAGTACCACTCTTCACCATCCTACACCACTCTACATCATACAGCATCAACCAACATTTATAAGCCTTATGGTGAAGACAGATGTAGAATGGTGATGTATGGTGACAGAAGTCGAGGTGGCGTTTGTAAAGATCCAGCCCCGTGCCCGCGGGAATTTCATGGTGACTGTGCCGAATGAGGCAGTCCGTATCTTGGGGATCAAGGACAATGAGAAGACTAAGGTCTATGTCGACAAGGAGAAGAAGAGAGTCATCTACGAGATAATCAAAATATGAGATGCCGGGGTCAACCACCCCCAAGCCAACGGCAAACTGGAACGGTTCTACGGAGTCCTAGAAGGCAAGATCACCCATCGAGCCCAAATCGCAACAATCCCAGAATACGTCTACTGGCACAGCCCGATCAAACCACACATGAGCCTCGACTGGGAGAACGTGATAACACTCATCCAGGCTTTCTACCGGAAACTACCCCAAGACAGAAAAGAAATCACCCAAACAGTCCAAGAAGCGAAATAATAATGGGACAGCACAAAGACATTTGGATACCACAACTGCGGTTCCAGACCTGGCGCGGGCAGATCTGTCATCGACGGCTCCGTGTTCCGGGGGACGGCCGGTCGTGACAAGAGGTCTACTCATTGCTTGAAGGCTTGATGTAACAGTGGTTCCTGTAGCTGGTCCTTTGCAGATAGAAGCCAAAGTGGGATCTGCTGAACCTGTATTCAGAGAACATGGGCACCTGTGAGAAGATGAAAAGTAATCGTCAATTCTGCTCACGTTGGTCTATGACCTCGCCATTTAGATCCAGTGAAAAACAATATTCTTGTGCAAAGGTGCTCTCACCTACAGAGACCCTTATCTCCTTTTCATCTTCGGTGAAGAAAAGTTCCCCAACATGTCCCTCTCCTCTCAGTTCTTTTGCTACTTTGTATCGCCACAAGAGAGTACTGTCTCTCCTCCAACAGTAAATGCTAGTATCGGGCAGTAATGTTGAAGCTACGAATAATGCGCCGTTTCTGTTTGTTACACATACCTCAGCGACGGCAGGTGTCCTGTGATCCATCAAGACAGCTCCATGAGGATTGACTATATAGACATGCCCACCAACTCGAAACTGCGGTCCCATTTCTTCCGATTTTAGATGTGTAGCGAGAATCCCATAACCTTCATCTGACACAGATGCACAGTTTATGGATCCGCAATTGAAGCTCCAGATAATGCGGTAATTGTCATCGAATAGGAAGGCATTACGTTCCCCGCATGCTATTAAGAAACGACGGTTCTTGGACCAACCTAGTTTAGAAATACGAGTTCCTGCCATCTTTGAGCAATGTTGTCGTGACTGCTCCATGATGGCTGCTTCTTGTGCGAGTTGCTTTTCTTCTTCAGTAAGCTCATGGTTGTATGGAGTTGCAAAGAGAAACTGTCGAGCTAATCCAGCCTGCCAATTAGGATCCGAATCTTGAATATCTCGGTCCTCTGTTATTCTATTCTTATCATCTGATATTTCAGACACGATGCCCATGAGACAATGCCTTACTAGAGCTGCCGTTTCTCTACACTGTGGGATAGAGCTGGCGAAGACTGCAATCTCCCAATTTACTGTTTTCTTGACAAGAACGTCGTTGGGTCCAAAGGGGTATGCCATTGCATGAGATCGTTGAACTTCTACGCATGGATAAGGTTCGGAGATGTGCCGCAGACCTGGAAAACCTAGATCAATCGAAACATTACTGATGCCTGCTCCCTTAAGAGCGTCAACTATTCGTGATCCAATCCCTGCCTCTGTGGCATTGGCTCTAAGTGTTAATACGCGGCGAAGTACTAATGATGGGTCTCGAGCAACATTCATTACACGTGACCACCAGTAATAGTCTCTCGATGTTCGTGGGAACCTGTTGGCTAGCGCGCTCATAAGATTGTCGGGATCCGGACAACATATGTCACGACAGGCAATAGTGGTGTCAAGTGCGCAGAGAGGAAACAGACAGCCCTAATTGAACAGAGGAAGATGAACATGCTTGATGCATCGCGCCTAGTCAATGAAGCGTTACACGAGGAAGGCCCGTCTTGCGCGCTCTATCCACAATCATCTGGTTGACCGGCGTGTTAGTTACATCCTCAAGCGTTTTCTGGTTAGTCCCATAAGGAGACACGCTTCGGATGGTGCCGCCGCAAGGAAGGATTCTTCGACGTCAAAAATGTTCGATATCTTGACAGAAAGGAATAGCGGTTGAGCTAATCGCTTCTCCTTCTTCGATGTGTTCTAGCTGTCCGGGATGGATTGGCTTGTTCGGTTCTGCTGCGCGGTTCTTTAAGGGCCTTTTGGCGGCTAGGAGATGTTGAAATGACAAGTCATCACGTCTGCTGACTAGTGAACAGCTGAAGAGAGCAGCCATAAATCGGACAGAGCCTTTTTGAGTAATGCATAATAGGAGCTGCTGCAGCAGATCTGGGCAGCTATGATATGGTAAGCCTGCTTTCAGCCCTCGGTTCGCCTGCGTAGGCTATCGACCGGGGAGGAGGTGGAAGCAGATTGGAAACAAAGACGAGTTCTCTCTTCAACCCGCAAGACGTACAGGCAGAGCTGCAGAAGATGAGGGAGACGATTCAATCAATCAACCAAGAGAGTTTCACGTGCCCGTTCTGCGAGGACGGAAGCCTTCAGGTGGCTGACTACTGCTACGACCCACACATTTGGCTCAAGTGCAAAAACTGCGGAGGGCAGGTAAGGCTCTCCAAACGGATGCCTGAACCAGTACTGGAGAGGCGTGACGCCAGCGGAGAATGGGAGATAGACCGAATCACCACAGACCGAGACGCCAGAACGTGGTAACCAGACATCTGCAGCTAAAACCGAACAGCTAACCCCTTTCTTTTTTCTGACATTTCATCTTCAGTAAGTATCCACCAATGCTTCTATGCCAGCGGAATGCTCGATTCTCCATGTAAGCCGTTGTGCTTTGGCAAAATTGTGAGTTGAGGATAGAATGGCCGTTGTCGACATACACATCAAGGGTTTAAGAGAGCTTGCGCGGAGGCTAGAAGAAATGAAGAAAGGGCCCAGTGTTCCCGCCCTCAATGAGTGGGCGAGCAGAATTCTAGAAGAGGCGAAGTCGCATGTGCCCTCGGAACAACGGCAGACCATCCGTTTACAGTTCATCGCAAAGGAAAGCAACGAGTTTGACGTCAAATTCCATGCACCCATGGCATATCTTCGGTTCATCAAGGAGGCCATCAAGAATTCCCTTGGAGAGATGCCCATAACTACGAAAGATGTTTTCAAGGAACTTCTAGATCAAATCGAAAACAGAGAAGCGGAAGCGAAAGGGTAGAAGAACTTCAAGGTGTGGGCGTTACAAGACCTCTGCAGCACATGAGTACACGGGCAATGGACTCCTCGGACCAAGATGCGAGTTGGGACCCATGTCGGCTGGGTGATTGTTAGTAGGGCCTGAGCTTGACCTCTACTTGCTGAGCTTCTCGTCTCTCGCCTTGTTCGTTAGGACCCATTGGTTCTGTCTTCCGACACGCTTCCCGTTCACGAGTCCTTGGGACAGCAGCTTGTAGAGATGAAGCTGAGCGGTGTTCCATGAGATCTGAATATCTTTGGCCACCATCTCTGTCGTGACAGGCCAGTCTTGTCTAGCTAGATATGCTAGGATTCTCTTGTCTATCCTTTCTCCATCTGATCCCATATTTCAGACCTGTTCTCCCACGATAGGTAGCGGCATAGTCCTTAAGTATGTGTCGCGCTCTTGATCATCCTATGGTCAGACATATGCTGAATCATAGGATTGATGGCTCCTCGATTTCCTCCCGGCCTGGCTCTCAAGACCTCAGGCAGGCCCGAGCCTATCGCCTGCGGATGTCCGGAGAGGCTGAACGTAACATGCCATCTGCGCCTTGGTGAGTGGCCGGAGGCCACTAGAGGTGACGTCGCCAGGATGAGTGCACTTCTGGGGCTACTCGGACTTGGTTCCATATCATCACTACTTGGATTGATGGCGGCCGCTGGAGCAGCGGCAACGATAATCCCGGTTACGATAGACGGTATCGTCAAGTACATGCTTTTGGACAGAGCCTGCAACACTGCCGTCGACGTAACGGACAGAATCATGGCGGGCAAACAGCCTGTGCAAGGGTTCGACCATAACGACTACCGGCGATGGGGAATGGCGAAGGAGGAGGAGCTGCGGCGCACATTGGAGGATGAGTACCGACTGGTTCCTGTGCAGGTGGTGGCGGTCGGTAAGGACGCAGTCATAGCGCAGATCTCGGTCGACACAGGTAAGAGACTGAGCGAAAACGACGTACGCTACCTCTCATCAAGAATCGGAGCAGCCGTAGCGGTCGCATATGTCAAGGTATGCACAAACTGCGGCGCTGTTCTGAGTGCTGAAACAGTCAGATGCTCCGACTGCGGAGCACGACTCATCGGCAGACAGCCGGTGAGCCCATTTGAACCAGTCGTCTATCGTCCTCCACCAGTGAAGCTTACTGAAGAGACCAGATCTAGCGAGAATGTGTTAGACCTTCTTGGGCCCACTGAGCATCTAGTGGTCGACGGGTCCAACCTGGCGACTGGGCCTGGCGATGTGGGGCATGTCTGGACGCTCCAGAAGGTTCTCGAACAGATGGACAAGGCGCTTGGCCGCTGCACTGTCTTTGTGGGCTCGGCGCTCTGGAGAAAAGTGGATGATGAGGAAGCGTTCAACAAGCTTAGTGTAGAACACAAGGTCTCCCAGACTCCGCGAGGCTTCGATGACGACGACACGCTTCTCTATGAAGCGGATGCCAAGAATGCAGTCATCCTGACAAACGATGTCTATGACAAAACAGAGGCTTTCGATGAGAGAGATCCTCGATATGAGAGCGAGGCGATGGTTAAGGTCAGAGAAAGAGTTGCAAAATACCCTTGGCTACGCGACAAGACACGGTTCATAACACATGTACGAATCTTCGAAGAGAAACGCATTATCCTCCACAGAAAGATGCCGCGGAAACAAGGTCCAACAGGACCGCTTCCCACTGAGCCTCCGACAGGGCCGCCACGAGACCTGTCACGCGAGACACAGCAACTGGAAGAAGAAAGATGTCCCACATGTGGAGGCAAAATGGAATACGTAGGATGTTGGGACGGCCGGGATGCGGATGGAAAGCCTGCGGGAGGTCCTCTTTATCACTGCCCACAATGCAAAGCAACAATGAATCTCACCTACCACGGTGGAGGAGCGCCGCGTCCAGGCTACAAACAGTCAACGATAGGATGCCCGGTGGATGAACACAATGGGTTTGAGGTGCCGATAGCAACACTTGGCAAATCGGAAATATCATTGCCAGAACAGGAAGACACACGCGACATACCCGCACCGCCGCCGCTGCAACCGATTATCCAGGTCCCGAGGGCTTGGAAACTGTCCTGTCACACCTGTGGTAATATGATCCAGGCGGGTGACTACTGCAACCAATGCGGAGCGCCGCTCGTCGAAGATGCTGCGCGACCGATTGATGATACATGTACTGAGTGCGGCGGAGTAGTCGACAGATGGACGCTTCTTTGCAGTCGATGTGGTATGCGGTTCGAAAGTTGGGTGTGCGATGTCTGCAACTCACCTTTAGAAAAAGGGGCTGAGCGATGCGCGATCTGCGGATCCAGACTCGCTTGGAGAAGGTAGAGCCAAATCAATGAGCGAATCCTAGAAATCCGCCCAAGATGCGGAAGCGAGGGTTCGAGTCTTCATAGGCTCGCCACGAATTTGCAGTAGGATCGCTAGGCGAATGCAAGCTGCGTTTCTTGACTTGCTCAGCCAGAGTAGATCCTCATGAGCAAGGTTATGGCGCGGCCTCAGCCTTCACGAGGTCGTATGAATGCCTTATCAGCAGAACAGCCTTGTCGATTTCGCTTGACGAAGCAAGACTGAACGCTTTCTCAACTCCGTTCAATCCTTTGTAGAACCATCCGCGGAGATCTCTTGTGCGTCGTTCATCGTCCTTGAACCTACCAGAATCGACCCGAATCCTACACGTGATTCTTCTCTTGCTGGCAATAAGGGCCAGGAACATTTTGGTTTTGACCTTTTCGCCATCGGCATAATAGGCGTACCACCTGGCGAGTGGACCATGAACCATAGTGGGAAACTCCTGTTGTAATCTCTTGGTCAGAGTGGCCACGAGATCTCGGACTGATGGTTCGGCCCAATTCAATATTGCTTCCCACGTTTTGGGCGCAAAAGTCTTCACTTTCTCCGGCTCAGCCTCCTCAGCTTCTTCAACTTCCTCGAAGGGAGATTCGCGATACCATGACCGATCAATGAAGGTCTCTCTGTCTTTGTCAAATTGGACTAGCTTGATTTCGCCGTAGCCACCGGCATAGTGAAGTAGTCCCGGCTTCATCTTGACAAACCTCTTCACCTCTTCTGGAATCGGCTCAGAAGATATCAGAAAGGCGTGTCTTGCGTCGAAGACTTCTGCATATGCCTTGGTCTGAATTATGTCTGCGATCCCCACTTGTTCGTTTTTGACTTCAGCGACAATCTTCTCGTCCTGATAGTAGCCAGCGCTCCTGCCGGTTCTGGTTTCAATTCTAAGGAATCCAATTAGATCTGGTTTGACTCGCTCAAAGTTGATTATGTGGAGAGACACATCATCAAGCTTCTCCTTGACGGTTTCTGAAATCTTCCCGTCAGCGGAGACCTCAAGGTAGATCTTACCCGAGACTGAGAACTTCTCAGTCAGTTCCCGCCTTACAGGTTCGTAGAGATCCTTCTCGGGCTTGGCGCTCATCTCTCACCTGCCTCCAGACCACCGCCAACCAACACTACAAGGTGTTCATGCTTATGATAGTTGCTTGGCTAAGAACCACTCTTCCCAAGCAGCCAAATCCTCACTATTAACATCGCTCTTGACAAGAAAAAGCGGCAATGCTCTCATTCAGGGAACACATATGTTGAAGGCGAGGCTCCTAATGGAGCAGGAGTGAGGTTTGAGTAAGGCTCGGCGTGAAGGGTCTTGACTCAACTGGCTGTGTTCAAGCCTTGAGGGATAGGGTGGATCTTGTTCGCGAAGGTCAGCTACGACAAGGGAACGCTTCTGATTAGAGGCGATGTGCATGTGCCTAACTCAACCTGGGATTCTCGATCAGGCGCCTACAGAGGAATGGCACTGTACTACAGGGACATTATCGAGTATCTCAACCGAAGCGGAATTCAGCATGAAGATGGAGCGCTTGATCTGCTTCCATGCCCAGTTCTCCGTTGCAAGGTGAGAATGCGCAGCTACCAGCAAGAGGCGCTGAATGCATGGCTACAAGCTGGAAAGCGCGGCGTGATAGTGCTACCTACTGGTTCTGGGAAGACAATCATCGCCGTAGCAGCCATATCGACGCTCAACGCTCCAACGATAGTCATAGTTCCAACACTGGATCTCGTGGAGCAGTGGCGACGCGTCCTCTCAAAGGAGTTCGAGGTTGAGGTTGGAACATACGGAGGCGGCGAAAACATTCTGAAGCCGCTGACAGTCTCCACCTATGACTCCGCATACCTGCGGGTTGAGGAGCTTGGCAACAGGTTTGCGCTGATTGTCTTCGATGAAGTGCACCATCTTCCCTCCGCTGGCTTCCGCCACATCGCTGAGATGTTCGCCTCACCCTACAGAATGGGTCTAACAGCCACATACGAGAGGGAGGACGGCCTCCACCTAGAATTGCCTCGACTGGTCGGAGGAAAAGTTTACGAGCTTGCTGTCCAAGACCTGGCTGGACGACACCTCTCAGACTACGACCTTGAAAGAATCCACGTTGATCTAACTCCAGAGGAACAGGCTGAGTATGATAGAGCGCATAAGGTCTTCAAGGATTTCTTGGCGAGTCGCAGGCTGGTGCTGAGGACCCCCAGGGACTTCACCCGGTTCATAATGAGAACGGGAAGAGACCCGGCGGCAAGAGAAGCGCTTCTCGCAAGGAACAGAGCAATGGACATAGCGCTCAACAGCCAGTCAAAGCTTGAAGCCCTCAAAAGGATTCTGTTGGAGCACCCGTCCGACTCGACCATCATCTTCACCCAGCACAACAAGCTTGTGCACAGGATCGCGAGAGACTTTCTCATTCCATGCATAACACATATGACGCCCAAAGATGAGCGGACAGAGATCCTTGACAGCTTTCGCGATGGCGAGTACAGGCTCATCGTGACGTCGAAGGTTCTGGATGAAGGTGTCGACGTTCCAGATGCAACTCAAGCAGTAATACTGAGCGGCACAGGAAGCTCAAGGGAGTTCATACAACGTCTAGGGCGGATTCTGAGAAAGAGGGAGGGCAAGAGGGCGAAGCTGATAGAGATCGTCTCACGGGACACAGCTGAGACCCGTATGAGTTGGAGGCGCAAGAGAAAGTGGAGGGAAGATGCTACCATTCAACCTTCTGATCGCCAGATCCAGGACAGGTAAGATCAGGCCAGTCTACGCTCCGGTTGACAGTCGCCACGTGAGCCTAACATCCGAGCTGACGAAGGCTTTCCAGGAGCATGTGGGAAGACGGAAAGGAGACCTGTTCGAGGCTCTGGAACGATTCGAAGGGTTAGGCTACGATTACAGGCTGGTCCGGGGGCTTTCCACCCTTCTGGAACGGAGATGCATCTTCGAAGCCAAAACCTACATCGACCCGAAAGAGGCGAGGAGGATAGTATTTGCGGAAGCAAACAGGTACCCGCTCGTGGCAACGGAGGAGATGAAGAAAACAGTTCTCTCAAAGGCCGCTTCCACACTGAACATTGCTTCGCGGCAGCTTGAGGCATCGTTGTGGAGCGACCTAGATCAAGAACTCGTCATGAAGGAGTTCGCCTCTGTCGCGGCTGAGGACCTGCTTAAACAATACAACATGAGCTTGACGCAGACAATGCTGTTCAAAGCCACCATAATGGAGTTCCAGGCTGGAGGAAACTACCAGCAGATCTTCAGACGGATCAAGTTCCTCGGCTTGATGTACACGGTGGAGAATGTGGACGGAGCGATGAGGGTCACCGTTGAGGGTCCGATGGCGCTGTTCAAGCTCACTGAGCGGTATGGCACGTCACTGGCAAAGCTTCTTCCCGCAATAGTTGGAGCTGGCGAGTGGAAGCTGAAAGCGAGCATCGTTGCAGGCGAGAGGCACTCGCCTCGCATACTTCAACTGGAGCTGGACAGCGGCGATGTAGGTGACGCAATCGCATCGTTCAGCCTTGAACCACGGCAGGTAAGCGTATTCGACAGCTCTGTGGAGGAGAGGTTTGCGAGAAGCTTCGAGGCGCTGGGAACCGGTTGGAGGTTGAGGAGGGAGCCTGAACCTCTCGTCGCTGGAAGGCACGTAATGATCCCTGACTTCAGCTTCGAGAAGGAAGGTATGAAGGTCTTCTTGGAGATTGTTGGTTTTTGGACCGAGGACTATTTGGTGAAGAAGATCCAGAAGCTCAAAGAGGTCCATGCCGGGAACATGATTGTCGCCGTTGATAGGGCTTTGAGTTGCTCAAGATTCAAGCAGTTGACGATGGAACTCATATTCTACGAGAAGGAGATTCCGGTCAAGCCTATCATCGACTACTTGAGAGGTTTAGAGGAGGAAAGCGTTGTCAAGCAGGTGGAGGCCTTGGCAGGTGCTGAGTTGAGGTTGCAGGGTGATGTGGTCTCTCTTGAGGAGCTGAAGGAGCAGCTTCGGACATCGATGGAGGCCCTTAGGCGTAGGCTGCGGACAGCTCCCGTGGAAGGGTATAGGCTGATTGGCGATGTCTTGGTTTCTGAGAGGAAGCTGGGTGAAGTCGAGAGTAGGCTGAGCCAACTTGGAGAAGCTAGGCTCTCGGCAGTGACAGATCTCATACAAGACTTGGGTATAGGGGTGCCCCATCAGGTGCTTGATGCCTTGGGCTACGATGTAAGGTGGCACGGTCTAGACCCAGACAAAGCCATAGTCTCCAAGAGGACTCTGAGGACCTAAGACTGCTGATTGTAGTGGAAGAAACTCATCTGTGGACACTGAAGGAAGTTGGTAAGAATGCTGTCAGATTTCTAGACAAAGCCGTCAGAATGCTTAGGAAGAAGGGAATTAGTGATGCTGGTGTCACAGAAGATCAGTGATTTTGACCCTGCCATGAGATCTGCAATGAATATCAGTATTCTATTCAGAACGAAATACGATGGCGATCTGAAGGCGGTAGCGAGAATGCTCGGGAGCGAGATATCTACCATTATTCCCAAGCTTTCAGTAGGGTATTCCACCTTTCATCTAGCAGACATTGGAGAGCCATTCGTCATTGCGCGCGCTAGGTCTCGGACGGACAGGCACCGTACTTGCATGCATGGCGGTCTCGGCAGGCGTTGCACCTAAAGATGCTGTCACTTGGTTACGTCAGAACTATGACCAATGCGCAGTGGAAACCCCCGAACAGGAGGAGTGGGTGCTTTGGTTTGCTGATGAGGTTGAGCGTCGCCGTGGTTTAGGTGGAGGGAAGCACTGATGGTCACTGACGAGATCCTTCGGTCTCGGGAATGGTGCGTGTTCCGTAACCTTGTTCACGCCGTCTACCGTGAGGCTCGTCACCTTGGTCCCATGGAAGACCCATGCGCACACGTGAGTCTCCACAGACCACGCTTTGCTGCCTCAAGCCAAGCGCTGTCGCCAAGCGCGTGCTAAGCTCAAGGCACGTGATCTCTACGACCTCACCGCAGAAGCTAGGAACACAACGGATGTCTTCAGGCCCTATCAGGAGAGAACAGGTCTCTCTACGGACGACCTGATCCACCTGTTCAATCTCCCTAACTGGGATCGGGATTATGGCGGATTGAAATGGGCGACAATAGCGGAAACCCTCAAAGAACTTGCCTCCGCCCTGCAGACAGACGACATGGTCATCGCCAGACAAATCGGCGACTGCGTGCTTCGGTTGCAACATAATAGTGGCCCTCTGGTTCCCTCTCGAGCCAACTGGGAACGCTGTCCTTATCTTCAGGAGAAGTGGCCGAAGCTATGCGACCAATTCGACGTGCGCGAATGAAAAACCGGTTCCGAGTTGAAAATCCCCACAACTGTGAAATTCGTACACCTAAGCATAGCGTAATGGTGCGCGCACACACAATTACTGTAGCGACGAAACGACGGTTCAAATTACGACGGCCGCACCTTATCATACACCACCACTTTTTTACCCAACGACGGGCGACGGGATGACGGACGAACGACGGCGGTTCTTGGGGGATTCCTCTCTCAACATGGTCATCTTTCGTTTCGTCGTGGGAAAGAGTTGTGTCTGCGCGCACCAGTGCATGTCTTACTAGGTCTTCTATTCGGAGACGTACTCCTCGCGTAGTTTCGAGTATCCACTCAGTATCAGATTGACTGTTTGTCGGACCATTTCCTTGTTCCGAGAATCATGGAATGCAGCCCCCAGAAATCGAGGAAGTAGTTTCATCAGTTCATCGTCTGCAAGATAACCATAGTTCAGGATCATTGAATCGAAGTATTTCTCGCCTTCTTCGTTAAGATACAGTTTAGGTTCCTTGTCACTGATTATGAATTCGCTTTGCTTGAGAAGCATGAAAAGTGGACTGTAGAGTTTCTCAAGCTTTCTTTGAACAAGATCTCGTCTGCGTTGTTTCTTAGTCCGCCTGGAGTAGAGCCAGACATCGCGAATGTAGAAGAGGAAAGCGGCTCCTAGAACCCCACCGAATAGAGAGGGAAGAAGAGTGATTACACTCGAAACAAGCTCTTGCATATACTCTGAATCCAACCGACATGATATCTGGCTTACGGTGCAAAGACACAGTCAGAGGTCAAGTTTCGTGGTGGCAGGCCGGCCGTTGAACAGGTTCTGCGAGAGCTTCAAGGAGTTATGAAGAACTTCGGAGCAACTCAAGGTTTACTGGTTTCTTGGAGTGGCTTTCAAAGCAAAGCGTCTTCGGAAGCGAGACGTCATTTTTTTGAAATCCGTCTTTGGGACGCAGGAGACCTCGTTGGGCTGCTGTTGGAGAACTACGAGCGTCTTCCAGAAGAGCTTCAGGCTGAGCTACCTCTCAAGCGCATCTGGACACTTGCCTTGGAAGAGCGAACATGAAGCCCACCCAATTCCCCATCCTTTGCTTTTACGATTTTTAGCGCGTTAGGTTGTTGCAGTAATCACTTATGCGCGTCTATCTGTTGTGGCGGCGCTGGTAAGCGTGTCGGGTGCCAGTGGCCAAGATCATGTTAACGAAACCTATTATTGCAACACCCTAGCGTGCTAACCTTTTGTCGCTGGGCACCTGCAGATAGGGAGCGTTGCGGAATGGATTCAGGAACGCGCGTGAGCTATACTTGGTTCAAATTGCAAATCAAACTTAGCTTCGAATTAGTCTCGCTGGAAAGTGTCGACACGATTTCTTGCTTCTCTTTGAGATGGCTTGCGATTTTGAAGAGCTTCGGATAGCGAGCGAAGGCAAGTATGGCCCAAGTCTCAAAGATTTTGACGAAGCAGCCCAGCCAAGTTTCAAAATGCTGTGGATAGAAGTGAGGAACGCTGTCATCACGCAAATATACATCAAGGCCTGGCTTTCCTCGTGCATGAACAAAATCGCAAAGCTCGGTATGGAGCTTCATGCTGTCCGCAACCAAATTGAATTCTGATTCCACCTTTCGAAGCTCAGGGGTCTTCCTCATCAATTCTGCAAGGGTCCGTTTTTCCATGACCCCATCATGTTGGAATGGTGCCTTCGGTTTGCGATTGAACCATGAATCAAAATGAGCTGGAGCGAAACTGAACCAGAGTGAAGCAAATGCTAGAGACAGCCAACTGCGGAGCGGAAGGTTCGCATGCCTGTAGAAGCCGCTTATCGCAAGCAAGGTTGAGGCCTGAACGTCAGCCTCAATCTCCAGAGATAATAGCGCAAAAGGGCCATCGCGATCCGTTTCTTCGCAGAGCACGAAACCCAAGCAGTTCTGTGCTCCAAGGAATCTGTTTATCTGTTGTAGTATCTGCGGCGTTTCAACGTAGGAGTATTTCCAATTGCTTTTGACCCATGCTAAAACAAGCGTTTCGAGATGATCTGAATTCATGCCTACTAACCCGCATGCTTGTTTGGGAAATACGATTAACGACTGAAAAGCCTACCGTAGCCTACACATGCGTGCGTGCCCACTGTTCTTATTTCTCGTTCAAGGTCTTCGCATACTTCTTATCATGCTTTCATGCATTTGTGCAGTCATATATTGCCCAGCCATCGTTACGCTCTTCTTTAGCTTTAGAGGAGTCTTGTATCTTTTCGCACCTTTGAGGACAAGAACAAGCATTTTCTTCTCTCTTCTTTGTTTCGCATATTCATCTAGTTCGGCTGGCGTTAGAAAGAGGGTGTGACCATATTTCGTTAGCACCGTGTCGGCTGTCTCACTGTTAATTTCGACGATCTTTGCTTCTCCGACAACTTCCTTGTTTCTTTCAGATTCATAGAAGAAAAGTCTTGAACCAATTCGAAGCCTCTGAGGATTGCTTCCCTTGCCAAAGAATTTCACGAAAACGGTTTTTCCATCTTCAAAGAATCGCCGCGTATGCTCGGGTAATAAGGGAAAGATCATCCCCTCTGTCTGGATTACGTCTTCGCGATCCAATTACTACCTATCTCGCTGTGAGGTCTGTGTTTCCCTGTTCTTATTGATTACTAGCGCCAAAGGTTTGAAGTGGAGAGGTTTTCTTCAGTGCTTCCTTCTTGAGCTCTTCCTCTCGTGACTTCACATAGTCAGCAGAAAACCTTGACACAAATTCCTCTATGATTGCTCTCTCTTTCCTGCTGATTTCATAGTAGGAGAAGATGCATGCGTCGTTTTCCTTCTCCAGTTTTTCCAAGCTTTCTTGAGGATTCAGCGCTCTATCTTTTTCCAGCCGCCTCATTAGTTTCTCACATACAGAGTCGTCTCGAGGAACGGGAATTGCCAGCTTGTAATCCCGTCGGAAGGTTCGACCGTCCAGACAAGTTTTCAAATACTTTCCCTTGACTTGGCTAGTTAGGTAAGGTGATTCTATTGCCTCAGCTCCTCCGACTTGAATGTCGAATTCGGTGCCAGAAATCTTCCGCTGTAACTCCGCTTTTATGTCGACGTGGTCTCGGCGAAATCTGTAGACTAATTTGTCAAGTTCGATTCCTTCAAAATCAGCTAAGTATGAATCTGGAAACCTTTCGATCTTCTGTTGCATATGACGCAACTCCACACAAGAGGCAACAATCTTCGTCATTCTCTCTACCAACCCCTTCTCTCTGCGGGAAGCAGGCAATTTTACTGGGAATAGTGACAGGCATTGCTTGATGTATTCGAAGGTCTTACCTTTCTTTATCACTGCTACATGGTTCAAGTAGAATCCGAACAGCTTCGAGTTGAAAACGGAGAGGCAGAAAGGCACGTCTTTCTTTCTGACAAGCATGCTGTAGACTCTGACATTGTGTGGGGCAAGGACTCCTTGTAGGTCACCCGAAAATCGGTTCTGGGTTGCGGTGGTACATACCATTATTTTCGGTGAGTCAACGGATTCTATGTTCTTACGATAGATGTATCTATACCAGTAGAGCTGTTCCCCCAGTAGTTGAATTTCCTTTGGATCTGCGAGCTTCTCTGCTAGTTCATCCATTGTTTCAACATTGAGTTTATTCTTCAACTCTTCGTGAAGTTTATGTCTGTCCGCTGAAGCTTCATCCAATGCTTGTAGAACTTCTGCGTCCCGAAGGTAATGGTAGACTCCTGGATAGTTCTGGTGAAGTTTTGTGGGAGTAATTACATCGAAGTCACCATTCTTTTGAAAGTATGGGAAGATGACTAGTTCCTGTTCCCAGTCCGAAAGCCACCGTGTTATATGCTTGCCGTCGATTAGAAATCTAAGCATCTTCGTTTCCAGCGTCCATTGTCGTCCAGGCATTTTGGTTGACTCAACAACCACTTCCTTCTTGTCGAGTATTTCATCTATGGTCAAATTGTCCACTGGACGGACAGCATAGATTTCCTTTCCGTCCAGTTGTATGCCCACGAAGACCTTGTCGGAAAGCACCCGCTGATCAGAATTGATTTTCTCGCGTTTTCCATCTCTTATTGCTTCGCAAGAGCCGAGTCTAACCTCAGTCATCTTTTCCAGCTTCCTCATCAAAGAGAGTTCATCTGTCGGAGCAACCACCCAAATGTCGGACACTGGAATCCTTTTCTGAATTTTCGCTTTCGAAGGTGTGAACTCAATAAGTTTGACGACTCCGTTCTCAGCCAAAATCAGCGAGCTGAGTGTGTCTTGCTTGAGCTTGAAGATGTCGAGGTCCTTTGATGATTTACCTTTGCGTATGGCATCCATGAGACTTTCTAGGTCAGATGACCAGAAACAGACGCGTGCGCAGTCTATAGTTCCGTCGTTGTTGATCTTTGTGGAATAAAGTTGTTCGTCCTCGGCTCGTTGGACTATTAGGATTGCAGAGTAGTTAGTTGGTTCCTCGAACACGTCGTAGTCAGTGAAGTCGACAATATGCAGAAGCTTGTTTTGAGTAAGAATGGCTCTTATGGTTTCACCATATGAGGTTTTGAAGAACGTATTTGACACAATGTAGCCGAGTTTGCCCCCTTTCTTCAACATACTCAGACCTCTCTCAATGAATGGGACGTGGAGGTCAAAGTCTGCATTTGCTGACGTGTAGAGTTTGATCAATTCGGCTTGATATGCGTCTGAAAGAAAGATTTTCTTAGTCTTCTTGGAGACCCATGGAGGATTACCCACAACATAGTCAAAGGTTACGAAATTCTTCAATATGCCTGCGAGGACTCTGTCTTCCATTGATTTGATAAGTCTTCCATCATCATACTTTTCGTAGAGTTCCTTGATCTTGCTGAGTATTCGCTCGGCGTAAGGCTTCAGCTCACTAACGAGCCTAGTTGGATTCTCCAACTCGGCTGTAGCTAGTAGCTTCTCTCGGAATTGGTCTTCAAAGTCTGAATCAACTACGTATTGCTTCTTTCCAGCGCTCTTCTTGACCTGACCAAAAAGGGCTCGAAGGGCGATGAAGTGTTGATCTGCATTGTCAAGTCCTAACTTGTTCCGCGTCGGCATGCTGAGCTCTATGAAAACGAATTTTCCTGGACTTTCTTGGATGGGAAGTTCGAAAGAGAAGATGATGTCTCCGCCGCGTTCGGTGAATCCGATGATTTGAGTCTGAGGGCCAACTGCCTGAGCTTTCTCACTCCAAAGTGAGTCCGTCGTGAAGATCGGAATGGTCTTTAGGGTGTAGCCATGATTGGCTTCAATAGCCTTCTTGTAATAGGGAACAAGCTCTATCATGTATCTGACTTGAGCCATTAGGACTGCGAAAGGATTCAGGTCAAAGCCGACAATCTTAGGTTCATTGCATAAGTTGTCAAGCAACTGATCCCAACCAGTGACGGAGGCACGACGCGAGCTTCGTTGAAGATACCGTTTAAGTGCTTGAACTACAAACGTTCCAGACCCACAGGACAGGTCTAGGAGGCGCTCATTGGCGAATCCCTGATAACTGACCTTGTCTAGTATGTGTTCAACGATTGGTGTCGGCGTGTAGAATTCTCCGAGCGCCTTCCTCGTATCTTTGTCAAAATACTCTTGGTAAAGGTCACCGATTATGTCTTCAACGTTCTTGAAATCGAAAGCGTAGAGAGCGATAACTACTTCTATCAGACTCTTGCCGAACTTCTCTAGTGCAGGGTTTCTGATTTCCAAGAGGTCTCTGGGATGGCTGGCATTTAGCACACGAAGGGCGTCATGCCACCACATGAACAAGTCTTCTTCGAAGATGGATTCTACGAGTGCGTCTTGCAGTTTGGAAAGAACCTCTGTCACTGCAAGCGGATAAAC
>Ga0315282_10003057_pt1 | contig 30219 bp, 32 predicted proteins | sample YL17G07_20_MG_FD_203693 | JGI IMG/M metagenome (GOLD analysis project Ga0315282, IMG submission 203693) | Sediment microbial communities from Yellowstone Lake, YNP, Wyoming, USA - YL17G07_20 | ecosystem: Environmental > Aquatic > Freshwater > Lake > Sediment | place: USA: Wyoming | collected... | reverse complement strand
CTCCACGTCATACTCGTTAGGTACACGAACCCCAAGATCTACAAAGCATTCTGGAAGGCATATATCCATCCGAGAAGATGCTCAACCGCGCTCACAGCACACCTAACCCGCTATTGAACAGGACCAACTGTTTGCGAAGATCCACCTGCACATTGTCTTGACGGGATTATCTGTTGGAATAATCCTCGTCCCACTTATTTCGGTGGACTGGTGAGGATAGAGCCATTCACTAGGGATTATTGTAAACGATGGCATAGTTATCTGTAGGAGGACATAGCTTGCTTGCCTTCGCCCTCCTTTCACATCGTTCATGGTAGACTTTCGCCTATTGCCTTGGCTTCCCTCAGTAGATCCGGTCTTTCTACGACAGGCTTTTTAGTAGTGTTATGAGCTTTTAGGGTGGCCACAGTTTCGATTCGATAATAGCGTTTGAGCGTTTCCTTGATCCAATCGAGCACATTGTCATAGCCAGTCGGATTGTCCCATTCATAGGTTATCACAATGATAGCCTTCATACCCTTCGGGAGGGAGTCCTTCCATTCATAGGCATATAATCGATCCGTGAGTATCTTAGCTTGTGCGCTGACGTGATCGTGGTAGATGGGTGTGCCCAACACGATGACATCGGTTCCTTTTAAAGCCTCATGGATCAGTTGCATATCATCCTCCTGAGTGCATCTTCCCAAGTTCTCACAGTCATTGCAAACGCGGCAAGGATTAATGTCCAGATTCCAGAAGTAGAAGATGTCGGTCTCAGCTCCTCGTTCCCTTGCTCCATCGAGTATGGACTCAACCAAACGGGCTGTATTGCCTTCTCTACGCGGGCTACAAACAATTCCTACGACCTTCATAGGTGACCACGGTCCATGATATGTTTTCAAGGTATTTAGTCGTGTAGTAAAAATTGCTCAAGTTTTATGAACTGCTTGAGCTCTCTTCACAGTTCGATTTCCAGTGCAATTCGATGATGACTCCTCAAAATCTCTAATTAATATAGTTTTATATCCACGAGGAGATCACATGAGTTTGTTCGGAGCTCGAAGATGGCTTCAGTTGGCAATCACGTGGGTAGAACAAGGCTTCTTGTCCTAGTCTCTCTCTTTGCCTCCCTTCATGGGATATTGGCTGCACTGCCCGGAATATGGGGTCCTCCAGATGTTGCGAGGAGCTTCGTTATATTTGTGGAGTCCATCGAGGGTATAATCCTAGGTCCAGCAATGGGTTTCCTCTCAGGTTCGATTGGTTGTGTTCTCGGAAGGATGATCAGGCCAAGGGAGGAAGGTTTTCTTTTGAGCGTCGCCTTTGGTATGGGCGAGCCGATGGCCGCTCTTATAGCTGGACTGATGTTTAGGAGGAAGTGGCCACTTGTCCTGCTTGCATATTCGGTGATGCTTGGGATTTTCCTTATCGACCCACTAACTTGGAGTGCTCGACTTCCGCTTTGGTCCATCTGGAATACCTTCCTTGCGTCATTACTGATCCTGCCCACTCACATCGTTGTTCGAAGATCTCTGGAACATAGGGAAAACGCAAAAATGCTTGGGCCTGCAGTTTGCTTGACAACATTCATAAGTACTGAGGCTGATATGCTCTTCAGGATATTCCTCCTCGTGCCTTTGGGATTCTACGCGATCTACCCAATACCTGTTGAGATATTGCCGGCCGTCTTCGTAATGGGGGCCATTGTAACACCAATCGAGGCAGCGCTCTCGATGTTCTTCGGCACCATTCTCGCAGTTCCAATTTTACTCGCCATCGAGAGGTCGAAAGTTATCCAGTGGCCACTTGAGTAACGACGAAGACATCGATATCGTATGACGCTGAATCCATCATGGTATTTCGTTCGATCATTTTTAGGGAAATGCTGAAATCCTACTTCTGATGATAATGGTTCATGATCGTGACAACTAAGAACGGCATATCCGAGGTCTTGACTTCTCTTCGCGTTCAGGAGAATAAACTGGAAGATATATCCCAGCGCTTCTCAGATAGGGGACGCAATCTCTTCGAGAGGTGCGTTCTTGCCCAACAGGAGAAGGACACCTACAAAGCTTCAATGTATGCGGAGGAGATCGTTCAGCTCAAAAAGATGAATGGCGTCGTGATGAGGAGTCAGCTATCCTTGAGGCAAGTTGCCCTTAGGATTGAGACCCTTCAGGATTTCAAGGATGCGGGCGTGGTGTTAGGACCAATCGTTACCGTTGTAAATCAGATCCGTGGCGACTTGGCTGGCGTGGTCCCGGAAGTTGCGAATGGGCTGGCACACGTTGATGAGGTTCTGGATACACTCATAGTTGAGGCTGGCACCACGGGAGGCACAGTGCTGGATTCATCCGTGAGCAGTGAGGAGGCGAGGAAGATACTACAGGAAGCTTCCGAGATCTCCGCGATGCGCATGAAGGGCAAGTTCCCAGAGCTTCCAACTGGTTCCGAACGTACCGCAGAGGCATCCGAAAGCTCAACTCAATGATGTAGAGATATCGATTTATCTGAGGGCCATAATCAAGGCATCGGCATGGCATCAGATGTGCAGCTTCACATTGGGATCGATGATACGGACTCGATCTCAGGGGGCTGCACAACCTATCTCTGTTCCTTGATAATTGAGGTTCTGCTGAGGGACTTCGGAGTCAGATTCCTCGATTATCCTCTGCTAATCAGATTGAATCCGAATATACCTTGGAAGACAAGGGGCAATGGTGCGGTTTGTCTCCGAATAACTGTAGCGGACGACAAGGTCGAAGAGTTGAAGGAAACCGTCGTCGAGATGGTGGAGACTCACTCTGAGATGCCTGTTGCTGATACGGATCCAGCCATCGTCTTCTTCGATGATCCGATTGACGACGACTTAAAGGAATTTTATGAAGCTGCTCTGAAGAGAGTTATCACCGTCGAATACGCCCTGAGGCTTGCCCACGAAAAGGGATGCGAGGTGCACGCATACAAGTCAAAGAGGGGAGTTGTAGGCTGTATTGCCTCCATAGGTTCTCGTCTTGAGGGGGATCATACCTTTGAGTTGATCTCTTACAGGGACAGAAGCCACAGGGGAAAGCCTAGGCTCTTCGATCGAAGATCTGTAATTGAAATGGATGCAAAAGTGCGCGGAACTTTCAATAACTTCGATCCGGAGACGGGCAGGATATTGATCGCGCCACATGGGCATGATCCAGTACTGATGGGAATAAGGGGTGAAGATCCAACCTCAGTTCTGTATGCCTTCAATTCCGTGAAAATCCTGGAGCCTGTTGAGAGATGGACGATCTTCAGGAGCAACCAGGGCACTGATGCACATTTGCCCCCCTTACCAGATGCCATATCCTCATTCAAGCCCTATGAATCCGTGTGCGCAGAGGGTTTGGTCGACGCAAGCCCTAGGGTGATTCGAGGGGGGCATCTGATCTTCCCGCTTAGGGATCCAACCGGTGAGATCGATTGCGCAGCCTATGAACCGACTGGCAGCTTCAGGGAGACGGTCTTTAAACTTGTACGGGGGGATAGCATAAGGGTATATGGAGGCATAAGATTGCTTGAAGATGGAAGGCTCACCCTGAATGTCGAGAAGCTTCAGATCATCGAGCTCGATGGGACAGTTCTAACTCGCCCACCGATCTGTCCTCAATGTGGCACTAGATGCGAGTCGTCTGGCTTGAGGCAAGGGTACAGATGCAGGAAGTGCGGCTCTTGGCATCAAAAACGAGAGGAGCATGCTCCTCAGAGGACGATCTCGATTGGGACCGTCCTTCCTCCACCGAGAGCCAACAGACACTTGACAAAGCCAGCAAAAAGATATGGTATTGAGAAGGGGCGATGTTGCCTTATGGAGCCCATCGAACCGTGGCATCTGCCTTGACTTTCGCATGATGAACTTAATCGGGATTCTCCTTTAGATCGAGGAGGTTAACCAAGTACCTGAAAGCCAACAGGCCCGCCCTCCTATTCGGTGATGAATTCTCACATGGGACTATCACACCTATGGCATCTAGGCCGTACATCCTTGACAGCCCGACCGCAATTCCGCTGTAACTTTCGACGATAGCGTTCTCTAAGATCTCACCACCTTGTAGAATGCCCTTCTTGGCCAACGAAGGACGAGAGGCAAAAACCTTGATCTTCTCACCCACGACCCCGGGCCTTCCATCTATGGCTATTAGTCGACTTGCACCAACTCTCTTCGCAAGGGACACGATGTGCTCAATTGTGCTATAGAATTGCTTGCGATTGAAAACACTTATCGCGACATCACCCGTGACGATGAAGGCCTTGGGCACATATTTCTTGGAGAAGTAATACTCGAAACACGGTAGTCTGCCAAAACCATCCCCCTCCGAAAGCAGGACATCTGGAAGCGCTGGGGTTGAACACTCGCCAACTCTTGTGGCCTGCATGAGATCGATCAGATGCGATAATGTGATTCTACCGACTTGACCCCATCCCAATATCCCGAAGAGAAAAGTTGAACCAGAGGCTTCGATGTTCGGCTCGATCCTCTCAAAGAATGCCATTGAAATCCGCACCCTATAGGCTCCTAAACTTCTCGTAGAATTCGAGGAGGAGCTTCGCCCTCTGGTTCTCGGCATCGAGGGCTACAATCTTCATTTGATCCCCGATGGTATCCACCTTGACCAAGCCCAACTCGACCAAAGGCACCAGAACCCTGGAGACTGTCGAAGCTGAGCATCTCAACTCCCTAGCAAGGCCTGCTTGGCTGAAGACCTTCGACTGGTTTGACAGCAGTAGCTCAAGGGCTCTAGTCTGTTGCCTACTCCCGAATATGGATACGAGCCTGACCATGACGCAACCAGCGAGTCTGAAGGAAATAAACGAATCCCCTGAGGTATGCGGGACACGAATCCTGAGCTACCTCATGCTGTATTTGGAGCTGCCCCTTTGTCCAATTGCGTTGTCATTCGAAGCCCATGTTTTCCCAGAGGTCGACCTGATTTCCCGGATGAAAGGGCTTACCAACTATAGATGGTCTCCCAGTATTTCCAATATCGATCAACTTCGCTTCATGGGTGGGATGTTCTGAGTCAACGAGTAATTCGTTGAACGAGGCGTTTCCATCATTGAGATAGATTAGGAGCTTTGGATGCAGGTTTCTTCCCAGTCCCATCTCCCCTACAAAAATATCCATATGCCCGTCCTTATTGAAGTCAGCCAGTTGCAGGCTGTGAGGATTGAATAGGCCATCTTTGATGACGTGCATCTCCCAATCTGGGCTTTCAAACCACGCCAATCTGCCCATCTCGCTCTCGCATTCGCTGATCACCAGATCAAGAATACCGTCTTCATTAAGATCCACGACCTTGACCCGCGTCTCGGAGAACACAAGCCCACCATAAGTCCTTGCATGGAACTCCGAGATGATCTTACGTGACCATGCCCCGCTCTCATCCCTTAGTGGTTTGAAGATATTCGGTCCTGCTACGACCTCGTTTAATCCATCGCCATCCAAATCTGCGATGGCAAGGCCCTCTACGGCGACATCCTTACAGATGAGGTGTCGGCACTCACTCGGCCATGGTGAGACAGTCGGATCTAATGGGACATCATAGTAGACCAAGACCTTTCCCAACTGCGAAGAGATCAGCAATTCATCCTCTCCATCGCCATCAACGTCTCCAACGATCTGATCATGATATTTCTTGAAACCACTCTCTATGACTCGCCTTGTCCACTGCTGCGTTGAGTCGCTGGGGTTCTCAAACCAATAGAGTTCGTTACCATAATATGGCTGACCTGCCACGATGTCAAGGCGCCCATCGCCATTTACGTCAAAGACAATGCCTCCCGCCTCCAAATTTGCCTTCGCTATGGCGTGCCTCTTCCAATCGGGATACTCGTACCAGACCAGGGTGCCCTCGGAGGATCCGTCGATCACATAATTGCCGATTATCACGTCATCGAAGCCGTCTTCATTCAGATCCCCGACCAGACACACCGAATGATGAGTGCCCACGGGATTCGGATCGATGAGACTGTGACGAAAATTTGGTAATCTCATACCGGACATTCGGAAATGCGATTTAATCCGACACGTGATCGGCTATAAGTGCTTGCCCATTTGTAAGGTTGTGTGGGCACTTTCGATCTCCCTTAATCGCTCCTCGTCATCGTGGGTCAAGTCGGTGTCCCGACTTCCCCATCGTCGAATCCATGCCAGCTAGGCGCAATCGCTGTTATCGACCAGGTATGTGACCTTGTTCCTGGGCAAAGCCCGGGGCCTTGAAGTTGTCACTCTTTATGTTCCCTGGTTCTTCTTCTCTGAACACCTCTACTTTGTACACGCCATCCTTGCCGCTACCTGCGACTTGCAATGTCGGAACGAAGAAATGTCCTAGTTCATCGGTTATAATGGCGCGATATACGACCTCGCCTCTCTTTTAAAATTACACATAACATAATAATAGATGGGAAATCTGAACTGATTAATGTCCCTATCCTTTTGGGCCTGAAGACGGTAGCTCCCGCAGATTCACAAGGAAGTAAAACGAGGAGGAAGCCCTTCAAGAAGAAGGCATCTCAAGGAGGTTCCGACGGTGCAATCCCAACTACAGAAAAGCTCACATAGTGTATTTACAAGCTAGGGCCGAGTGATCTTCGTTGGTCGTTAGAATTGGTATAATTGGATGCGGTGGAATGAACTCGGCCCATATGGATAGCCTGAGCAACATCCCAGAGGCCAAGATGGCGGCGTTCGCAGACGTTGTGGAGGAAAGGGCGCGCAATTGCGCGCAAAAGCACTCGGGCAATGCCTACAAGGATTATCACGAGATGATCGGGAAGGAAGAACTGGATGCTTGCTACATAGCCATTCCGCCATTTGCGCACACGGACCAGGAGCTACTCTGTTCGAAGAAGAAGATAGCGTTCTTCGTGGAGAAGCCCGTAGCACTGACCATTAAGAAGGCCAAGGAGGTTCAGAAGAGCGTTGCCAGATCTGGCATAGTTACGCAAGTCGGATATGTGATGAGGTTCTACGACGGACTTCAACAAATTAGGAAGGTCCTCAAAGAACGAGGCGGGAAGATCGGCCTGATAGAGATGGTGCGCCTTGGAGGAATTGCGGGGGATGAAAATTTCTGGTGGAGGAGAAAAGAGCTCAGCGGCGGTCAACTAGTGGAACAATCGACACATCAAGTGGATATGGCAAGATGGATGGTAGGCGATGTCTCGACAGTATATGCCAAATTCGGCAGGCAGCTCAATAAGGGCCTCCCGAACTTCACGATAGAGGACGTATCAACAGCGGTCATGAAGTTCAAGAATGGCGCGATAGGCGTCCTGACGAGCTCGAACGCAGTGCAGGAAGCTGGCGGGCTGGGCCGCTTTACCATACTCGCCAAGAACCTGGAGATAATATCGAACAACGGTTACAGGCTCGTTGAGGGCAGAGATGTCACCGAATACAAGGATACCGTCGATGCCGTGCTGGAAGAGGACAAGCACTTCGTCAGCCGAGTGGCGAACGGAGAGAAGACGGACACACCTTACATCGAGGGACTGAGGACGCTCGAGGTTACGTTGGCTGCCGTCGAATCGGCCAGGACCGGAAGAGAGGTCAAATTGCCCCTTTAATATCGCCCAAGACCTTCGCCTTTGAATCTGTGCCAGGTATGTGCAATTCGCGTGAACCCCCCCTTAATACCACCCTGTTTCACTGACCCCTAGGACAATTTTATCCGTTTAAACAGACAAATAAGTCCGTCATATCTAAAGGCTTCATCGAGTAATTATCGTATTAATAGAATTGGGACAGTACCGGCTCAGTAGAAGGCTACGATCCAATTTCTACGGCTCAAGAAGGTTTCGAGCAATACCGATAGGTTCCAAACTAGATAAAGGCATGCGACTTCAAGTTGCCAATATAGAAGCTCTCAAGGTCGAATATTGGCACATTCGTCTTACTCTGACCATAACGCTAGTGAAAGGCAAACTGGGAGAACTCGCCCTGGAAGCCAAGAAGTTCTTCCCAACGGAGGGATATCCACAAGGGACTATTAGCGGTCTTGCTAAAGCTCTAGGAATGACGCGCTCAACTATATCTGCGATCATAAATGGAGAAAGGGACACTATTGCCTTAGGAAGGTTGTTAAAACTTCTTGATATTCTGAAAGTGCCGTATGGTACTCTCACACCATACATCAGATCAGTTGGCGGAGGAGGGGCTAACACGAAGGCTCTGGTTAACCCCAAGTTCCCCATCGACCTGTATAATCCCTATGGAGCTAGGCTCTTGGCAGCAGCGCTCAAGGACGGTCATATCGCGAAGGGCAGGCATCACTTCCTATATGCAAACTATGACCCGGAAAATCGGCGAATTGTAACCGAAGCAGTCCAACGCGTTTTCGGGGAGATCGAGCCAAGAGCTACCTACGACCTAAAAGGCAAGCAGAACGGCATAGTTTTCACCTCTGCGGTAGTCGGTAAGGCCCTGCTCAGGGCTGGTGCGGTTGAAGGAAGGAAGACCTTACAGGTCTATGGCCTCCCTGCACTGGTAAAGTTCGGGGGCCATGCCATCGCTAATGCCTTCTTCGAACAAGCCATACGGGATGATGGTTGCAGGGACCTCTCACACTATAGAATTAAAATCACTTGCGCACGGGAGATAGAGTCTCTAGCCACACAAGAGCACCTCGGTATGTTTGAACTCTTATTTTGGGAAACTAGGCCTCTGGTATCCGGACTGATACAGCCTTATCTCTGTCTCACAGAAGATCTTGAAGGCAAGCTTCCAGATGAGCTAAAGCTGGTATATGAGGACTTTATAACAAAGATGGAAAAAGAATGGGTACCGAAGATTCTCAAAGAGGAACAAGAGGTCATAGAAAAAACGTATGGCGTGAAAGCGAAAATCGTGCCAAAGCAGATGTATGTGGGAGAGAAGACAGGAATTAAAGGCTTTTGGGATCTTGTAGTTACAGGGAAGGAGTATTACGAGAAGATGGTAAAGCAACTCGATTCGGTCTGGAAGAAAGGAGGTGATGGAGAGCATGAATCTTGAGGAGATGGTCAAGAAAGTTGAGGAAGAATTCGCTAATGGACGGACAAAGCGAGTGCCCTTCAGAAAAATGATAAGGAAGCTCGAGGAAAAGGGGATTGGAGATGACGATATCGACGATGCCCTGCATGAGGCCCAGAGGCGTAAAATTACAAGGCTTCAAAGCGGATTCCATGAATGGATAGATCCCAACATCCGGGGAGATGAAAAGGCCAAGACACAGCGATACTTCGAGGTGCTGGCCGAGATATTCAAGTATGGCAAGATCGATTTTTTACCTAAGGGTGATGTCAAGGCTGCGCTGAGAGCAAGGGGGTTCGACGATAAGGAAGTCGGAAGGGCAATCATCGAGGCAGAAAGGGACTACGTATTGACATTTTACTCCTGGAGACCTACAGCCGGTGGCGATCTGGTAGCTGGCTGTAACTGGATACCTCCTGAGGAACGGAAGATGGAAGCTGAGGCGGAGAAATTTGATAGAGAGTTCCTAAGGAAGTGGTATGAGAAGGATGCTATGCAGGAGAAAATGTGGCCTGACTGACGATGTGTAGGATTTATAATAAAAGATACTTTGATTAAATATCAAAACATTCAAATAGAACAATGTTAAAGACGAAGAGAACGAGGTAGTCAATATGTTACCGGGTGGAGATGCCATAGTACGGGCGGTCGAGAAGGTAGCCCCGTCAGTCGTCAACATCAGCATCGTGAGGTTGATGCGCGAAAATTTCTTTACGGTCGTCCCCCTGAGGGGCATGGGCTCGGGCTTTGTCATATCCAGCGAGGGGAGGATCATGACCGATTACCACATAGTGGAACAAGCGTCACAGGTGGAGGTAACGCTCTCCGATGGCAGGAAACTGAAGGGGGTTGTCTCTGGAAAGGATGCGAGCACGGACATAGCTCTGGTCGAGGTGCCAGCTGGCAATCTCATTCCAGCCGAACTCGGTGACTCCGACAAGCTGAAGGTCGGCCAGATGGCAATCGCGATAGGCAACCCCTTCGGCTTTCTCCTAGGAGGGGGTCCAACCGTAACCGCTGGTGTAGTAAGTGCGCTTTCGCGAACCATAAATGCCGAAGGGAGATTTTACGAGGATCTAATACAGACCGATGCGGCGATAAACCCGGGCAATAGCGGTGGCCCTCTGATAGATGTGGATGGCAAGGTTATTGGCATTAACACGGCGAACATCCCATTCGCACAGGGCATAGGATTTGCCATTCCGATCAATACAGCGAAGTATATCGTCGAGCAACTTCTCGAGAAGGGTCGGGTCATCAGGTCGTGGCTCGGCATAACGGGCCTAACCGTTACAAAGGAGGTCGCGACATATTATGATCTTCCTACTAAGAGTGGGGTCGTCCTAGCCGGCATCGTGCGCGGCGGTCCTGCACATGAAGCTGGACTCGGGGAAGGCGACATAATAATTCAGGCCGATGGAACCAATATCGATACGATGGAGCAGCTTCAGCGGGAGATCAGGAAGAAGAAGCCCGGTGACAGGCTTAACCTGACAGTGGTGCGCGACGGCAGGAGACGGGAAGCCGCCCTGACCCTTCAAGAGGCCCCTTACTGATGAGCTGAAGAGGCCCAGAAAGAGGCGTACATTGGCCGAACTAGTCCGTTCTAAGGTTTAGAACGCATTTGGAACGATATGGCCTAGACAATGGCTTTATCATGTGGGATTGAGTCATATGCGTTAGGTGTAATATGTGAATAAATTGAGAATCCTAGCGATTTTCGCATTAGCAGCCACAATGCTGATCCCGGTCGTAGCCATTAGCCCTATTTTTCAGAACCTCATCAGTGCCTCTCAGCAGGAACCGAGCCATGTCGACCTAGTTGTCTATCAGATTGGCTTGTCGCATGTCACAATGATGATACCCGTCGACTTCGTAGATTCCAAAGCGACCCTCACCTTGCCCTCTACTGCAATACTGCAGACTCTGAGAGTCACGGGCGTGGACATAGTCTCCATGAATATAATGCAAAAGGTTCCTCAGCAATTACTCTTCAAAGGCGATAGCATTATTGTCCATACGCAGTCAGCGACATACCAGGGAACCTATGAGGGTATTCAAGATAACTATCTCATTGTCACACAAGAAGGAAAGTCCACACTGATCAGCCTCACCGCCATAACCGCTGTAGAGGTAAGCAGGGCCGTGACAACTACAACGCAGGAGAATGCGGCAACGCTCGAGATAACCGCCGACCTCTCTGGCACTTATACATTGAATGTATCATTTCTCTCAAGGGCGACGAGTTGGGAGCCATCGCACTTCCTTGAACTAGCATCCGGCAAGCTCCAAACGTGGGCTTTGGTGAGCAGCAGCGAGAACTGGTCGGGGGCATCGTTGACCCTTGTAGTTGGCCAACCCCACGTGGTGTTTGAAGGACCCATATCCCCTTCATATGCGGAAGGAGCCATTGCGATTAGGTCCAATGATTTCAGCATGACGGGACTGGATGAATACTATGCATACAAATACGACAGGCCCTTCGCGATCTCCTCCGGTGAAACGGCGATGATCCAACTGCTGTCTGGAACGGTGAAGGTCGAAAAGGAATACTTCTGGTCTGGCGATACCTACTCAAGTACGACAACGCCAATCGAATACGTCAATATCACCAACATCCTCGGCGAACCTATACCCGATGGGCTGATCCAATTCTACAGGGGAAGTGAATGGGTCGGCAACGATAGAATTCCATACGTTGCCGTGAACTCGACTGCGAAACTCATGGTCGCATACGCCCATGACCTTAAGGTCGAGCAGAAGACGATCGATATCGAGCATTTGTCCAGCGTCGATGAGGTTACGATCCAAGTGGAAGCCACGAACTACAAGTCCGAAGGGGTCTCGATCACGATCCAGCAGACCATCCCCTATCAGGCAACTCTTATGTCTGCAGATCTTAAGCCAAATCAAGAAGGTCAGACGCTGACATGGACCATAACGCTCGATCCAGGTGAACACACACTCATAACCTATACCTACAGCATTCCCAACAAATCAACTACCATACCATAAGGGACAAATGGCGTCATGGCAGCAACGGGGGATTGGATAACCCAACCCCCTCACTATTTCTTGTGGGTGCTATTTGGGATAACTTCATTCTCCTCCCCAGGAGTTCTTATTGCGATTTATTGGATGGCTGCCAAGGTCTAATGGAGATAAGGTCCCGAAAAATACTACTCACAGGTATTCTCTATACTTCATACCTTAGGGCTTCTGCGGGATTTAACTTCGCTGCTATATACGCTGGGGTCACAGAAGCGAGGAAACTGAGTGCCACGCTTATGATCACTGCCCATCCCATCCATCGGGCAGCGATGAGGCCTGCACCTATCACTTGCGCGGACTCGCCGGCGTTCACGTAGAAGATCCCAAGTGCTGCGCCCCAACCCACAACTGCGCCGATAAGGCCACCGATTAGGCCGAGTACGACTGATTCGATCAGGAAGAGTTCGAGTATGTGCCTATCCATCGCTCCAAGGCACTTTATGGTCCCGATCTCCTTGTATCTCTCAGTTATGCTCATCAGCATTGAGTTGACGATGCCGACGCCACATACAAGCAACGCTATGACGGCCATCCAAAGCTGATACGCGGGGAGCGCCTCTCCACCCGATGAACTTGGATTGAGGGCGATCGTGATATCTGACATCGTGAGAAGTGCGACCAAAAATGCAATCCCCAGCACGACACTGATAACGGTGATTAAGGCTCTTGTAAATCTTCGCCTGATAGACTCTATGCTGAATCTAACAGCTTCTGAGAGTGGGAATATGATCTCCTGTTTCTCTGCCATTCGCACATGCCCGCAATCCAGATACTTAATGCAGCTTAAAATGTTTACGTTCTGTAAACCTCCATAGTAATACTGCCCATGATGTCCGATAGACAGGGTTGGAAGAGGCATAATCCGAAGGGGGAGCACGATGTCCTGCACTTACGGCCTTTTGCCCATGGACGATGATCTCCCGAATTGTCATGTTCAATCATGGTATTGAGCGAAAATCCCTAAACGCCTTCAGGTGAGATCGGTTCAGCCTAACTTTCCTGAAGCTTTGAAATCGCCTTAAAGGCCGGCGTTTTCCGCCTTTAGATATGGATAATTTGTCTAGAAAAAACGTTAGTGTTAAAGTCTCTTCCAGATGAATTTGCGAGTCCTTCTACCAGGAGGCTCATTGATGAAGCAATTAGTAACGCTATAGGTCTCGACCTGAAACTGGATTCCTCTGACATTTTTTTGCCTTCAAAATTGACATCAATCGCACCTTATTTCGAGCTAATTTGCAACAAGCTCATTCATTTCCGGGTTCTGTCAAGAACTCACAATCTTACCCCGATCCTTAAGGGTGTCAACTCTCGTCATCTGGCTGGCGTTCTGGTGGGTTCTGTTAAGATATCGGTTGCCCGGCAAGGGTGTTAAGGGGCAGTTGATGGCTTGTTAAGTCTCGGGACCCTCCGAGGGGGTGTTTAGCGTCGGGTCATGGGCTAAGGGGACGTTCTGGCCATAATAACACATGAAAACAGGATTTTGGTAGATGTTTTGGCCTTCTACCGAATTAGACGCGGGGTTCTGTTGTGGCTCGACAGATCCGGATAGGGAGTTCTGGGAAGTTAACGGTTGACGGGCGGGGTTCAGGGTGCTGGGAAGTTTCGGTTGATAGACTGACGACGTGGAAAGGGTGTTGACTGTTGGCTGATGCGAAGTACTAAGCATAAATAGAGCCATCTCGTCTAAATGCTCGGCCCGAGAACATTCTCTCCGACATAATGAGCAAAGAGGATCGCTCACGGTTAATGGCAAAGATAAGGTCGAAGGAGACCAAATGTGAAATCTCGCTTAGGAAGGCGTTGTATGCCGCTGGGGCGAGAGGATATAGAAAGAACGTCAATATAATGGGATTTGAAGTCGATGTCGTGTTCCCGAAGGCGAGACTGGCTGTGTTTTGTGACTCCGACTTCTGGCATGGCAAGAAGGGGGCTTTTACTTCCCGCGGTTCGTATGGATGGACGTGGCCTTTCCCGCCGCCGTTCTCCGAACCTACGATTATCGTGAAGCTTGGTTCCGTCGGGTCGAGTTTGTTTATGCGGGTCTTGGAGTCTCTTTCCCCGAACGCGAGTTCGGCGTATCTTTTCTTGATAGAGTCGCTGTGTTCTCTTGTCTCATGGTTCGGCGCTTTCCCGCTGTTCGCGGGGGGCAAGCCCTCTAGAGCGTCTCCGACCGTGTTATACTGCAAGACTTCCTGTCCGTAGGTCATTATGCTCATCTTGGGGCGGTAGGTGGCGGTCGGCTCGGTTATCGGCTTTCCGAGGCGAGAGCCCAACATTATTATCCTCTTTCTCCTCTGCGGAACGCCGTAATCGCAAACGTCCAAGATGAAGTGCTTCACGTCGAACCTCCCACCGTTAGTTTTCTTCTTCAACATTTCGACCAAATCGCCGTATACTTTGCCGCCCCCTATGGTCTCCAAGCCAGGGACGTTCTCCAAGAAGAACATCTTGGGCTGCAAGTCGTGAATGATGCTGACAAATTCCAACAGCAAAGTCCCGCGCGGGTCTTCCATGCCTTTCCGTCTTCCAAAGACCGAGAAAGCCTGGCATGGCGGACCGCCGTAAACCAAATCAACTTCGTCCCTCTTGAGGTTGGCCAAATCCAATATTTCTTCGGCCGAAATGTTGCGTATTTCCTTGCAGATGATGTTAGCCTTCGAGAGAAAGCGCCCATTCGCCCCCATCGGCCTGTTCCTGTTGAGCATCAGGGTTTCGCAGCTGGCCTGATCATTGTCTATGCAAACTCTGGTAGTGAAGCCTGCGGCTTCGGCGCCCAAGTCGAGCCCCCCTCCGCCCGAAAAGAGAGATATGGCGTTGTATTCGCGTCGCAGATTCCTACCCATAGCAGGTATGCAGGACCATCGGGCTGGTCCTTTTAAGGGCTTGCGCGATGTCGTTTCGAGCAATCTACTCACCCTGCTTCTTCTTGCCCTTCTTCTTTTCCAGAAAATCCTTCAGAGCCTCGATGAAGACATCGGTGTCGGTTTTCTCGTTGTCAAGGCCGTACTGTTTGACTTCTTTGAGCAACTTCTTCGGGAGCCTAAATGTGGTCTTCGTCCATTCCTCATCCGTCATTGTGCCACATGTATGGCACTATGGCTATATAAAACATGCCGTATGTATGGCTTGCCATAAAAGTATAAATATGACATACGTATGGCAATATGGCAGATGATAACGGATGGAAGCGGTGACGACTCGACAGGAAAGGGGTCTGGCTATAGCAAACGCCGAAGGTCAGATCAATAGGGTTGATGCTTACTCCTACCTAGTCAAGTCTCAATCTGGTAATGGTGATTATGAAGTTCTGAGGACGGAATCGGGTTGTTTCTGTTCCTGCCCAGACTTCGTATTTCGCCCGACCTTAGAGAATTGCAAGCACATCATCGCGATGTCGCGTCTCGCCTTCCTGAACTAGCCCATCCCCCTCCCTCCCCCTGTCACGATTTACCCTACAACCTTAAATTCCAAAAAACACAGCTCCATTGAGGGACTGCGGGAGACATGAGCCAAAAGAGAATGATCGTTGCACAGTTCTTGAAAGCCATTCCAGCAACGATATGTCATCCAACACCAGTTATCATTTCACTGGGGTGTGGGCGATGGACAGGATAGTATCGACCATAATCCTCCTCTCAGTTACGATTGCGCTCGCGATGATCCTGAGCACCTACTACACCGGTTTCGTGAACCTCTTCATGAACTACGAGGGGATCAGCTTCGACTATGCCTATGCCTTAGTCAAGGACGGCCAGGCCGAGATCGTCATACACTTTAGAAATACCGGAGAGGGAAAGCTGACGGTCGTGGCCCTGGAGATCAACGGCGTAGACCTGGAGCCGACGGGCAAGAGTCCGTTTCCGCTCGAGCTCCCCTACGGGACGAACGCGATGTTGAGGCTGCACGCGAGCCCGGAAACCTTCATGAGCGGAGTGACATATGAGGTGGCGATAAGGACGGCATCTGGGCGCACGTACACGAAGACGGTGGTGATGCCGTGATGGCCGTCAAGGATTCCAGCGCAGAAAAGGCAGCGATCATCTCGATACTCGCCCTCCTCTTCCTGTTCTTGGCGCCTCTGATGCTGGTGAGATGCCAGCCGGATTCCACCGAGAAGGACATTGAGATCGACTGCACGTGGAAGGGGGCCCCCGTCAGCGCCAACCTGAAGTGGACCGAGACAAAGGAGAATGCCGCTGCGACTACGAAAACCGATTCCTCAGGGAGCAAGTCCAGCCAGTCAGGAACCACCACAAATACCCAGGCTAAAACAGCGACGGGTTCTACCACGACACAACAGGCATTGATGCTGACCGGCGCGGCTTCGGGATCGGTTCTTGTGGGAGGGGGCGCCCTGATGGTCAAGAAGAAATTGGAAGGCAGCAGCTCATCCGAACAGGAGCCCAAGCAGGCGGCATCGGCAAGCACTAGTTCAACGACTCCGACGAGCACATCTTCAGCCGGTACACGCTACGGAAGGGAGGTGATGGAAAAACATCAAGAAGAGCTGAAGTCATCAACGCAAAGCCAAGCACCGAAGCAAAACCAAACGTCAACGCAAAGTCAATCATCGACTCAAACCCAACAATCAAAGCAGCCAAACGCGCAGAACCCTCCAAATGACAGTGGATCGACATCGAGTCTCCCGGTTATAGCTCCCACGACAGCGGGACAGTTATGGATGCAACAGCAGATGAATTCGCAATCCTCGAAGCAATCCGACAAGCCATCAACGCAAGTAGGGGCGACGCAACCGCCCAAGCAGGCAACGTCATCAACTTCCACAACCTCTCAAAACTTGGGATTGATGGCGTCCTCATCTTCTGCGGCTCAGATCGCAAATGAGATGTGGCCACAGAGGCAGAAAGAGCTAGAACAACTGGCGAAGCAGAGGTCCGATCGTTCGTCAACGTTCTCGACTCCCTCCTACAGCACAGGCTTCGCGTCCTCGTTTACAAGTGCTACCGAAAATACTTGGGCGAGATTGCAGGGCTTCAGTTCCGCGCTGAGCAATGGCTTATCCAACGCGTGGGCTACCATAAAGCCATACGCGCCGGCCATATTGTTGACTGCGATCATTGTGACTGCTGTGTACGGTGGGTTCATATTCGGCCTATTCGGCGCAGCCATGACCGGAGCGGCCAGTGCAGGCGCGGCAGGCGTGGCGGGTGCGGGCATGGGCTTAGGGGGGAAGCGGGTCTCGTAGGTGCGGGTATCGCGGTAGGTGGCATAGGGATGTACGCTGTGCGCAACCTCGGCATCATGAATTACCCGCAGCAGCCGGCCTTCGAGGCGAGGCACACGCAATACACACAGCAGTCAACATCGGAGATAAAGAACGAGAAGGGGAGCGGCACCTATGGAGTTGACCCGGCAAAGGAACAGCTCGATCAGGCTGATATGGGAAAAGATAGTATAATACAACCCGAAGGACCGGAACACGAGAGAGCTAGGGAACAGGCCAGAACGTGGCTCGAAAAACAGGGACAGACAATTGAACGAGAGCGTAGTTGTGAACGAGATCCAAAAACAGGATGGACGCTACCACAGAGATATTACGGAAAACCAGACATAATAACCAAGGACTATATAGTGGAATGCAAAAAAGGAACTAGTGATGAGGTCTGGGATGAACTGGGTCAGGTGGAGAAGTATCTGAGAATCATTAGATATCTCAAATCCGAAGGTGTCAAGAAAACTCTTGTATACTGGTTCCTGAATAAACCTGATCCGGATTCAGATTGGAAGAGTATTATAGACATACTTGAAGCGAATGAAGTTGTAGTGATGTACGGAGATGGGTAGTGATGGGAGAAAGGCTATCGATAATAGCAACAATCTTCGCCGCCAGAGACATACTTAAGGTAATTGACGACCCAGATCTGCTCTACTGGGAAGAAAGCCCAAGTCACCTCGATGTTTTAGCAAGATGGTTACCGAAGAAGGGCTTCAAGATACTGCCGAAGATTTTCGAAAGAGATGGCTATAGACCCGGCACGATTGGCGATGAAGCGGATAAGCTCATAATAAAGGTGCATGGATGCATACTTAGATCCGAAGAAGGAGGCAAACCGATCCCGATTTGGCGTCAACAAATTTTAGAGCTGCCAGAGATGAGGGGTGAGCTGAGGAGAGTTATTGAGGGAAATATTCTTGACAGGAGCTTCGAAGAGGAGGTCTTAAGGGACATGGAGGAGAAATTTGGTAAGGGCGAAGCCTACTATACAATAGATGAGGAGGCCCTTAGATCGGATAACGAAGGCCTGAAAAGTCTAGGAGAGACGCTGATGCTGCTGGCTGACTGCATGGACCAAGTGAAGCGAACTAAAGGTGTGCCACCATTCTTCGAATTTTACATACACGAATAGACACAACGCATAATGTCAAGCAGAGGTGCTTTGTTGCATAAATCTCTGATCGCCAATAGCTCCCGCCATCACTCTGGCCTTTCTCCAACTATGCCCCTTGAACAATCTCCATGAAGATGTTGTAGAGTGAGGCCTTCATCGCCATCTCCTTCGCCATGTTGACGAACTTCTTAGCCGAGACTTTCTCGCCGAAGAAGCGCTTGATGTATTGGAACGCCGTTTCAACTATCCACCTGTGGCCGAACCTACGTATGTTGCTCTAGGCTATGGGTCTGAACTTCTGCTGCTCCACTGATGCCTCAAAATAGCCTTAGAGGTCGGCGTTTTTCCGCCTTTAGCCTATAGATACTCTACAGATAATTATTCTAGAAAAACCGTTCACAAGTTCTTTTATCCCCCCTTTTGGATACTCGTTCGGTCATGATATTGGGGATGGCCCCGAGAGACCTCGGCCTTGCAGATGGGGCCAGGAGGAAGAATAGGACACGGATCGAGATAGCTGTCTCGATGCTTGAAATCGCAAAGCAGGGCGTCAAGAAGACACAGCTAATGTATCTTGGTAATCTCAGCTTCGAACTGCTCCAGAAATATCTGAACTCTCTACTACAAGCCGGACTGATAGAGGCCCAGCAGGGAGGAACCCAGTATACTTACAAGACGACTCAGAAGGGTCTTATGTTCCTTAAGGACTATCAGGATCTTCAGAAGTATGCCGCGCTGCTCAACACAAAGAAGAGCTCCCTCGAGAAATCCCTTGGGCCGTAGTGGCTCACGTCGAAATGGCCTTCACTCCATCTCGGCTTGCAATGTAGGCCAGGTCCGCAACATCAGAGAAGATCCCAACCTCTACTACTCCGACAAGTAGTTTAAGCTCCTTCTCCAGCTTCCCGGGATCTCCTATCGCTCCGAAATCTGCATCGAGTATGAAGTTCCCATTGTCCGTCACGATGGGTCCAACTTTGCCGCTCCCTGTCCGGAGCCTTCCACGTCCACCCATCTCCACTATCTCCTTCATCAGAACTGAAGTCGCCATCGGTATGATCTCAATGGGAACTGGGAATCCAACACCCAACGATTCGACGAGTTTCGATTCGTCCACCACTATGATCGTGAACTTCGATGCGGTGTCGACTATCTTCTCACGTGTTAGAGCTCCGCCCCCGCCCTTGATCATGTTGAGCTTGTGGTCTATCTGATCGGCTCCGTCAACGGCGATATCCGGGTTGGTGAACTCATCAAGGGTTGCTATCTCCAGATCGCTCTCGATTGCCGAGTAGTATGCCTGGTTCGATGATGGGATGACCTTCACATCGAGCTCCCTTGACCTGACCTCCTGACCCAAGAGCCTCGTGAAGATAGCCATAGTACTTCCAGATCCAAGCCCGATCACCAACCCCGATGAAACGTGACCCAAGGCCTTTCGGCAGGCCGCAGCCTTCAGGTCGTCACTCACCCAACGTTCCCTCACAGAAGCTTTGGTTTCATGCGGTCATCGAAGGTCACGAATTTGCTGCCATTCTGGACGCTTAGCCTGACTCCCTCGATAACGGCCGTTCCGATCAATGCCTGTGAGGGTAACGCTCGCAACGCCTCGAGCTCTGCGATAGCCTCCTTTCTCTTCGATAGAGCACCTTCCCTGCTCATCCCCCTCGTGACTTCCAGAATAGCCCGAATATCATCCAGCCCCTGAACGATGCTGTTATAGCCATAGCCGACGTATTCGACCTGGCCCTCTCCATCGAAGCTGTCATATGCCTTGAAGAAATTCGGATTATAGTGCTCGAAGCCATGCTCCTGTGTTACGAAGTGAAGCCCCCGATCCTTGTGATCCGCCCAATACTCGCCTTCGGTGCCACTGAGCTGAAGGCCCTGATTTGTCAGGGCAGAATTATACTCCGAGCAGACCCAGCTGGTTTGGACGAAGAGGACGGATCCGTCGGACCACTCGATCGTTGCTTGCATCGCATCGAATGCATCCTTTCCATGCTTAGGTAGGAACTTCTTCTGCCCGAATGCGACCAGCCTTTTTGGCCTGAGCCCAGTTATGAAGTAATAAGCATCGACGTAATGTACGCCGATGTATTCGAATGGGGAGCTCCTCTCGCACCAGCTCGCAAAGACCTTCAGGGGCATCTCGCGTTTTTCCTCTATCCACGCATGCCCATGGAGCATCTCGCCGAGTTCACCCCTCCTGTACTTGAATCTGACAGCCCTTATCGCCCTGTCATGTCGTTTGTGATAGTCGGTCAGCACATAGATTCCCCTCTCCCTCGATGCCTCGATGATCTGATGGACTTCGTCCGTTCTCAGGCAGAGCGGCTTCTCAACTATCATGTGATGTCCTGCAGCTATGGTGTCGAGTACTACGGGAATGTGCAAGTGGTCCGGCGTGGCGACTATCACAATGCCTTCCTCTGCGAGCTCCGCCAAGGCCTTCTTGTACGCGTCGGGGTCGCTATTGCCGGCCGCTAGCTTCGCGGGATCGGGATAACCCTTAAACTCCTCTCCAGCAAAGATCCTCCTCAGCTCCAGTATTGTATCAGGTCTTCGGCTCGCGATCGCGATATCGCCGATCTTCCCCCTCCTCCTCTCTTGGAAGAGTGTTGGAAGGATTACCTCGCGACTTATCATGCCGCCGCCGACAAGAAGAACCGGTGGCCTATTCGGTTTCATGTGGACTCACCCATAGCCTCCTCCATGGCTTTGATACCATCCATAATGGCCTCCTCAGTTATATTCAGCGGGGGACATATCTTTATCGTCCCGCCCCCAAATCCAACAGGGGAGAAGAATAGCAGCCCCTTCTCCATTGATCTTTCCACAATCCCGAACGCCCTCTCCTTGTCGGGCTCCTTGCTCCCCTCCTTCACGATGTGCAGTCCTGCAACCAAACCCATGCCGTGGATGGCCCCTACAATGGCGTGCCTCTGCTTGATCCTCAACAATTCTTCATGCAGCCTCTCGCCAACTCTCTTGGCATTTTCAACCAGTCCCTCCCGTTCTATAATGTCAATGCTCGCAAGCGATGCTGCGACACAAACGGGATTGCCTGTGTGAGTGCTTGTCATCTCTCCAGGCCCGTACTGATCCAGAAATTCCTGCCTACCGATGACGGCCGAAAGTGGCAGAGAGCTCGTTATCCCCTTACCACAGCAGATTATGTCAGGCGTAACTCCATAATGCTCGAAGCCGAAGAACTTGCCGGTCCTCCCGAATCCGGCCTGGACTTCATCGAATACAAGGGCAACATCATTCTCCTTGCACCACTCAGAGAGCTGTTGCACATAGCGCTTGGGTGCGAAACTCGCGCCACCGCCGATGTATGTCTCCATTATGACGCCGCAGATACTCGATCCATCTATGCCCTGGTCCTTCAGCGTCCTCAGGAATAATTCGAAGCTGGTGTCCTCGCACCTGAAGCCATCTGGGAAGGGGACTTGGTAGAACCCAGGAGGATATTCCCCTATCCACTCCTTAAGGCTTGATATTCCGCCGGCCATCTGTGCCCCAAGGGTACGTCCGTGGAAGGCGTTCGTGAATGTGACGATGCCAATCTTCCGTTTATTGATCTTCCTGCCATACGTGCGTGTGAGCTTAATCGCGTTCTCTATCGTCTCAGCGCCCGTGGTCAAAAGGAATACCTTATCGAGTCCCTTCGGCGCTAACTGCACGAGCTTCTCGACGAGTTTCGACCTTATCTCGCTTGGGAAGCAGTAGTTGTGCAACAGCCCATGTTCGACTTGCTTTATGATGGCACGCCTCATCTCCTCCCTGCCGTGACCGCAATTCGCCACGACCACACCGGAGCTCCAGTCCAGCCACATATTCCCCCATCTATCGTAGACTTGGAATCCTTCTGCCCTATCCCACACGACTGGAGGCTGTCCTGTCATGGCGACGGGCTCATATCTCCTGAGCGTCTCCAAGATCGGGATGGATTCTGGCACCGGAATCCTTGTGACGATCCTCCTAAAACGCGTCTCGACCTTGGGTACAGATCTAGGCACCATATTGTAACTGTATCCTGCCATGGGAGACAGTCGGATGATTGCGGCTTATTTAATTAGCTGGTCCTCAGCCACGGGGTTGCTCCATCTGTTCGAGCTCATCGAGTAGCTTTTCGACATCAGTCCTTATGCGGGAGAGCTCCTCCTCGACATCGCGCTCCTTAGTTTCATCACCCTCAGCAGCCTCCTTCGTCTCCTGACCGCCTGTGGCCCTCTTCGAAGGCTTTTGCGACGGCTTGGTTTCAATGGACTCAGGGGCCTTCGGCGCGCTCTCGGTCGGAGCTGTATCCGCCGTCCGAGGGACAGCCGTTTTCGTGGGGGCATTTACGGTTGAGGGGGCGCTTTGGATCTGAGTCGCGGGTAGTGTTGGCATGGAAATCGTCTCACCGCCCTCCGTCTGTTCAAGCCCGAGCTTCCTTCGGATCAATCGTATCGTATCGTTAAGCTCTGCGATCTTCGTCGTGAATGCCCTCGCGAGCTTACCCTCTATCTCCTCCAGCTCGAAAAGTTCGATTACCAATCTCCTCCTGACTATCTCCTGTTCGAGCTGGCTAATGTCATCCATATGTTTCGCAGCCAGGGATTTGAATTCTTCATCAGTGATGTATCCCTGCTCGTGTGAGGCCTTCAACTTCTGTACGAGAGATCCGAGCGACTCAAGCCTAACGGTGAGTACTCGAAGTTCCTCCTGAAGGGCCCTTGCGGTCTCCTCCGATACAGTTCGATCGAGGACTGTCGGGTTGCTGGTGGCACGGATGGAGTCTTTTGATTTGCGAGAGCCGAGGATCGAGATCGCCAGTACTAAGCCTGCGATACCAAAGACTTCAGATGATATTGGGCCGAACACTCTTTAGGCCTCCCTACGGACCTAACTCAAGTCCTAGAAGCATTGACCTGGGATTAATATCAGTAATGGGAGACCTGGTGAAAGGCATCGAGCAATTAAGCAATTGTAGGCCCTTCACGAGCGTATCCTTGGGGATTTTAGGTGCTTAGATCAGCGAATGTGCTCGGATAGTTGAGGCTAACCTTCTTGGGCTGTTTATAATCACCCGTGAAGTCCTGAATAGATACCTTCCGGACTGAAGGCCTGAGTAGAATCGGGAGGTACTATGGCCATAGTCGAAGTACCCACTTTCGGTTGGAATAGTGGATGGTGAATGGCCAAAGCTTTTTTGAGCACAAGGTGAGGGCCAAAGTGAACGCCCCATGCGTCGCAGGATCAAGAAGGTATTCGACAATGTGAAGGGGAGACTTGATGCCATCGTGTTGAAGAACTCAACCTACCCGCACATCGACCTAAATTTCTTCTACGTTACCGGATTTATCTCGGGGATATTCGAGGAGTCAATCGCAGTATTGCGCCCGGACCTGAGCCTCGACATCATAACAACTCCACTGGAGGAGCAGAGCGCCCGAAGGGGGAGGGAGGTGAAAATCTCCACTTTTAAGGGCAAAAGGGAGCAGATGGAGCTGCTGAAGGAGGAGCTCGGTCGGACCCGGACAATAGGCATCGACATGGCCGAGCTCGTATCCAGTGATTATGAGCTGCTCAAGAAGAATATCAACTGCAAATTCAAGGATGTTTCGAATGCCTTCGGAAGGGCAAGGCTTGTGAAGGGCTCAGATGAGCTCGAGCTCATAGGGAAGGCAGCTAAGATCGCCTCAAAGGTATTGGGGGATCCTGTAGATTTAATACGACCTGGGCGTAAGGAGAACGAGCTGGCAGCAGAGCTGAATTATCACATGCAGAAGTGGGGCGCGAGCACCGCGGCATTTGAGACGATCGTGGCCTTCGGCCCAAATTCAGCAGAACCCCATTATAGCCCTGGCGGAAGGAGAGCACGAAGGGGCGATCTCGCCCTCATCGACATGGGTGCCAATTACATGCGCTATTGTTCTGATATAACGCGAACTTACGTGCCCGGCAAATCCTCGAGCATGCAGAAGGAGATGTTCGAGACCGTGCTAGGGGCGAGAGAGGCGGCCCTTAAGGTCATACGAGAGGGCGTGAACGGGAAGGACGTCCACATGGCTGCACAGGAGGAGATAGACCGAACAAAATTCAAAGGACGATTTAACCATGGCTTAGGACATGGCATAGGGCTTGCCATCCATGATAGTGGACGCCTCGCTCCCACTGCCGATATATCGCTGCAAAGGGGAATGGTCTTCACAATAGAGCCGGGCATCTACCTCCCGGGCTATGGTGGTGTGAGGATTGAGGACGACATCATCGTGACGAAGAACGGGTATAAATTCCTGACAAATGCCCCCATAATGCTCGAAATATAGGTTCCTTTAAACCCATAATAAGCCATGAACTGTTTAAGAAAACAGGAAGCACTTGGCCTTCAGAGTAGCCGTCCATTATTATTTGGTTCCCACTAACCTGTATGTCTCCTGAAGGGCCCGCCAGTAGCTTTCAGCCCCACCGATGTCCAAGCCCGTCTCCCCTACTTTCCGCTTGACGGCATAGACCTTCAATCCCCAACTTATCATGGTCTGGATGCCGTCCGTCAGCTGCCTCTCACCGCCCTTCCCCATGCTCGAGACCTCGAGTGCCTTGAAGATCGTGGGGTGAAAGACATAGATCGGGATGACGGCGAACTTCGAGATCGGCCTTTCGGGTTTTTCCTCGATCGCCGTTACTTTAATGATGCCCTCTGCCACCTCTTCCCCCTGGATGACGCCGTACTTCCTTGGGTCCTCGACTTCCTGCACGAGGAGGGCTGCATCACATGAGAATTTGTCATAAGTTTCCATCAATCTCCTCAGATGATCATTCTCATTGGATAGGACCGAGGTATCCCCAGCATTGACGATGAACTCCTCGTTTCCCACGAACGGTTCGGTTCTCAGGACCGCGTCGCCAAATCCCTTGGGCTCGGGTTGGTTAACCCAGATGATGGCGGAGTCATCGAGTTTCCGATAGAAGCCCTCGAGATCTGCCGCCAGCTCGTGCCTCCCTTGCCTCCTGAGCATCTCAACATATCCATAGTCCTGAGTGAAGTGGTCCTCTATCGCCCTCTTACCCCTGCCCACTACAAGGCAGAACTCGCGAAGTCCAACGAGATAGAGCTGCTCGAATACCATCTGGAGGAGCGGCTTCACGGAGCCCTGTCCATTCGTGCCCTTGGCAAACACCGGGAGCATCTCCTTCGGGAGTTCCTTGGTCGTCGGCAAGAGCCTCGTTCCGAGGCCAGCGGCAGGTATGATCGCCTTCCTTATCATCGCGATGGCACGTTTGATATAGCATTCAACCGACTAAAATCTTTGCCCCCCCCACACTCCTTGAGTGCCTCTTGGGCGACGAAATCGCTATATTACATCGTGAGGCTCAATCCCAACTGGTGGTTAAAAGCACTGAAAGGCATCACGGTGTCCGCGCCCGGCAGAGCATGCCTCTTTGGAGAACGAGCGAATCCTCGTCCAGATAGCATATGGACTGGTGCGGATTTTCGGTAATCCCTGCAGCTCTCGACATGAGATCCTATGCCCATGCAGAGACAGGAGTGCCCGGAACATCGGAGATATACTCCTATCCTCCTTTCAACAATTACATATCCTTCGATCCCGCTACGGAGGGCTTCAACTCAGCAAGCGACCTGAGATACGCGCAAGCAACTCTTATCGCGCTCGTGAGGAGCGGAGTGAGGACGACGGGGATCAGGATACGATTCCTTAAGGCAAAGGATGTTGAGAAGACACAAAGTCCCGACCGAAAGAGGGCGCTAATCGATCTGCCAGTCAAGAAGGGCCTCTCCTCCTCGGCTGCTGTCTGCGTGGCCGTAGCTGCTGCAGTGGACTTGTTTGTAAACGGACGGGGGAAGAGCGGCGACATGGCCTTCACACCGGAGGAGATGGAGAGGTACGCTGATCTTGCCTATAGGGCAGAGAGGGGGGTCCTTGGGGTCAACTGCGGACAGATGGATCAGTATGCGGCTTCCTACGGCAGATTGCTCTATGTGGATTGTTCAACGTCTCCAGCCAAGGTGGAACCCCTAAGTCCATCGATATCATTGCCAATAGTGATCGGTGACACCAGACAGGAAAAGGATACCCCGAGGATACTTGCGTGGCTTGGCAAGAGGTTCAGGGAGAAGGAGGAGGCGTTCATGGAGGGCATGAGGAACATAGTCAGGATCGTCGAGGAGGCGAGGGAGGAGCTCGAGAAGGCGAATCCAAGCAGGACCCGGTTGGGTCAGCTCATGAACGACAATCAGTATTACCTGGATAAGTACCTCAAAGTGTCGGGTAGCTGTCCTGTCTCACCCTCCAACCTCGATCGTCTTGTCCAAGCAGCCCTTGACTCCGGGGCTCTAGGAGCCAAGCTTTCCGGTTCAGGTGGAGGTGGGGCTATGGTGGCCCTATCAGAGCCTGAGGATCTGGAGGCTGTGGCGATGGCAATAAGGAGGGCTGGTGGGGACACGTACATCACAAAGGTCGCAGAACGGGGCCTTGTGATCGAGCAGATCGAGTAGCGGCGAAGGGCATATTGCGAATTGGGATCTCGACAACCTCTCAGCCAATAACGACCTTGGAAAGGCTCATGCACAAGGGCCTCATAGATTTTTTTGAGCTCGGGATTGGAAGCGAAAAGAGAGCCCGTGAGATCCTCAGGGTCCTGCCGCGCACAACAATCAGAACCCTCCATGGGATCCCCTTTCAGGATGAGTCCACAAGTAACTTCATGTTCAACCCGTGCTACCAACCACTAGAGTCTTCAGAGGTGCTTGATGCGATGGTGACGAGGGCAACCCAACTCGGTATAGCATACGAATTATACGGCGTACATGCCGGGCTCCTTGGGGCCATAGTAGGACCCGCTGACTTCACCGTTTCTAAAAGCATCGAAGTTCAGAGGGGCTTCGACAATCTATCCATCTTCAAGAGGAATATCCCTGAATCCAACAAAATAATACTTGAGAGCATCTATGGATGGAATAGGTCATCAAGAGCAATCGGGATGACACAGGAGGAACTCGAGGGATTGGGCGAGTTTCTCCCATTGTTGATCGACCTAGGACATGCGGCAATCAACTTCGAACTTTATGGCGGCCTCTCGCTCGATGGACTGCTCATAGGAGATCTTCCGATAGCCGAAGTGCATGTGAGTTTCCTCGATCTGTCGATCCAGCCCCCGTGGGATCACCGCGGCTTCACCCCTACAGGAACGAACATGAGGATATTGTCCAAGCTGAGGGAGATCATCGATAAGTTCCCAGAGACGCCCGTTGTTCTCGAGATCGTTGGCGATGAAAGTGCCATCGAGCACGCACTGGCGGTCATCAACGAGAGCACAGATTAGACGTTAAAGGCGTAAACCCTGAAATATAGGGTAAAGCCCATACCACGAGATGCCCGAGCTCAAGATAGATCTACATGTCCACACGGAATACTCAGATTCAACAGGCAGACTTGAGGACATAGTGCAGACGGCGTTGAAGAAGGGTCTCGATGGGATTGCCATAACCGATCATGATACCTGCGAAGCGGCGATCCTGGCCCTTGAAAGGTATTCCGATAGAATCATAATAATACCTGGACTGGAGTACGAAACTCGAGAGGGACATCTCATAGCACTCGGTTTGGTCGAAGCCCCGCCATCAGGACTCAGCGCCCCTGAGGCCTCAATGTACTTTCATGACCGAGGCGCTCTCGTGGTCATCCCACATCCAAAGGTCCCTCTCTTAGGTTTCCACGAGGAAGCCGTGAAAGATGTAAAGCCAGATGCGATCGAAACGCGCAATTCGGCAACGCCATTCTACTGGATGGTTTCGAAGAAGACTGTAGAGTTCGCGGAGAGCCTTAAGCTCCCCCAGACTGGGGGAAGCGATGCCCATGACGGGAACTGCGTTGGGGATTCGTATACGATAATAGACTCGAGTTCGAGGAAGCTGGCCGATATCCTACAAGCCATCAAGGATGGCCGAACAACTCCCAAGGGACAGCCGTCATCCTTGGTCTATAGGTTAAAGTTGATGCTCCATCTATCGCTCACATAATAACACGCTGAAGAACTTATTTTACCGATCTAGCGCAGATCCAGTGCCTTAATTTTCGATTTCTGGTCAGGGGGACGGGCCAATTCCCTGACGATCTTGATAGCGATCAAGATGGGTGGGGCACCTCCCCGAGACCTCACAAGTGCAGTACCATCGTCCTCGACCTCGATCTCGGCGAATCCATATTTTGCAAAGAAGAGGAGGATGTCCTTCACGTATTCGGTCGGCAGTGAGACCTGCTGAGCGATTCGGTCCGCCGACTGGCCCCTCTTATCTTCCAGCAACGACCATACCTCGTCTATCTTCGACATGTTACTGACGACCTGCACGCCAGAGCCTAAATGGCTTGGTCTCAATTTTTATCGAACTACCATTATAACGCGAACTACTACTTTCTTGAGCAAAAATCGTGTCATATCTTCTAATAAGGCTAGCGGACCGCTAATGAAGAAGAATATGGCATATTTTTCTATGAAAACCTTCCATAAGGATTAATTTATCGACATCAGCACATAGGTGTGTCGGCGGGTGCGAAGGAGGGCCACTCTCGCATATGGTGAGCTCCTTATTTTCTAGCTGGGCCGGGCACCCGCCTGATGAACCTCTGCCATCTTTACGGAACTGACAGCGCCTACAAGACCATAGAAGATGCCCATAGCCAATAGGAGGAAGAGAACTGCTTCCGAAGGAGGTGTGCGTTGAATGAGAAGGATCATTAAAGGAAATACCATCCAAGAGAGCATACCGAACACGAAGGAGCTCACTGTGTTTTTACTGAGCACAGCATAGGTTATTGTAAGCACGAGGGGAAAGAGAAGTAGAATGGGATCATCGAACCTGATAATCCTTTCTTGAAACACCGTAGCGAAGTCATATCCCTGAGCAAAGACCGCTACCTCTGCCAAGATAAGGACGACGCCGATGAGCAGTTTAATCGGCGTTGACATTATCATCGTAATCTAGTGTGTATTCTTGTTCCCATCTATTTAGGTGTTAAAATGAAATGTCGATGTTAAAATTTCTATCCTGTTAAACTATTAGAGTCTATGATATGATGGAAATAATAACCTTATAGTTCTTTCATCGATTTTATACATCGCTTATAAATCCCCCAGTCGAAGAAGCCACTATTTGTTTGCTCTGCCTCGCGTTCCTCCAAACGATTCCAGCTCCTCCGCAGGGCCTTCTATAGGCCGCATGATACACATTCCTCCACTTGGGATATATCCGATGAAGAATAGAGATAATTACAGGCAACCTGTATTACTCAAAGCTTGTATGTCACCTGAGGCAGATCAGAGGATTATAGAGACCCAGCTTAAGGGAAATACTCTGCGCGTGTACTGGTACATCTTGAAAGTTGGCCACGGGAGGGCAGTGGGTATTAGGCAGGTGCAGAGGGGGATCAGCTTGAGCAGCCCAAGCGTTGCAACACACCATCTCGAAAAACTGAGGGATCTCGGATTGCTCGAGAAGATGCCTACGGGGGAATACATACTGGTCAACGAGGTGAAGGTTGGCGTTCTTTTGAACTTCGTGAAACTCATGGGACTGATGCTGCCCAGATACCTCTTCTACTCAACGCTCTTCACCACGATGCTAGTGGCCTATGTCCTGATATACCCCATGACCTTTAGCTCACACAACCTAATAGCGCTGCTATTTGGGTCCCTTGCATCATTAACTGTAGCGTAGCAGAGATAATGGCACTCGGGCGTAGCAGAGATAATGACACTTCTACTATGCTGCCTTTCGATGCAGGG
>Ga0315282_10003056_pt1 | contig 30226 bp, 29 predicted proteins | sample YL17G07_20_MG_FD_203693 | JGI IMG/M metagenome (GOLD analysis project Ga0315282, IMG submission 203693) | Sediment microbial communities from Yellowstone Lake, YNP, Wyoming, USA - YL17G07_20 | ecosystem: Environmental > Aquatic > Freshwater > Lake > Sediment | place: USA: Wyoming | collected... | reverse complement strand
ATCCGACAATAGTAAAACATTTCCAAAGCTGTATCGGCAAAGAGGCAAGGCAGCAGTGCCTCGACAAATTAGGCAGACTGCCGGATATGGTTGTCGCCTGTGTTGGCGGCGGCAGCAATGCGATAGGCATTTTTTCAGCTTTTCTGGACGATAAAGATGTGAAGCTAATCGGTGTTGAGGCTGGCGGCAGGAGCGTAGCCAGCGGCAAACACGCTGCAACGCTTGTAGCAGGGCGGGTGGGTATCCTGCACGGGTCAAAGTCATATCTATTGCAGGATGCCGAAGGGCAGGTCAATGAGACGGAATCGGTAAGTGCAGGATTAGATTACCCGGCTGTGGGGCCGGAGCATTGTCTCCTGAAAGATACCGGCAGGGCCAAATATATTGCGGTGGAAGATGATAAGGTGCTCGATGCATTTGAATTGCTGAGTAAAACCGAAGGAATACTTCCGGCACTGGAAAGCTCGCACGCTTTGGCCTATCTTATGAGTCGAAAGGGGAAAATAGGGCCGGAGCAAATAGTGGTGGTGAATCTTTCCGGCCGAGGCGATAAAGACGTTGGAATTGTGGAAAAACATCGGCCCCTCAAAGGATAAGTAACTTATGAAAACATATAAAGAACTTTTTTCGGAATTAAACAGGGCGGCATTGATACCATTTTTCGTAATAGGCGACCCCGATTTTGATACCAGTCTTGCAATTGTGAAAACGGCGATAGATGCAGGGGCCGATATTTTAGAGCTTGGCATTCCGTTCTCCGACCCGATAGCGGACGGGCCGACAATTCAAAAGGCCGATATTCGGGCGAGGAACAGCGGAATGAGTGTCGCAAAGGCGCTGGAATTCGTCCGAAAGGTCAAGGATTACAAGGACATCCCGATAGGACTACTGATGTATTACAACCTGATTTACCAATATGGAGCAAAAAAGTTTTTCAGCGATTTTCACAAGGCCGGCGTCAATAGCGTCTTAGTTGCCGATTTGAGTATCGACGATGCGGACGAAATAATCCCGTCCGCAGCCGGAGCAGGACTTGATACTGTCTTTATGGTTACTCCCAATACCGAGACGGAGAGAATGAAGCGAATCGCCTCGAAGACTACCGGATTTATTTATGCGGTGTCGTTGTTCGGCGTAACAGGCAGCAGAGAAAAGCTGTCCGGAGAGGTCCGCGGGCTGGTGAAAAGGCTGAAAGAAGTAACTACCGTGCCGATTTGTGTGGGCTTTGGAATCAGCAAGCCCGAACACGCAGTCGAAGTCGCCAAAGCCGGCGCAGACGGCGTAATAATCGGCTCAAAAATAGTGCAATTAATCGAAGAGAGTTTAAAAAGCAAAAAGAAGTGCTTGTCTGAAATTTCAAAATTTATAAGCGAAGTTAGAAGGGCAATCGAAAAGCAAAAGTAATCGGCCGTTTATCAATCCGCCTTCGTCCCGCTTTCATCGGGACTACGGACGGACAAGCTGATATGCCCTTATGAGCTCTGCTACGCTCCAGGCCTGAGCGATACAGCCCTTAGGTTTGTGAGGAGCATCACCATCGAATATTTCGCCAATTTGTCCCAGACAGCCATCTTCCGTCAGGTGCTGCAATAGAGGACGGATAAATTTGGCGGCATTTTTTTTGCTTTTTCGACTGAAACCATTGACCTTCAGATAGCTTTCTACGAACGGTCCGAGCAGATACGGCCAAACAGTTCCCTGGTGATAAGCCTGGTCGCGCTCTTTCTGGGGGCCTTGGTATATACCTTTATAGCGGCTGTCCTGAACGTTTAATGTTCTCAGGCCAAAAGGTGTGAGCAGATTTTTTTGCACTGCATCTACCACACACTTTTGCTGCTGAGCCGACAAAGGTGAAAACGGAAGCGAAACAGCGAATATCTGGTTGGGTCGGAAGCTCGCATCAGCCGAACCATCGGGCAAAATACAATCGTAAAGATATCCAGATGCTTCATTCCAGAACAGTTCGCAAAAACTGGTCTTGACTTTATCTGCCATAGCGTGGTAATGCTTTGCGTTCTCCATATCATCCTGGCGGTCATAAAATTGAGCAAGCAAGCAAAGACTATTGTACCACAGCGCATTAACCTCAACGGCTTTTCCGTAACGAGGGGTAAGAGGCACTCCGTCATATTTAGCATCCATCCAGGTCAGCTGCGTTTGCTCATTACCTGCGGTTATAAGCCCGTCAGCATCAGCACGGATATCAAACCGGCTGCCTTGCTGGTAAGAGTCTATGATGCATCGGATTACCGGCAGAAGCTGCCGGGTAAAGGTTTCTGAATCGCCGGCGGCATTTAAGTATTGAAAAGCTGCGTTGATAAACCAAAGAGAAGCATCTACACTATTAAAGTAGGCGGTGTCGCTGTGGTCATCGAATCGATTCGGAATCATACCCTCGTCAGCAGCTGCGGCAAAGGTGGTCAAAACCGACTTTGCCTCTTCGAATCTTCCGGTTGAGAGCAGCAGTCCCGGCAAGGCTATAAAAGCATCTCTGCCCCAGTCTGCAAACCATGGGAAGCCAGCTAAAATAGTGGTTCTTGGTTCGCAACCCTCAGACGGCTGACGTTTTGTAATAAACTGGTCAGCAGCTAAACAGAGTTTTCGAAGTTTTTCATCCATAGTTCCTGCAGCAGCAATTAGAGTGCTTTGATGGCTGCGTAAATCTTCACAAACTGCTTCAATATCCGGTTTTAATTCGTCCGCGTCGGATGCAGACTTGCCGCTGCTGCCGAAATTTGCCCAGAAAACAATTTTGGTTGGTGAATCTATCCTGCCCTTAAAAAAGCCCGGCGTCCACAAATCTTCGGTGAAATCCTGGCCTCTTTGTTTATCATTGCGATATAGGAAATTAAACCACCATTGCTCGTCCTTTTCGAAGTTCATAGATGGGCAACTCAAAAACAATTCACAACTGCCCGGTATATCATGGTGAATCAGCAAACCGGCATCAAGCCAAGCTGAAGAGATGTGAGCGTAGGATTTTTGCAGTGTGTGGAAATCCCTCAAGCCGACAAATGGGCGCAAAACAAACTCCAGCGGCTGCCGCACAGCGGTAAAATCATATACCAGGGCAACCATATCCGTATCGCGTAGAAGATATACGGATTTAGTCATCTGGAGCTGCGGCAGTCGATAATCAAAATGGACACCAGCATCCCGACGGAATCGCTTTAAAAACGTAAAACCTGCCGGGGCGAATTTTTCATTGAATTCAAAGGTTGAAAGATTAAAAACATTTCCATTTAATATCACCATTTCCAGGCAGTTTGCCAGCGCCATTATCCTGTTAGCGGGAGGGTTAAGCGAGCCGACGAGCAAGCCGTGATACCTTCTGGTATTGCAGCCGACAATCGTTGATGATGCGTAGCTGCCGCGGTCGTTGGTTAACAGCCATTCTCTGGTCAACAAATCCTCAACACTTTTTTTGTCTACCGGTATTGAGACAATTTCATCGCTGTTGGCTTTTTGTAATGTCAACACAATTTTACTCCCAAAAACATTGTCACGGTAAAATCCAGCCCCTGCTGCTTCGCTTTGCGAAGCAAAGCGGCGGGGGTTGCTTCAAGCAGCAAGAAACGAATCAAGACATACAATCCGCCGTTTGCGTTTTCAAATTGGGCGAGTCCTTATTTTTCGACAGGCCACAAGATACGTTCCCAGTTGTCCTTCCAGAACATCGTTCATGAAGATTGCCCAACACATTCATAAAGTTAATATAAGAATCGTAAGGTGAATCATAGGGGTTAAAATATTTATGCACATCACCATCAGCAAAATATTTTGTGCACATATAATAAAAATGGTCTGAGGTCTGCAATTTTCGCCAGTCTGTAATGATTTTTTCGCTGCCGGCTTTTTTGACGTCCTTTTCAAGCCGATAAAGCTCATGAAGAGCATTTGACTGCATTGCGTTTCCAAGCCAGGCTGAGAGGTCTCTTTCGATATCGGCCCAGCTTATCAGATGCGGCACATCAACTGTATCAACGGGCTGAAACGACTGAACTACCTCGCTGGGGGTTTTGAAATCGTTGTTAGGGTTTTTTAAGACCTGTTCCGGCAGATGCCTCATAAAATCGAATATGCCGGTATCCTTCCATTGGTGCTCGCCGAATGTTTCATAATCCATAAAGAGGTTGATGACGTTTCCGTTAACACTATTTATCCATGCGGCGAACTTATCCGCCGTTAAAGGCCATTGTGACCAATCACGGTTGGAAAACCTAAAGGCAATATCATCGCTGAGCGAATAGTTCTTCAGCAGCAGCTTTAGTTTGTTGCATCCTTTAGGGCGGTAGAGAAAATTGGGACTTCTATAGCCGAGGATGTGGTCTGCCCCTTCGGCCATTATTGCGTCGAAATTGCCTGTTGACTCGATGAGGGCAGCAAGGTCGTTATTATATATCAGCTCTGTATTTCTAAAAATCCTCGGCTTTTGACCGAACAAGTATTCGATAGTTTTGGTGTGCTTATTTATCTGCTCTATGAATTCATCGTGCGAGTAAAGATAGCTTAAACTGTGATAATACGTTTCAGCCAGGAACTCCACGCAGCCGGTCTCCGCCAAGGCGTCAAAAGTGCTGATAACTTCCGGCGCAAAGAGCTGGAGCTGCTCCAGTAATACGCCGGTCAAGCTGTATGCTATCTTAAATTTACCCTGAAATCTGCGGATTATCTCCAGAAGCAATCGATTGGTTGGGAGATAACATTTATCTGCCACCTTTCTGCAAATGAAAGCATTTTTATAATCGTCAAAGTATCGGTCGTTTTTATCAAATACCGTATAGTGCCTCAATCGCAAAGGTTGATGCACTTGAAAATAAAAACATATCGAAGCCATATTTTATATCTCGTATTTTTGTATCTTGCACTGCGTCTGAAGAGAGGCGTTTCTCAAATCCGTCTTCGTCCCGCATCTATTATTGTCTAAAAACATAATAACATTTTTTCCGCTTATATCTTCGGGTATCTTCAATAGGTGCGGGACTACGCCGGACAGGCCGCAACGAGTGCTTCTTCATAAATTTTCACACACTTCTGAGCGCTATCCTTCCATCGCAGTTTTCTTACCTCAGAATTGCCATAATTTCGCAGCGTTACCCCTAACGGAGGATATTTCAGCACAGCTATAATTTTGTTGGCAATCTCGTTGATATCCCAAAAGTCAACTTTCAAAGCATGCATCAAAACTTCCGACACGCCGCTTTGCTTGCTTATTATGACAGGGACATCGTTGTTCAACGCCTCCAGAGGCGCAATCCCAAATGGTTCTGATACCGAAGGCATAACATATAAATCGGCCATTTCGTAAATTTTCTGGACGTCTTCACCGCATAAAAAGCCGGTGAACAGTACCTTCTGGCCGATGCCGAGCTCCGCTGCCATTTCAACTGTCCGATGCATTAAATCGCCGGAGCCAGCCATAACGAATTTAACGTTATCCATTACTTCGAGGACTTTCCTGGCTGCCTGCAGGAAATACTCTGGGCCTTTTTGCATTGTAATTCGGCCTAAAAACAAGACGATTTTCTCGCCCTTTTTGATACTGCTTTCGGTCAAGGCCCAGTTGTCGCTGCCGTTGCGTTGCGCACCGTTATACACCACCTCAACTTTTTCACCACTAATACCGTATCGGTTGATTATAATACTGCGTGTAAAATAGCTAACAGCGATTACTTTATCCGCCCGCTCCATACCCCTTCGCTCGATGTCGTAAATCATCTGGTTGACGTTCTCTCCGCTGCGGTCGAATTCTGTCGAATGGACGTGCACAATCAGCGGTTTTCCGCTTATTGCCGCCACTGCAATTCCCGCAGGATAGGTCATCCAATCGTGGGCGTGAACAACGTCAAACTGCTCAGATGCGGCCAATTCGGCGGCAAGTGCAGCATAACGATGAACCTCATCGTACATATCGCCGCCGTAGTGCATTCCACCGATAAAAGCTGAACCGACATTGCCACCGTGCTTTTGTCTTAAAGTTTCTTCGATTTGCCGCTGGTAAAGATTTGGGGTCGAATACGGCTGCAACGGTGATTTGATTGTGCGAAATGTTACGTTTTTTAGCTCACTAAACTTCAAAGTGGCTGCGGATGGCTGGGAAGTCGGGGTTAACAGCTTCACATGAGTTGCATAAATGCTCTCAACCATTTTTGGCAAACAGAAAATTACATCTATGCCGAGTTGGTCTAAAGCCTTAGTAAGTCCGTAGCAAGCCGTACCAAGTCCGCCGCTGATAAATGGCGGAAACTCCCAGCCTAACATAAAAACCCTCATATTACTCCTGCCAAGCTAATCTGTGTAAGAGTTTATGAAACAAGAAGTTACAACCAATTCTTCTAAAATCCAACATCATAGGCGATTTGTTCCGAAGTTGCATTAGATAGCAAACATCCTATCGGCAGGAAATTACGCACGCTTAATTCCAAGGTGCTAAAAATGCTGTATTTTATGGCAATTCCCATACATAAATCGGGGTTTTTGCTGTGGTAAGTTCAACAAATTTTCTAAGAAATGTGGATTTTGATACTATTGATGGGGATTTTACCGGTCGAAAGCCAACATTATAAATACCATAAATTAAATACAGGCATTTGTTATTAGGCGCTGTTTCTGACCGATTGTTCTTCGCAAAGAGAACCGAAGGACTGATAACTTAAACTTAAACAGGTGACAATTGAAAGATGCAGTGATTAACAAAAGCGTAAATATTCAATTGTAAAGAAGCCGTTCCACGGTGAAGAAAGCAGAACGGCTTCTTTTAAAAAAACCAGTCCTCAAACGTAAGCTCCGTCAGCAAAAGATGTTAGCGTACAGTTTACCGGTTCCAGTTTTGCGATCTTTTTGCAAAACGTGGTGCGCTCCTACAGGTCCTGCGGCTTTACAGTGCTGCGACGGTTGGCCTTGGTTCGTTCAATGGCCTTATCGAGCATACAATAGACCCTATCACTGATTGCTCCGAGCGCATCGGACGAGGTCATCATCTTTTTGCTCCTGACATAGGCCTTAACTTTGCTGGCTACAATTAGAGACTCTTTCTTTGCCATTGGTAAAAATCCTCCATGTCAAAAAGTTAAATTTTTAATAGGCCGGTACCAAATCCTTGGTGCAGGCAACATTACTGAGGGCTGTTATTACAGGAACCGGCGAGGATTTGCAACAAAAAAATATGCTCAAATATTAAATTTTTGCGATTACAGAGCCGATAGCAAAAAGTGCTTATGAAAAGCCGGTTGTCGAATGATTGATATTTTTCTCTGATAGGCCGGAATTTTTAATAATTCGGGCGGTTTATTTTGACGAAGATACCTCAAGAAATGGTGGTTTTTTCAAAATCGACACCTGTGCCTGCGTAACCTGTGCAGGCAGCACAGGTGCAGGCAGGAATCCAAATTGGACTACTTATAGCGGAGAAATAAAATGGCAAAGCGATCTCGAAATGGTTCGACAGGCTCACCATCCCGTCCCGCTCCGGCTCGGCGAGCCTCCGCCGAGACGAGAGCGAAGTCGAGGGAAAGCCAAAAATCACAGACTAATCTACCGGAGCTTATCATTGTTACTTTTGCCGAGGACATGGAACAGGCCAAAGAGTATGAAACTCTGCTGGAGGCCAACGGTATCCCTGCTACGATAAAAGAGCAAGGCGGAGAGTCAGCAGATACTGACGGCATTGCCGTAATGGTTCCAGAAGATTATCTCGATGAAGCACACGTAGTAATCGAGTCCCAGGATGCATACGATGATTTTTATGATTTTGCATTAGAAGACGAAGATGAAGGTGATTTCGACAGCGAGCTTTTCGAGGACGACTTTTAATCCTGCGATAACTTGTAGGGGTGGTTCGCGAACCGCCCCTCAGCCAACAAAGCAAAACATAAGGCACGATAATAAATGGACGAACAACACTTAATAGAGCGGCGGTCCGGCAAAGACCGCAGGGGAAATGTTGTTGACAGACGTTTAGGACTGGACCGCCAGCGTGGTCCGGGCAGACGCAGAAGCGATGAGCGAAAAACCGCCGAAGAAGGCGAAATGTCCGACGAGCAATTTGAATTTCTTATGGCTATTGATGAGTACAGAAGAAAAAATACAAGACCCTTCCCAACCTGGACGGAGGTTCTTGAGGTGATAAAGACCTTAGGTTACCGGAAAGTAGCCGAACCGCAACCACTCGGTCAGTCAAAGAAAAAAGAAAAACAAACCCAAACAGTAAAATAATTCTACCCTTAATAATTAACTCGAACCTACCACTTTTTTTGCGCAACTTAACAGAATTGAAAACTTAAATTATCCTGATTTGGGGGGAAATAGGGTTTTTTGTGTGAATTTTGGGGTTGGATGTCGATTTTTGGGGTAGAAACAGGTTCGACAAGCTCACTGCAAGATGGGGGTGAGGGCCGCCGGAGGCGGAGAGAATTAGTTAATTAGTTAAATGGTTAATTGGGGAATGAGGAGTGTGTCCCCTGTTCCTGGCCAGAGGAGCAACACTCGGGGATCTACGCTACGCTTTGGGGATATGCGCTTCGCTACGAGGGCTATTTATTTTTTAGGTTTTCTTAAAATCACCGCACTCGTCACGGCGGAGGCCGTGCCGTAGCCAGACCGAGGCCGAGGAGAAATATTGCTTTTTAGAGTGTTTGGCAATAAAGTATTAAGCTATGGAAAAGGCCGAAATCAAACATATTGAGGATTATAGCCATGAACACAAAACAAAAAGTTGTTCTTTGGGTAGGGGTTAGCATTATTGGTATATTGCTTGTGCACCCACCATACAAACTTGAGGGGGGCGGAAAGATTAACTTGGGGCATAGAAATATAATAACCCCTCTTGCTGGTTTTACAAAAGAACAGGCGGAAATTACGGCTGCGATATCGCAAGCGGATAAAGTAAATATGAAAATAGATGTGTTTAGATTGGTATTAGAGTGTGTGTTGGTTGTTGCAATAACAACAGGGGGTATTTGGGCTTTTAAGGAAGAGAAAAACAAAATTGTGTGAGCAGCGATTGGATGTGAGGAATTACAATGTAATAATGGAGTTGACCGTAAAATGGATTCGAACGGAAATAAAAACCAAGAGTGGGACAAACTTTTGGGAGAAGTAGCCAGAGAAGTTGACAGCATAATTATAGGTACTGATAATCTTAACGAATTTCGCCGACAGATTATCCCATTTGCCAAAAGGTGGGCGCAGCACATCAACGATGACAAGAATGCAGAAACAAAGCGTAGAGAGCATTGGGAAGAAGTAAAAAGAAATCCAGATTGGCAGGACAAAAAGGCAGGGCCACCCACAAAAGATTGGGAATGGGACAGATTTTATTTGTTCGGCTTTGGTATCGACATTGGCCCAATATATGAAATGCCTGCGAGATATGCACCAGTAGTTATGACTTCACTTGAAGGATACATAAAAAGAAACGAAGAAAAATCGCAAATGTTAACGCAACGATACGGTAAGCCTCCAGTTGAATTTCAAGACCTTCAGAAGATCATCGCGGAGCAGAAACAGAACTTGGCGGACATTCGCTCCCAGTTTGACAAGTTGCCCGACAAAAATGCGGGATGGATAAGCACTGCCGTTCCCCTCAATAGACCTGTTCAGGGATCCTGGGTGCAATTTCTTTGGTTTAGATATACCGACTTGAGCGAGGAAGCAGTTTTCGGTTGCTGGAGGCCACCACTAAAGCAAATACAACCGAATCCGCTCGAGTCGCTTATGCCACAGGATGCCTTAGGGAAGTTGCCACGACCGGTCAGCTGGGAGCAAGAGTACGAAAGATACTACGTGGTTCTTACTTCGATTCATGACAATATGCTGACCGGAGTTCAGAGTATAAGTGGGGATATCTGGCCAAAAGAATTGGCCGGCTCGATATGGTTTCGGCTGACAGGTGGACAACCTTACGGACCAGACCAAACCTTTATAGAAGCTGCTCTTGTGCGTGTAAAATATGACCTCGACTTTAAGGCGGAAGCGGCTCTAAATGCTTCCCGTAGCAAATTTGGTTTTCGCAGCAAGCGCAATGAATAGATTGCTTCGTCCGCCTGTGGTTTGCAATTCCCCTGTTGTAAGCAACGGGGCTAAACAACGTCGCTGATTTGGCGAGGTGAAAATGGATATTTATAATCTTGTAAGTTTTTCGGGGATATTTGTTTTAATCGGGTTTGCGTGGCTGCTGTCCCGCGAAAAGAAGAATATGAACTGGAAGGTCATTATATGGGGGGTGATTCTGCAGATGATAATTGCTTTATTTGTCTTCGTTGTTCCGGCGGGGGCGAAAGTGTTTTTATTTTTGAATGACATAGTAATAAAGGTCCTGGAATCTTCTACAGCAGGGGCAAAGTTTGTGTTCGGAAGATTGGCGATTCCGCCGGGGCAGACAGACGAAACAGGAGAAAAATCGCTTGGGTTTATTTTGGCATTTCAGGCGTTTCCGACGATAATCTTTTTTTCCGCACTTATCTCGATTCTTTACTATTTCAATATAATGCAGCAGGTCATTCGCGGCTTTGCATACGTATTTACAAAGTTAATGAGAGTATCTGGGGCGGAATCCTTAGTAACGGCCTGCAATATATTCGTAGGGGTTGAGGCCAACCTTACCGTCAAGCCATATCTTAGCAGAATGACGCAATCGGAGCTGTGCACCGTTCTGACGGCGGGGATGGCTACGGTTGCTTCCAACGTTATGGCGCTTTATGTTTTTAGTTTGAAAGACGTATTCCCAACGATAGCAGGGCATTTGGTTTCGGCATCTTTGCTGTCTGCGCCGGCGGCGATTGTTATGTCGAAGGTTATTTTTCCCGAAGGTGAGAAGCCGGAGACGCTGGGTATTCACGTTCGGCCTTATTATGAAAAAGAGAAAAGTTTCTTCGAAGCGATTATCAACGGGGCAAACGCCGGCGTTCAGATGATTGTGGGGATTGTTGCGCTGCTTATAGCGGTTTTAGGTCTGGTTGCTTTAGTTGATTTGGCACTATCTGCTGTGGGGGCGAAGGTGAATTTGCTTTTCGGCTTTGAGGGCGAGTGGTCTTTGAAGGCGATTTTTGGTTATATCTTTTATCCATTTACGTTAATTATGGGTGTTCCACCGTCCGATGCGGGGGTGATTTCCAAGATTATCGGCGAGCGGACGATTGTTACCGAAGTTGTGGCTTATAAGGATTTGGCGACTGTTTTAGAGAAAAATTTACTGCAGCATCCGCGTTCGGCGGTGATTGCCGTTTATGCATTATGCGGGTTTGCTCATCTTGCGTCGATGGCTATTTTTGTCGGGGGCGTTTGCGCATTGGCTCCTGAGAGAACTCGCGATACAGCGAAGGTTGCACTTCGCGCACTTTTGGCAGCGATATTAGCGTGTCTTTTGACCGCCTGTGTTGCGGGGACATTCTTTACAGAAGGCTCGATTTTATTAGGAGGATGATTATGTTCCTGAAGTGTTTGAAGGATTGCCGGGAATTTACAGCCGGCGATGGTTCGATTTTGCGGGAGCTTTTGCATCCTGAAAAAGCGGATTTACAGATTCGTTACAGCTTGGCATACGCGAAGGTTGCGAAGGGGCAGAAAACCAAAGCGCATAGACTTAAATTTTCCGAGGTGTATTACATAACGGCAGGGAGCGGTTTGATGCATATAGATGAGGAATCTTTCGAAGTTGTTCCTGAGAGCGCTATTTATATTCCGCCGGGTGCGAGGCAATATATTGAAAATACAGGAGATTCTGATTTGGAATTTTTATGCATAGTGGACCCTGTGTGGCGAGAAGAAGATGAGGAGATATTTGAGAGGGTTTAATTTGTGGAAATTTGTTGCAATGTTCCGGCTCGGCAGTTAGGATTTGAATAAATCGAGAGAGAAAGAAATGGCTGAGCCGAGCAGAAATAAAGACAAAGGCGGCAAAACCGCTGTCAGCAAAACTGTGAGCGATTTTGTTAACGGCCTGAGCAACGAGCACCGTATGCTGATTGTTCTGAAGGCGCAGCTGTATGACGGGACGTGGGAGCCGATGCTCGATGACCTGCAAAATCGGTTATCCGGTAAGCCGTATATATTCAAGCTGGCAAATCGAATACAAGACGATATCGAACGCATCAAGCAGATGCAGGAATTCGAAGCTGAGCATAAAATTGATTTGGCTGACTATATTGATTTGCCATGAAGAGGGAAAAGTAAACCCACCTTCGGCGGGTAAAGTTTTGTTTTTGTGAGGGTAAGATAAAATGCTGAAGATGTCACGATGCAGATTAGTTTTGCTGGTGAGTTTTTTTGTTTTCTGTGTTGTTCCAGGCAGTATGGCTGAGGAGGGTATGCAGCGGCTTGTTTCGCCGGAGCTGCTTAAGCAAGCCGAGCTGGAAATATTGTGGGAGAACAAGCTGCCGATAAAGAGGGGGGAGAGTTTAGAGCGATTATTTATTCTTGGTAATCGTGTCTATGGGCTTTCGAGCCAGAATTTTTTGGTTAGTCTGAACAGGGAAAAGGGCAATGTGATATTCAGCAGGTCTATTGCCGAGAGTGGTTTTCCGGTAGTTGGGCTGGGGCTTTATAAGGATGAGCTTTTTTCGGTAGCGGGCAACAAGTTGGTTGAAATTAATCCGGAATCCGGCACGGAACGAAGCGCCAAGCGTCTGGGATTTGGTGTAACTTGTCCTGCTGCTCGCAACAGCTCATACTTTTATGTTGGTGGTACTGACAGGCGTATGCATGCATTACGTTCAGAAGACAAGGTCCAGGTTTTTGAGGTGGCTGCTGAGAGCGATTCGATGATTACTTCGATTGTTGCCGATGAGAATTCTGTTGTCTTTGCCACCGATGATGGTAATGTGATAAGCATCACGCCGGATAAGTCCAAGCGGTTGTGGCAATTTGATGCTGCCGGCGGTATTGCATGGCCGATTGTAAGAGATGGAGAATCGCTGTTTGCTGCCAGTGGAGATACGAACGTTTACAGGCTTAACGCACGGACGGGAAAGTTTGTTTGGAAGTATCAGACCGGAGCGAAGCTTGAGAAGGGCCCACAGGTTACTCAGGGGGTTGTTTATCAATATGTTCGCGATGAAGGTTTGGTAGCGATAGATAAAGAAAGCAAGAAGCTTCTATGGCAGATGGCCGATGGCGTTGAATCGCTGGCTGAGTCGGAAGGCAAGTCATACGTGATTACGAAGGTGGGGACGCTGGTAGTGATGGACAATAAGAAAGCAAAGCAGCTGTATTTGGTCGATTTCGCGGGGGTTTCGAAATATGCGACCAATGTGGCGGATTCGAGAATTTATATTGCAGATAAAAACGGGCGAATTGCCTGTTTACAACCCATCAAATATTGAGCGGTGATTTGTTGTGTTCCGGCACGCCTGGAGGTGTGGTAAGTTACATAAGCTGCAAACCCTCGGCTTCGCCGAGAGGCGAGTTGTAATAAGCCATAGACTTACAAATTGGAAAGTTTTTGAAAGGAAGAAGTGCAAATGGATGTGAAAATTAAGACGGCGTTGATAAGTGTTTCTGAAAAGAGAGGTGTTATTGATTTTGCAAAGAAGCTAAGCGAAATGGGTGTTAAGATAATCAGCACCGGCGGGACAGCTAATAAACTGGGCGAAGCGGGCGTGAGTGTTGTCAGTGTTGAGTCGGTTACGGGTTTTCCTGAGATGATGGACGGCAGGGTAAAGACGCTTCATCCGAAGATACACGGGGCATTACTGGGCCTTCGTGATAAAAGCGAACACAAGGCAGCAATGAAGAAGCACGGTATTGAGCCGATAGATTTGGTGTGTGTGAATCTTTATCCGTTTGAGGCGACAATCGCAAGGGTGGATTCGACAGGCTCACCACAGGCCGATTGCACGCTGGAAGAGGCAATTGAAAATATAGATATTGGCGGGCCGAGTATGATTCGCTCGGCTGCGAAGAATCACAAATTTGTAACGGTTGTCACTGAGCCGGGGCAGTACGGTAAGGTCATTGAGGAGATGAAGGCGAACGATGGGGCTGTGAGCGAGGAGCTTCGCAGCGATTTTGCAAGGGTTGCCTTTGGGGTGACGGCTTCGTATGATTCGGCTATATCGAAATATCTTAACAGCAAAAGGCAGGTCGAGTATCCGGAGCGGGTATCGATTGCGGTGCGAAAGGAAACATCTCTTCGTTATGGTGAGAACCCGCATCAGAGTGCGGCGTTCTATAAGCTGGCTGCGAGCGGTGAGACGTCGGTCAGCAGCGCGGCCATGCTGGAGGGCGAAACGGGAATCAGCTTTAATAATCTTTTGGATACAAACGCTGCGTTCGAATTGGTCAAGGAATTCGCTGAGCCTGCGGCGGTTGTTGTCAAGCACCTTAATCCGTGCGGATGTGCGGTTGATGAGGATATCTGCCAGGCATATCGAAAGGCGTACGAAGGCGATGTTATAAGCGCATTCGGGGGCATTGTTGCGCTGAACAGAGAAGTAGATGCTGAACTGGCACGGACGATTATGGAATCATACAGCAAATTCGGCAAGGCCAGAGGGGCCAGCGGATTTTTTGCCGAGGTGATTATTGCACCGGAATTCGAGCAGGAAGCAATTGAGATAATCAGAACATTGAAGAGCTGGGGCAGCAGAGTTCGGCTGATGAAGACCGGACCAATCGACAGGGCCAAGATTGACTGCGGTGAGTTCGATGTTCGATGCGTTATAGGCGGGTTGCTTTTGCAGAAGAGGGACCTGGTTGGCTGGGAGCCGGATGTGTTGACGTATCCGACAAAAGCGAGACCGACAAAAAAGCAGCTTGAGGATTTGCGGATTGCGTGGCTTGTGGCCAAACATAGCAAGAGCAATACCATCGTGCTGGTTAAGGACAGAAAGGTTTTAGGCGTGGGGGCGGGGCAGATGAATCGAGTTGAGTCGGGGCTGATTGCGTACAGGCACGCAGGCGACCAGGTGAAGGATTGTGTGTTGGCTTCGGATGCGTTTTTCCCATTTCCGGATAATGTTGAAAATGCCGCCGAGGCGGGCGTGGCGTGCATAGTTCAGCCGGGCGGCTCTAATAAGGATGACGAAGTAATTGCCTGTGCGGATAAGCACGGAATTGCGATGGTATTCACGGGCAAGAGGCACTTTAAGCATTGAAAAGATTTGGCGGGGCAAGCCCCGCCCTACAAACCGGTAAAGAATTCGCTTGGCAATAATTCCAGCGATACGTTGGGCTTAACAGGATAAGGAGCAAATTTGGATATCGTTGGACTTGGATTCATACTCTCGGTCGTGTTCTTGTGTACCTATGGTTTAGCAGCCAAGCGATTTGAAAATAGGCTCATTAGCCGTAGCTATGTTCTAGATAAAGGAATCCAAACGCAGGGGCGGATATTAGTCATAGTCGGTATCGCTTTCAGTTGCCTTCAGGCAGGTACTATAGTCTTTTCTGAATTTGAACTTGGCGTTTTTCCGGTTCTTTTTATATGGTTTTGTACCCATGGGATTTTTGTTGTAATGGTTCTAAGAGTCGTATGGGGTTTATTCAAATGCCTTAGACAGATAAAGAAACAGGTGCATTAAAACGTAGGGCGGGGTTTACCCCACCAAATTTTATTCGCCAAAGTCGCATATATCCTCGCTGACCACGTTCTCAAAATCGTTGGTTCTGCCGTAAAGACCTTCTTTCACAAACTGATGATACGTCGACCACGGCCAATCATCGGCGGATTTGACCAGGGCGTGTTTGACAGGATTATAGTGGATGTAGTCAATATGTCTCTGCAAATCCTTTTCGTTGCGTATCTGATGTTCCCAAAAGCGTTTCTGCCAAATACAGACCTCGCCTTTGTCTGCACGCGAGAGAGGCACGTGCTCTTGTTGGTTCGCTCGTAGATATTCTCGGCTGAAAATTCCTTTTATGGATGACCAGCGTGTTGAGAAATCCGCATCTCCTTCCGGTAGCTTCCACACACAATGTAAATGGTCAGGCAAAAGACAAATGGCTATTACCTCAAAAGGATGTTTGGATTGTGTTTTGGTAACGGCCTGTCTAAGGAGATGTCTCGCTGATTCTTCCGTAAATAACTTTGCGCGTCGGTATGTTACAAGGGTGAAGAAATAATAACCCCCTTCGAATTTAGCGCGAATATAATTTGGCATAATGCCATAGTATCGTTATTATTTTGGCGGGGCAAGCCCCGCCCTACAAAAAATAGTTTACATTCCTGCGGCTTTGCGGAGCTTTTTTACCATATCGGTTTTTTCCCAGGTGAAGTTGGGGAGGTTTCGTCCGAAGTGTCCGCCATAAGAGGTGTCTGCGTAGATTGGTCGCGCAAGCTTCAAATGGGTAATCATACCCTTGGGCGTCAGGGGGAATAGTTTGCGAACGATTTGGCTGATTTTCTTTTCGCTGATTTTGGCAGTGCCATAGGTGTTAACATAAATCGAAAGCGGGTCTGCGACGCCGATGACGTAAGACAGCTGGATTTCGCAGATGTCGGCCAATCCTGCGGCGACGATATTTTTTGCGATGTATCGAGCCATATAGCTTGCGGTCCTGTCAACTTTGGTGGGGTCTTTGCCGCTAAAACAACCTCCACCGTGTCGGCTGCTTCCGCCGTAAGTGTCAACGATGATTTTTCTGCCTGTGACGCCGCAATCACCTTTTGGGCCGCCTATTACGAACCGGCCGGTTTCATTGATGTGGAATATGATGTCTCTGTCAACAAGGCGTTTTGGCAGGACGGGCAGAACAACTTTTTCGATGATTTGTTTACGCAACTGTTTGTAGGTAATGGTCGGGGCGTGCTGGGCGGCGACGACGACGGTGTGAACCCGTCTGGGCTTGCCGTTTTCGTATTCGACGGTGACCTGACTTTTGCCATCGGGTCGCAGCCAGGGGAGCTTTTTACTCTGGCGCATTTTTTCCAGCCGAGTTGTGACAGCATGTGCAAGCTGGATTGGCAGAGGCATCATTTGCGGTGTTTCTCTGCAGGCATAGCCGAACATCAGCCCCTGGTCACCTGCGCCCTGTTTTTTGTGCAAGCCGTCACCCTCTGTTACACCCTGAGAGATGTCGGAGCTTTGTTTACCGAGCGATACCATAACGGCACAACTTTCACAGTCGAATCCGAGATGAGGGTCATCGTAGCCGATTTTTCTTATTGTTTCGCGCACCACGGTGGGTATATCCACGACTGCTCTCGAGGTAATCTCTCCTGCGACGATGATGAGATTGTCTTTGACCATTGTTTCGCAGGCTACTCTGCTTTTTGGGTCCTGAGCGAGCATTGCGTCAAGGATTGCATCAGATATGTGGTCGGCCACTTTGTCAGGATGGCCCATCGTTACGGACTCACTGGTGAAAAGATACCTGTCGCTGTCACAATGAGGATTGCTGTGGATGGATTTTTTTGCCATTTGTGATTTATCCTTTTAGTAGTTCATTGTTTATAGTTCGTTGTTCGTTGTTGGTTGTTCATCGATGATGGGCTATCGTTGAGGGTCCAATTATATGTTATATATTTAACGGAATAATTTTCCCTTTCAAGGAAAAACAGGTCCTGCTCGGAGATATAATTTGTGGCGAGGTTTAAGACGGCCCGGAGGGACGGCGGCTGGTCTTTAAATTTTTTGTCTGTGCCGTATTTACTGATAAACTCTTTTCCATACCAGGTTGGGTGAAAGATGGCGGAAAGATGGACTATTTGCTTTTCTCTGTCTATTCTGAATACGAGTGGGCTGGATAGGAATTTTTTGGCCTGGTCGTCCAACTGCTCGTATAGCCTGCATCCGTAATACGGCTCATTGCGCAAAGGCGGGCTGGAAAGGCTGGCGCAGGATATGGCGAAGAATACCCGCGGTTCGTCAAACTCTTTACGGAAAAACCGTTGTTCAATTTCTTTAAGGGTGAATTCCTCGTCCATCACGGTAAATTTGTATTTGTCCCATATACCTTCGATGTGCCTGATGCTGTCAGGGCCCCATAAAACACGAAGTATTCGCTGAGACTGGATGGGATAGTTGTCTATGATTATTTTGAGCATATTGATGTTATATGCGTTGAGCCAGAAGGCGATTTTGTCCTCTTTGGACCAGGAATTGTAAACATCGGGGTTGAGTTTGGCGAATTCATCCAGGAGATGGTTAAGCTCCGGCTTCTTTCGCTTGAGCGTTTTATAATCAACCATTCCCTTATCGTCGACATAGTTTTTCAAGACGGCGGCGCATTTGTCATGAAAAGAAACAAGCGGGTGTTTAACGGGTTCAGGCGAGACCTTTGGGCAACCAATAATAAAAATCAATACGGTCGGCAAAGTTATAAAAACCAAGAACTGCGGGGCTTTAAATTCAGCGGTTTTTAGTTTTTCACTTTTGGCGGTTCGTTTTGTGAAAGTCATTCTTTACCTTCCAAAACTTACAGTATTCAGTTATTGAGACAACGAACATTATGTACAGCGGTATAGTAATAGTTTTTACTGTATTTTTACAGAGAAAAATTAATTTTAGGAGGGGTGTTTTACGCCAAAGCAGATGCGAGGGTGTTTTAGCCTTTCAAGACGGCCAGCGGGACCATTCGAGCGACGGCCTTAGCCCAGCCGCATTCGATAACAATCCGCACGACCTCATCAATGTCTTTATAGGCGTCCGGCGCTTCTTCCTTTATTTTGTGTTTGTCAGCGGTGATGAGCTTTATACCTTCCATACTGCGTTTGAACCGGTCATCACTAATGAGAGCCGACGTGATAGTCCTGCCCCTGCGAGATTTTCCCAGTGCAGCGGTGCGACTCATAACCCTGCCGGCCCCGTGATTGACCGAACAGAGAGATTCTTCGGAATTGCCTGTTCCGACGAGCAGATAACTTGCGGTACCCATTGAGCCTGGGATTATTATGGGCTGGCCGGTTTTTTCGAAAATGGTATCTGCCATACGTTTGTGTCCGAAGGCCCGTGTGGCACCTTTGCGGTGGACCCAGAGCCGCTCGCCTTCGTGGGTTTCTATCTTTGCCATATTGTGAGCGACATCATAGACAAGCTGCAGCGGCGTTGGGCCGAACATCCTGTTGAAGCATCGTCTTACAAGCAGAGCCATAATGTGGCGATTGGTAAATGCGAAGTTGGCGGCTGCAGCCATTGCGGCGATATAGTTTTTACCGGCGTTGGAGTCGGTCGGCAGATAGGAGAGCATTTTTTTTCGTTCAGCCATCTCCGGTCTTTGTGCGGCGATATTCATATATTGGTCGGCGATTTCATAGCCGAATCGGCGAGAGCCGGAGTGTATCATTACAACGATTTGGTTTTTGAAAAGGCCAAAGGTTTTCGCTAAAAGCTGGTCAAAGATTTCCTGGACATATTGAATTTCGATGAAATGGTTTCCGCCGCCAAGTGTTCCAAGTTGAGCGGGCCCCTTTTGTATTGCGGCGTTTGGCACTACAGCGAGGTCGCTGGGGAGGCAGCCGTTTTCTTCGATTCTTTTGAGGTCGTCGGCGAATTCTTGGGGGTCGAATGCCTCCCAGGCTTGATGCTTGATTCTTTGTGCGAGTGTGGGTACTGCGGCTACGCCCTTATTAACGACGGCCTCGAGGCCGGTTCTGTCCAATGCCAGGTTTGATTTGCCTTCGCCGAGCGGGATGTCTCTGGCGATAGAGAGGGCGATTTTGTCGGTATCGATACTGCCTTTGGAAAAAGGTGTGCGTAAGAGTCGCATACCGCAGTTTATATCGTATCCGACAGCGGCGGGCATTATGGCCTCCTCCAGTCCTAAAACAGCCCCGATTGGTATGCCGAAGCCGACGTGGATATCGGCAGTGGCGAGAACTTTCTTTGCCGGCGGCAAAGAAGCGGCATCGCAAAGCTGGCGGACCGCCTCCGGTTCGAGGGTGATAGACTCTGAGGCAAAAATCGTCGCATCTGTTACCATTTGACCACGACGCTCCATATGGAGTCTCAGGGGGTCCGTGCGAGTGAGTTTTACTGATGGTTCAGACATTTCCAAAACCTTATAGAGTTATACATTCATAGATATTATTATACCGAATTTTGAGCTTGAGCAACAGAAGGTCTTGAGAATATAGTAAAGAAAAGTGACCTTCCGGACGAGGGTAGGAGTAGAAGACAATGCCCGAATTAACTTGACAGATGATGGTTTCAATGGTACCCTTGATGAGATTGCAGGTAGGACTATCAGGAAAGATGTTTGCTTTTGAGGATGTTGGAAATAATGAATGGTAAATGGAAGATTTTTGCTGTTTTGGCGGGGGTATTTTTAGCTTTAGCGACAAATTCGGTGGATGCTGCTTGCGATACCAGTAAGATTGATATATGCTGCCATAAGGATGTGCTTGACGACGGTGATTTGCGGATTATCGACGATTTTGTTGCGGATGCGGTAGATGAATTGGTGAAAACCGAGGATTTTACCTCTATTGCAAAGATTCGCACAGTAATTCTGTCCCGCAGCAGTTCCAGCAAGGACAGCGCCAAAGCCCAATATGAGCAACAATTTTCTGAGTCGGCCCATAAATACATATCCAATGCGCTTGAAGCAGCGAAGGGGTTAACGCCGGCAAACAACAGGTTCAGAGTAATTCTTAATCTTTTGATTCTGGTAGATTATCTGCAAGAACCGCGGTTGGCAGATTTGGCTATAAAGCGGCTCGATGATGAGGATAATGCCATTCGGTACTGGGCGGTTCATTCTGTTACCAACCCTGGTATCACAGGGAAGTTGAATTCCGGAGGAGCCGCCAATTTGGAACTGGCCGAGAGAATCACAGAGCAACTAAAAGGGTTAGTTGAGAGCAGCAGTCCTGAGATATTAGCTTTGATGGCAGGATTTGCGGCCAAGGTGGGCATTCCACAAGGAGAGGAACTGCTGCTGCAGATAGCTGATATGCGAATAAAAAGATATGAAAACTGGAAGGTCGAGTATGAACTTTTGGATGGTGACATTTTAAAATTGCTCGACAGTAAAATACCTGCGGAGAGTGCAAGCAAACCTGATGTTGCTCACCGTTTCGGGCAATTATATTCATACGTGTTCCAAAGATATATTAAAGGGCGGGATGTTCTAAGTGATACTCAGAAGAATCAACTGGCTTCAGTATTGGTTGAGACGGAGATATCGTATATTAGCAAGCGTTTGAAGGTGGCACAATCGGTTGTGAAGAATGCTGTTGAGCAGGGCGATTATACGGTCCTTTTGCAGGAACACGGCAGACTGCTTGGGGACGAGACAAAGGCCGGCCAATTGCCGTTGAAGCTTAACTTTGACTACGGCAAGGAACCGGATGGGAGCAGGCGTATTGCACCGCTTGCTTTGCCGGAGCCGCCCAAAGAATTGATTCCTTCGACAAAGCTCAGGACAAGTGCTGATAATGGTTCGACAGGCTCACCATAAATTGAATACGCACGACGCGACACGCAAGAGGTAAATCCGCCTCCGGCGGATAAATAAGCTTTCGCAAAGGGATTTTGCGTTGAAGTTTGTAATCGTTTCACTTTCGGTGCTGTTTTTACTTGTAGCCGGTTGTGATGGTTCACGTTCGGCAAATGATCCGAATGAGATGGTGCTTTATCACGTCCTTTATACCAAAATAAAAGGGCTTGACCCGGGGGACATGCGTGATGTCTATTCTATGATGGTGGCATCGCAGATGTTCGAACAGCTATATCAGTATCACTTCCTTAAACGTCCATACGAAATAGTTCCTCTGCTGGCTGACGGAATGCCGCAGGTCAGTGACGATATGCTTACATACACGATAAAAATCAAAAGGGGGGTATATTTTCAGGACGACAAGTGTTTTCCGAACGGAAAGGGGAGGGAATTGAAGGCAGGGGATTTTGTCTATGCAATCAAAAGAATAGCAAATATCAAGTATCTCAGTCCGAATTGGTCAATGTTCGATAATAAAATCATTGGTCTTGACGAATTTCGGGAGTATACCAAAAGCTGTAAAAAGTTAGAGGATGTGGATTTTTCCAGAGCGGTGGAAGGATTGCAGAGGCCTGATGATTATACTTTGGTTATAAAACTCAAGAAGCCGTGGCCTCAGATGGTGGCAACGGCGTTTGCGGATATTTCGACATCGCCAATAGCAAAGGAAGCTGTTGATTTCTACGGCAAAGGTATAACGGGCCATCCGGTAGGAACGGGGCCTTACAAACTGGGAGTGTGGAATCGAGGCAGCTATATTGAACTTGTGAGGAACCCGAATTTCAGAGGAGAGCTTTATCCGAGCGAAGGTGAGGAAGGTGATGCGGAAGCGGGCTATCTTGATGATGCTGGGAAAATGATGCCGTTTGCGGATAAAGTTGTGTGGACGATTATCGAGGAATATCAGCCAGGATGGTTTTTGTTTCTGCAGGGAAAAACCGATGCCAGTGTAATTCCGAAAGATAATTTTGACGAAGCTATAACCCAAAACAGTGAACTAACACCGGCTATGAAGCAGCGAAATGTACATTTGAAGACCTTTGACGACCCATCGACATTTTTTCTTGGATTCAATATGCTGGACCCTGTTTTGGGCAAGAACAAGCCTCTTCGGAAGGCGATAAGCCTGGCAATAGACCGGCAGAAATTTATCGAACTTTTTACCAACGGCAGAGACAAAATTGCGTACGGATTCGTACCGCTGATTATGGATTCCTATGACCCTAATATAAAAGACAAAGGTTATGCACGATATGACCCCAACGAGTCCAGAAAACTTCTTGCGGAGGCGGAGAAGATATATGGCGGCAAATTGCCGGTTCTTAAAATAGCGATGCCTGGAGCGGATACATTTTCACGTCAGTATGGACAGTTTATCGAACGTCAGCTAAAAGAGGTTGGTTTTCAGATTGAATTGGAATTTATGGACTGGCCTACGTATCTGGGCAAGCTGAATACGAGAAGTCTTCAGATATTTGCGTCCGGCTGGTCAGGGAGCATTCCCGATGCGCAGGATTTTCTGCAGTCATTTTATAGCAAGTACTGGGCGCCGGGGTCGAACAGTTATAATTATCTGAATCCTGAGTTCGACAAACTTTATGAAAAAGTTGAGGTGATGCAGGACTGTCCCGAAAGGCGGAAGCTTTACAGACAAATGGAACTTATGGTATTGGAGGATTATCCAGCGGCATTTATAAATCATCGAGTTGCTTATGCACTGGTTCATGACTGGTACAAAAACTATAAGCCGCACGCGTTTGCATACGGTTTGTCGAAATACAGGCGGGTCGACCTTGCGAAAAGAGCGGCGTATAAGGAACTCTTAAAAACAATTAAATGACCACGTACATAATAAGACGACTTTTATACACGATACCCATTGTATTCGGCGTACTGCTTTTGACATTTGTACTGTTCAGTCTTGTGGGGGGTGACATTTCGATTGAGATCGCGGGGAAAAATGCGACACCTGAGACAATCAACGAAATCCGCGAAGAGTACGGGCTTAATAAGCCGCTGTTTCTTTCGTGGGACAGCCAATTCATAAACCATTTCAAAAGCGCCCTGACATTTGATTTCGGCAGAGCCCGTGACCGCGAACCTGTCATAGACAAAATCAAGCGTGGCGCAGGACCATCTCTGGCGTTGATGGTGCCGATGTTCCTGGGGGAGGTGATAATTTCGATAAGCATAGCACTTATTATAGCGTTTGTCCGAGGCTCAAAGTGGGATATTTTAGCGGTCGTTATATGCGTGGCAGGGATGAGCGTTCCTTATTTGAGTTTTATTCTTTTCGGCCAGTATTTTCTTGCGTACAAATGGGGATTGTTTCCGGTATTTTTCTCGCCGGACCTGATAATACCTCAGTATGTAGTCCTGCCGGTGTTAATAGGAATAATAACAGGCCTGGGGGGAAATGTTCGATTCTATCGAACGGTTATGCTCGATGAGATGCGAAGTGACTATGTGCGAACAGCCTTTGCGAAAGGTCTCGGCACAGGGCGGGTTTTATTCAAGCACGTGCTCAAAAATGCGATGATACCGATTATTACACAGGTGGTTATGGCGATACCGTTTTTGTTTTTGGGCTCTCTTCTGCTGGAGAGGTTCTTTGGCATTCCGGGGCTGGGGTACCTGATGATAGAGGCGATTGGTTCACGAGATTATTTTATTATAAATGCGATGACCTACATTAGTGCAATACTGTTTGTGATATTTAATGTGATAACAGATATATGCTATGCCTGGGTAGATCCGAGGGTCTCATTTGAGTGAGCGTCAGCGAATAGTGAAGAAAGAGCTGCCGAAAGGCAGAAGTCTGTGGCGGGACGGATTAAGGCGTCTTCGCAGGCGCAAGCTGGTGATGGTTTGTTTCGCCGTGATAGTATTATATTTTTTGCTTGCCGGGTTTATATATTCAGCGGAGCTGTTTGATTGGCAGGTTGGGCCCATACGGTGGCAGGAGGAAGTGAGCAAATCTTATGAGCCGCCCAGCCGGGAAAATATATTCGGCACGGATATATTCGGGCAGTCTGTTTTGCGGAAGATGCTGTATGGAACGAAGATATCTATAACCGTTGCGTTATGCGCTTCGTTTATCAGTCTGGCCATTGGTGTCCCTTTAGGTGCTATCGCCGGTTTCTTCCGCGGGTTTGTCGATGAGGTAATAGTTTGGATTTATTCAACTTTAAGCTCGATTCCATATATTCTGTTGATACTGGCTTTTGCTGTTGTGCTTCGTGATAAGACCCTTTTTGGTTATAAGCTTACGGGTATTACTACGGTTTATTTGGCTATAGGACTTACGAGCTGGGTCGGGATTTGCCGATTAATTCGGGGCGAGGTGATAAAGCATAGGGAGAGAGAATATGTTTTGGCTGCGAGGAGCTATGGGTGCAGCAATAGTCGGATTATTTTCAAACACCTGATGCCGAATGTTTTTCACCTTGTTATTATTGACTTTTCACTGCGGTTTGTTGCGTTTATTCATGCGGAGGTGATATTGAGCTTTTTGGGTCTTGGCGAGGCGGTGCGTCCGAGCTGGGGTGCGATGATAAATGATGCCCGGATAGAACTTTCACGAGGGGTATGGTGGCAGATGGCTGCTGCAACGGCTGCCATATTTTTGATTTCTTTGGCGCTGAATGTTTTTGGTGATGCTTTGAGGGATTCGCTCGACCCGAAGTTAAGGATTCAATAGGTTTATGGATGATAACGGTACATTATTGTCAGTCGAAGATGTTTCGACCTATTTCTTTACTGAAGAGGGTGTTGCAAAAGCAGTGCAGGGTGTGACTTTTTCGATAAAGAAGGGCAAGACGTTTGCGCTTGTCGGTGAGAGCGGATGCGGTAAGAGTGTTACTGCGCTTTCGATTATGCGATTGGTCCCTGCTCCAGCGGGCAAAATTATCGGTGGTGAGATTATTTTTGGCAAGAGTGATTTGCTTGGGCTGAGCGAAAGGCGGATGCGTGCCATTCGTGGAAATAAAATTGCTATGATTTTCCAGGAGCCGATGACCAGTCTCAATCCGGTCTATACGGTGGGCAATCAGATTGTCGAGGCCATCAGGCTCCACCAGAGAAAAAGTGCAAGCCAGGCCTGGGCGGATGCTGTTGAGATGTTGCGAAAGGCAGGCATCGCTGACGCTGAGCAGCGGGTACACGAGTATCCGCATCAGATGTCGGGCGGAATGCGGCAGCGAGTTATGATAGCTATGGCGGTAAGTTGTAGGCCGGCGCTATTGATAGCTGATGAGCCGACAACCGCCCTGGATGTAACAATTCAGGCACAGATACTGGATTTATTAGATGAGCTGCAGGAGCAAAGCGGGATGAGCATTTTGCTGATAACGCACGATTTGGGCGTTGTGGCTGAGAGGGCCGATGATGTTGCGGTGATGTATGCATCTCGAATAGCGGAAGTGGCCGATTCGCAGAAACTTTTTTTAGAGCCTTTGCATCCATATACGCAGGGGCTATTGAAATCTTTGCCGCGGTTGGGTTATTCAGCAAAGCGTCTTCTGACAATTCCGGGAACTGTTCCTGAGCCGCTGCATTTTCCAGCTGGATGTAAGTTTCATCCCCGCTGCCCGATAGGAAATGCAGACAAGCGATGTCAGACCGTCGAGCCGCTACTGCGCCAAGTTAGGTCAGGTCGATGTGTTGCGTGCTGGTATGCGCCGGGTTACGAAACTAACGAAGAATACAAGGAATATGAATCAAAATATGGTAAGCACAAACAACTATCTGCTGAAAGTTGAGGACTTAAAGACCTATTTTCCCATAAAGAAGGGTCTGCTGCGTCGAGCCGCAGGTTTTATCAAGGCGGTTGATGGGGTAAGTTTCGATATCAAAAGGGGACAGACGCTGGGGCTGGTCGGGGAGAGCGGTTGCGGCAAGACGACCGTCGCCAGGAGCATAGTTCGGTTAGTGCCGGCGACAGCAGGAGAGGTAATTTTTGACCAGATAAATGTTTTGTCGGCTAACAAAAGCGAATCGAAAGAGCTTCACCGGCAGATTAGTCTTGTTTTTCAGGACCCGTTTAGCTCGTTAAATCCAAGAATGACCATCGGCAATATCATCGGAGAGCCGTTGAAGGTGCAAATGGGAGTGGCCGGCAGCGAGCTGACCGAAAGAGTTGCGATATTGCTTTCAGAGGTAGGGTTGTCACCTGACCATATAAACCGTTATCCGCACGAGTTTTCGGGCGGCCAGCGGCAGCGAATCGGGGTGGCCAGGGCATTGGTTACAGAGCCGAAATTGGTTATTTGTGATGAGCCGGTCAGCGCTCTTGATGTTTCAATTCAATCGCAGATTTTGAATTTACTGAAGGATTTGCAGGAAGAATTTGGGCTCACCTTTTTGTTTATTGCACATGATTTGACTGTTGTGGAGTTTCTTTGCGACATTGCGGCGGTTATGTATATGGGCAGGATAGTAGAACGAGCTACTGCGGAAGAACTGTATCGTAATCCCATACATCCTTATACGCGTGCCCTTATGTCGGCGATTCCACAGGTTGACCGTGGCCACATTTTGCGGCGCGCTGCAAAAGGCGCATTTGGCGGCGAGGTGCCGAGCGTTTTGAATCCGCCAACCGGCTGTCCTTTTCACCCACGATGTCCGTTGGCGGAGGGTGATTGTCTAAAGCAGGTGCCGGCGTTGGAGGAAAAAAGCGATTACGAGGGGCATTTTGTTGCCTGTTGGAAATGTTAAAAGAGGCTCGACAAGAGTTGTTAGATTTGCGATAATGAGCCGGAAGTTTTGGATTAGGAAGTAAAATGGGCATAGACGAAAAAACTGGCGTGGAAATAACCAGTGTCAGAAACGCTGCGGTAGTGGCTTTCAAGACTGCTTCAATAAGCAATGTGGAAGAAATAGCAGCTGCTTCCAAACAAATAAAGGAATTTATTGAAGAGAAGCATCCGAAAGAAGTGGTGGTTGATTTTGAAGGCGTAAAATTTTTCTCCTCTGCCGTGCTGGGGCTGCTTTTAGACATTCGGGCTAAACTGAAAACGTATGACGGCGAAGTTGTGATAAGCGCGATAAACCCACAACTGTATAGGGTTTTCAAGATAACGCACCTTGATAGGATTTTCAAATTTTTCCCCGATAAAGAGAATGCAGCAAGGGCAGTAAACACAGATTGAGTTGCATTTAATTGGAAAGGTTGAGGTTATGAATGTTGCGACACAATTTTCGATTTTTATGGTTAATAAACCTGGGGTGCTGGCTCAGGTGCTCGGCGAGTTTGCGCAAGCTAAGATTAACATCATAGCAATGACGATGATGGATTCAGTGGAACACGGTGTTATGAGGATAATTTTTGAGACGCCGAAAAAAGCCAAAGAGGTACTGTTAAAAGTAAATATGCCCTATAATGAGACGGAAGTTTTGTGTGTTGAACTGGACAATAAGCCCGGTGCGCTGGCGGCGGTGGCGGAGAGGCTGGCTAAGAACCACATAAATATTTCGTACGCGTATTGCACTGCGGGCGCAAGGGGCGGCCGAACGACCGGCGTTTTAAAAGTCGCCGATGTGAAAAAGGCAATGAGGGTTCTGGAGCAAAGTCATAAGAAGAACAGCAAATCACAACCGATGGTCAGACGCTCACAGATTTCGAGAAAATAAATACATACAACAGCTTTATGGTCTGTGGGGGCAAATTTGTATCTTGTATTTCGTATCGCGCAAAGGATTTGCCGGAGTGATTTTTTAGTTGTGGTACGCCGAGTTTGGTATAAAAGCGGTTGACATAAGGGTTGATGCACCGGTATATTATAGTTTGAGATTGTGGGGCCGTAGCTCAATTGGTTAGAGCGTCGGACTGTCGATCCGAAGGTTGAGGGTTCGAGCCCCTTCGGCCTCGTTTTCTAAGTGATTGGCCGGTAAGCAATTGTGTTTACTGGCCTTTTGTGTTGAGCCCCCAAAATGCCCTGCGGTGTCAAAAAAGTGTCAATTGTCACGGGTTTTTGCCATGACTTGTTGTAGTACCTTACCTGCCAATACAAAATCTTCCGGTCTTACCGTCAGATAGAACTCCCTTGTTGTCTTAATGTCAGCATGGCCGGCAAGCGCTTGAACCACTTGGATTGGAAGATGCTGGGCCCAGTTTGTAATCGCTGATCTGCGAAGGTCATGTATCGTGCAATCCGCCACGTTTGCTTCACAGCGAATATTGGTAAACCTGGGAGTGATATTGTTGATCAATTCTGACCTTGAGTTCCATTTATCAATTTTTCGCCGTTTCTTGATTCTATCAAGACGCTCCGGTGAAACAAAGATGTGTGGATGACCTTCACAAGCTTTAACCTGCATATTGACCAACAATTCAGCGGTCTCATCAGACATTGGAACGACGCGGTTCTTGCGGTTCTTCGGTTCCCACTCAAGAAGCTCTTCAGTTGCTTTCTTGGCGGTAACGTTGATTCGCTGATTATCGAAGTCTATGTCCATCCAGGTTAAATGAAGGATTTCGTTGCGTCTAAGACCGCTGCCGTATGCTATGGAAAGAAACGCCTTCCACCACAGGTCTTTTGCTGCATCCACCAGTGCCCTGTATTCCGAGACATTAACGTATCTATTCGGATTTTCAGTGACCTTTCGTTGTTTTATCCGGGCAAACGGGTTCTGGCCTTCAGCTAAATAACCTCTTGGTGTAATCGCACGGTTGAAAATACTGCGTAAGTTGCGGATGTACTTGTTAATCGTAGCAATGCTTACCTCTTTTGACGCCAACCTATCGGCAATGAACGCTTCAGCATGCCGGGGCTGAATTTTGCTCAACACAAATGAATCACCTATGAAATTTTCAAATAGCTCTAATGCTCGCTTATGTTCCTGTAACGTTCCGTAAGAGACCTGGCCATTCATGACCTGCATATGCTCAAGACGGAACTCATGCAGAGTAATTTTTGGGGGTTTGTCAGCTTTCCCCAAAATTACCTGGCTCTGCAGTTCTAGCGCGTATCTTTCGGCCTCCTTTCTTATCCTGAAAACTTTCCCGTACTTTTTGTTGTTGGTGCCGCACCATCTAACAATCCAGTGATGCCGTCTTTTCTTTGGCCACTGCGATTTCTGGATGGTATTGCCATCCTTGTCTTTAGGGGCAGGCTCCAACCATTTACGATAAACACCTACTTTTTCTATTGCCATTGGCAACCTCCTTTCCATTCAGGACAAGTGGTTACCAGTGGCGACTGACACACAAGCATTTTATCAGAGAAAGCAAAAAAGCGCAAATAATTTTTTGGAGAATATATTTTCATTTGTCTAACCTTTAGTTTTAACCGCCAAAAACTTATCCAGTTCAGCCTTGCGATACCACACACGGCGGGCAAACTTGGTGGCCTTCAGTTCACCGTGGTCACGCCAGTAATTCAGCGTCCGAACAGCAGATTGCGGAGTGTGAATGCCCGTCTCATCAAGTCGTAAATACTGCGCTGCTTCTACCGGCGTAAGCAAGTCGCCAAAAACTTCCGGCCGGCGCGGCCAAGCAGTATCTTCAGTTCGCCGGTTTGCCAGTATATTTTGAGCCTGTTCATTCATCTATTTCACCATCCGAATCAAAAGTTTCGTTTAAATTTTTATCCCACTCTTCTGAGGAAGTAAAAAACGAGTGCCGGCAACGTTTGTCCACTTTGTCCTCGGGTTCATAATCAGTTTCTTCAAAGTCAGGGCAATCATCACATTCATCCTTCGCAACCCACTGTCGATGGATATTGCAATACCAGTCAAATCCATTTCCAGAATTGCGTATCCCTGTGTAATGGCCGGTCATTCGGCGTACTGGCTCTGGATATTGCCTCGATGATACCGATTCTCTGCGAACTACTTCAGGCCTTTGTGAGGG
>Ga0315282_10003055_pt1 | contig 30233 bp, 28 predicted proteins | sample YL17G07_20_MG_FD_203693 | JGI IMG/M metagenome (GOLD analysis project Ga0315282, IMG submission 203693) | Sediment microbial communities from Yellowstone Lake, YNP, Wyoming, USA - YL17G07_20 | ecosystem: Environmental > Aquatic > Freshwater > Lake > Sediment | place: USA: Wyoming | collected... | reverse complement strand
GCTAACCGGGAGATTGTTCCTTCGGCGCGATGGGGGAGGCGCCGATGGCGCCTGTGACCTGCGGCAGCCGATTTCCCCTTGCCGTTCCCAATATAAATGCCTATGAAGTATTGAGCCTTGCCCGTCACTCATCTTCGAGGGTAGACTCGATATCCTCCAAACGTCGGCGCAAATCCGGCGGCAGCGACGCGCGCATTCTTTGGGTGAGCATGCCGACGCGCAGCAGGTCGGCGATGTGAACCTTGTCTATATCCCGCAGCGAAGTGAGCTTCATCCGCACCAGAGCGGGCAAATCCAGCACCCAGAATCCCTCCGGGTCACGGACTCTCTCGGTGAGTGCCGGCGCGGCGTGGGCGTAAGATGAAAGCACCTTCTCTCCCGCCCATACCAGATGAACGCCGGATCTGCGGCTTGGCGCCTCGGGATCGACGAACAAGACGAGCCTGCGCAACTCCTGCCTCTCAAATCCAAGCGCGCACATCACTCGGTTGATTCGGTCCAAGTCCGAGCGTTCCACGAGGAGATCGACGTCCTTGGTTGTTCTCGTTGCAGAGGGATCGGCTTTGGCGATCCAGAGTGCTACCGCATTTCCGCCGATCACGGCGTAGCGAATGCCCGCCGCATCCAGCGCGGCCGTCACCTTCCGCAAACGCCGCTCGACTTGTTCCATTGCCGTGGCAAATGCTCTATACGACATCGCGCCCGACATGCAACAGAGTATATATCACCCGATCCCGACGCTGACACGAAATCGAGCCGGATGCGAGGGGGGTCACCGAAGCCGCGGGGGACCAAGCGCGCAGCAAGGGAGTGGAATTCAGAACGGAAATCGCCTTGGGGGACATGGTCGAATCCCCCCTGTTCCTTCTGATACTGTCGGCGCTTGCGGCTGCAGATCCGCCCCGTCACAGGGCGGCCTGCCGCCATTTGTTCGCGATGGCCGGGATTCCGGCGAGGGCACTGTGGTCCCATCAAATGGCCGCGAGCCCAAGATGCATGCTGAGCGCGAGATCGAGGTCATGCTGAGCCGCGGTCGACAGACGTCCTTCGCGCCTAACCACCCGGGCGCGATCATAAGTCATGATCATTGACGCATTCGCGACCCGCGCCTCGGTTAGCGTCGATCGCGGATGGCGCAGGTCCACCATGTAAGCGCGCGCTGCGCGCTCAGCCGTGTAGGCCTGAGTCGGAACCACCGTCAATGCTTTCCCGAACCGGTTGGCGATATCGTTCGACACCACAACACACGTCCGGATCTTTCGAGGCTCCACGCCCACCGAAGGCTCGCACTGAATCCACAGGATGTCGCCGCGCCGGAACTCGACGGGCTCACGCTTCTTCATCATCCATCAGCTCCAGCTGCGCCGCTTCCAGATTCCTGAGCAGGGCCTGGGCATCTGGCCGGCCCGCGGCGTAGTCCCCAGCGAGCTGCCTGCGGCGCTCTGCAGCTCTGCGGATGGAGAGCGCTTCGTGCAGCAGCTCCCGTGCAAGGGTAGCGCGGGGCTTTCCCAGGAGTTTGGTGTGCCGTTCCAGCTCGGCAAATGTTTCTTCATCCAGTGTCAAATTGACTCTTGCCATAACACAAATGCTAGCACACATGCTTGGCCGAAGCCAGCATTGGTTGAGGAAGGCGGCGGGACTCTGACTACTCGTCCCAAAGGAGTTTTTGCGATCAAGAAGCTGAGACTGGCAGGCCAATCGTGAGCTTCAAGGAACCGATCGGATTCTGCGTCATTTCGCGGCACGTTCCATGAGTTTGGGGCGACGAATCGCGAGCACGCGGCCTCCGCGCCCGACATGATAGGTGATGCCGCGCCACTGGATTTGACGCCGAACGCCGGCTGTTCCCAACGCGACACCGAAAAGTACCAAAAAGGTGGCGCCGGCGGCCAACCACCTGCCCGGCCTGCAGGGCAATGGGTGAAAAAGGCGGATCTGCAGCAAGACGACGGCCAGCAACAGCAGATAAAGGGCCGATGCAGCCGTGCACAACACCGGCGTCAGGCCTATGATGCCCACCAGGACCAGCACTGCCGCCGAGCTAAAAGCGAGGATTTGCACGAGGCTCCATGTGCCCACCACTGCCCATACACCCGGAAAAATGAATCGAACATACTGAAGCTGACGCACCATCCACTCGAACAGGTCGCGGAGATTCAGTCTTGCAACCGATGTATCGCGGCGCACCAACGGCACCGTGCGGACCTTCACTCCGTGCACTTTGAGGACTCTCGCCAACGAGACGTCATCCACAACCGAGGTGCGCCAGGCGTCTGCTACCTTCAGCCGTTCAAAGGCCGCGCGCGAGATGGCCATGGCGCCCCCCCATGGCTGCCTGAGTCCGGGCGCGTTCTGGAAAACATGCATGATCTCTACGCAGACAGCGTAGACCCAAGGCACGAATCCACCACTTTCAGGCCTGACAGCATGATACCCGCTCGTCACTTCTGCTTCGCCGCGGGCAATCGGCGCAACCAGGCGCTCCAGCCATCCGGCAGGAAATCCATGGCCCGCGTCCGCAAATACGAACACCTCGGCGCCCTCTGAGACCGCGGCGATCCCGGCGAGCATGTTTTGGTTCTTCTGTCCGCACTCGATCGCCGGACCGGCAAAAACACACTCCGCAGCTTCTCTTCCCCGGATTGCAGCCTGGACCGAGACGCTTGCCGGGTCAGAGGGATCCCGCAGCGCAAAAACCACCTCGATAGAAGGATGCGTCTGGCTCAGCAGCGAGCGGATCGAAGGCTCGATCGGTTTGCCTCCGCCGGCGACCGGCACGACTACCGCCACGCGGCGGCCGGGGGCATTGGAGGGTGGCAGAGGAATGTCCACCATGCCTCGGCGTGCGGCCCAAACCAGGATCACCAAAGATAGGATCCAGACCAACATCAACCCGCAAAGGGTCCATTCAATCATTTTGGTCCCGCCTCAATACCCCATCAGTCCACAGCATCGGGAACAAACCGGCATCAGTCCTTCCGTCGCCAGACTGCGCCGGAAGGCGACGTACCGTTCGGAGTTCCACAGTTCCGAGAGTGTGGCAGTCTTGACGTTCCCGACGACATAATCGTGATAGTCGCGACAGGGCGACACGTCGCCGTTACTGTTTATCTCAGCAACCTGGAAAATGGATACACACTGGTCATATCCAAACCGTTCCCGGTGATTCGTGTAGTACGCCGTTAATGCTCTTTCCCCACGTAGGAACGGGATAAAGGTGACCGGAACCGCACCCGGTCTGCGAGATCTTGCCAATAAGGCTTCGACCTGGCCGGCGAGCGCGCCGTGGTTGTCGGCCTTCCACTGCCCGATCCAGCCGCGGTGGAGCGCGGGCGCGCGCCCAAACCGCCGCGAATAATCCGCCTCGTGGGCGGTGGCATCCGCCTCGTCGATCCACCAGGACAGGTAGAAAACGAACATATCCACTCGATCCTGAAACGCGTCGTAAATGTCGGCGAGATGAGTACTGTTCTCACGAGAGATCGTCGTCAGCGAGGCAATCAGTGGCAAGCCGGTTCCCCGGGCCCTCGCCTTGTGCACCGCTGCCAGTCCCGATTCGATCGCCCGGAAATTGTTCCCCCTGCCGGCGGATGGTCGAAGGCGGTTGTGCAGCTCGGCGGTGTGCCCGTCGATAGAAATTTGCAGAAGGAACAACGGGGCACGGGCCAGCCGTTGCGCCGCTGCTTCGATGCCCGTGCCGTTGGTGGCGATGGCTACCGGCAGCCGCAGGCGCGCGCCGGTTTCCACAAGGTCCAGGATTCCCCCGTACAGCATGGGCTCACCGCCCCAAAAGTACAGGATCGGTCGATGCCCGTGCTCTACCAGGTCGGCGAATACTTGCTGATACCGCTCAGGGGTGACCTCGTCTTTTTTCAGAGCCTTGGGATCGCATCGGTGGAGGAATCCACCTTCTCCCCATTGGCCGCAGGTGCGGCACCTCAGATTGCAGAGGTCGGTAACGCGGATGCCTACCTGCCTGATCCGGCGAGCAAGGCCGTTCGACGAGCGGGGATAGAGGCCGTTGAAAAACCACTTTTCTCCCTGCAGTGCGGCCATCTTACTTAATATCCACGGATGGGCTGCCACTCGCAGGAGGTTGGCAATCATCACTCGTGAGCTAATTGCACTTCTCTTCACTAACGCGTCTCCGCAAGAATCAAAATCGTAGCAGCGCCGCCCGCCTGTGTCGATCTCTCAAAGGTCGACTGCCGTGAAACTCCCCGGCCAATGGATGATCCGCGGCGTGTCCTGCGCATCGTCCCGCTAGCCTGTAGACCGTTCCTCCAGCGCGATGAGGGAGGCGCCGACGGCGCCTGTGATCTGCGGCAGCGGCGGGACTTTGACGCATCGCCCCAGATGCGCTTCCAGCATCTCCACAATGATAGGGTTGTGGGCCACTACGCCGCCCGTCGCCACGATCTCGCCATCCAGGCGGTCCATCTCGAGAATCCGATTGAGGACGGAACGGAAGACCCCTTTGATGATGTCCTCCATACGGGCGCCCATCCGGATCTTGGCAAGGATCTCGGTCTGGGTGAACACCGTGCAGTAGCTGCCGAGAGAGACTTCTCCCGTGGCCCGGTGCGCCAAGCCGTCCAATTCGGAAAGCGGGATATCGACTCTGCCGGCGATCTCTTCCAGGAAGGCGCCGGTACCGGCCGCGCACTTGCGGTTCATGCGGAAGTGGACCCGCTGCCCATGTTCATTGAGACGGATGATCTTGTTGTCCTGGCCCCCGATGTCGATGACTGTGATGGCTTCTGGAAAGAAGTGGAAGCAGGCGCGCTCCTGGCAAGTGATCTCTGTCCGGGTCGCGTGGGCGAACTCCACATTGTATCTGCCGAGTCCGGTGGCGACGACCCTCACGACGCTTTCGGGCAGCACTCCGGCCGCGTGGACCGTCTCATCGAAGGTTTGCCGGGCCGCTCCGGCAAAATCCACACCTGACCGGTGCACTGCGTGCGCAAGAATCGTCTTGTTGCCGTCGAGTAGAGCTGCCTTGGTCGTGGACGCTCCCACGTCAACGCCGCAGTAGTAAGCTTTCGACTGTTCCAACTCCTTCGCCACGTGCAGAGTATAGGGAAATGGGTACAGTCACCACAACTCCGAAATTCTCGGATCTGGCGCAGAAAGCCTATCTTTGCAGAAAAGCCTTGATTTTTTCAACGCGGCGCGCTGAACTGCACGGACTGGAGGAGCGGCCATGGAATCGATCAGGACGCAGCGCATCCCGCCTTCCGAAATCCGGCTCATGGTTGAAACTGCCGAGCGCATGGAACAGCAGGGAAGAGAAGTCATCCATCTCGAAATCGGCAGACCCGACTTCGACACTCCGGCGCACATCGTCGAGGCATGCGTGGAAGCCTTGCGAGCGGGCAAGCATCATTATTGTCCCAATGCCGGCATTCCCGAATTGCGGCAGGCGATTGCCCGCAAGTTCGCCGACGAGTATCGCCTCGAGTACAACCCGATGTCGGAGGCCATCGTCACCAGCGGTGTGACCGAAGCCCTATATCTGGCAACGAACGCTTTGCTGAATCCAGGCGACCAAGTTCTGATTCCCGACCCGGGCTGGCTCAACTACCCAATTGTGGCGATCTGCGCCTACGTCGAGCCGGTCAGCTACACGCTCTCCGCGGCGAACCGATTTCAGCCGGATGTAGATGAAATCGCGCGCAAGATCACCCCGCGGACCAGGATGATTATGCTTCTCAGCCCCTCGAACCCCGTCGGGTCGGTTACGAAGCCCGAGATCCTCCGAGGGATCGCCGCCCTGGCGCAAAAACATGATCTGATCGTAGTCAGCGATGAGATCTACGAAAAGTTCGTCTATCCGCCGGCCCAACACAGCAGCATCGCTTGTGTGCCTGGGATGAGGGAGCGAACGCTCCTGCTGAACGGCTTCTCCAAGTTCTGGTCCATGACCGGCTGGCGGCTGGGCTATGTCCTCGGACCGCAGCAGATGATCAACCCAATGCTGCGTTACCACGTGTACCTGATCACTTCCGTCAGCACCTTCGCCCAGTACGGCGCGCTCGCGGCGCTGACAGGGGATCAGAGCCCTTCCTATGCCATGGTTGCTGAGATGAAGAGGCGGAGAGATTATCTTTGCCCGGCGGTGAATCGGATTCCGGGTCTCTCTTGCCTCATGCCGGAGGGGGCTTTCTACGTGTTTGTCGATGCGCGCGCCACAGGCATGGACGGTTACCGGTTGTCGAACCTGCTGCTGCAGGAGGCCGGTGTAGTCACGGTTGCCGGCGAATGCTTCGGCAAGAACGGCGCCGGTCACATTCGCCTGGCCGTGACTTGCTCCTTGGAGAAGCTCGAAAGGGCGGTCTCGAACATGGAGAGGGTCTTGAAGGAAGAAATGCGCAAGGAGGCATGACCGCCAGGACTGATCGTCTCTAGCCGGTGGACAGAGCGCCAAGGAATTCCGCGTTCGTCTTTGTCTTGGAGAGTTTTTCCAGCAGCAGCTCCATGCTCTCGGTGACGGAGAGCGGATTCAGAACCTTGCGCAGGATCCAGATCCGGTTGAGATCCGATGCGGGCAGCAGGAGCTCTTCCTTGCGCGTGCCGGACTTGTTGATATCGATGGCAGGGAAGACGCGCCGGTCGACGAGCTTCCGGTCGAGGTGCAACTCCATGTTGCCGGTGCCCTTGAATTCCTCGAAGATGACGTCGTCCATGCGGCTGCCCGTATCGATGAGGGCAGTGGCGATGATTGTCAGGCTGCCGCCTTCCTCCACGTTCCGCGCGGCCCCGAAGAACCGCTTGGGCCGCTGCAGGGCGTTGCTGTCCACGCCGCCGGATAGAACCTTGCCGCTGGGAGGGACGATCGTGTTGTAGGCGCGCGCGAGACGCGTGATGCTGTCGAGCAGGATCACGACGTCGCGCTTGTGCTCGACGAAGCGCTTGGCCTTCTCCATCACCATCTCTGCCACCTGCACGTGCCGCGAGGCAGGTTCGTCAAACGTAGAGCTGATCACCTCTCCTTGGACGGAGCGTTGCATGTCGGTCACCTCCTCCGGGCGCTCGTCGATGAGCAGCACGATCAGGACCACGTCCGGGTGGTTCCTCGAAATCGAATTGGCGATCGACTGCAGCAGCATGGTCTTGCCCGCGCGAGGCGGGGAGACGATGAGGGCGCGCTGGCCCTTGCCGATGGGCGCAAGCATGTCCATGACGCGTCCCGAGAGATTGTCGTGCGTGGTTTCGAGCTTGAAGGCTTGGTGCGGATACAGCGGCGTCAGGTTGTCGAAGAAGATTTTGTCTTTCGCCGCGTCCGGGTGTTCAAAGTTCACCGCTTCGACCTTGATGAGAGCGAAGTACCGCTCACCGTCCTTGGGAGGCCGAATCTGGCCCGAGACGGTATCGCCGGTTCTCAGGTCGAACTTCCGGATCTGCGAGGGAGAAACATAGATGTCATCCGGCCCCGGCAGGTAGTTGTAATCGGGCGCTCGGAGGAAACCGAATCCCTCGGGCAGGCACTCCAGGACGCCTTCGGAAAAGATCAATCCGCTCTGCTCGGTTTGTGCCTTCAGGATCTGAAAAATCAGCTCCTGCTTGCGCATTCCGGTGAAGCCGGGGACGTTGAGATCCTTGGCTACCTGGGTCAGGGCGGCGATGTTCATTTCCTTCAGGTCGCGGATGTTCAGATGGTCATTCTCGCGGCCGTTGCTGTTAGCGGTGGTGTTTCGACGTTGCGTCGTCTCAGGCATGACTTTCCTCCAGGGGGGAGAGGTTCCGGCAGGTTGCTGTCAAGGCTACTCTCTCGGGGATTTCTCTCGGGGGTTATTGACATTGGGCGGCTTCGACCACCCGGTTCCAAATCTCTTTGCATCCGATCCCGGTAACCGCAGAACAGAAAATCACCGGGACTTCAGCGAATACCTCACAAAAGGAGCGCAATCGTGCGGCCCTCTGATTTCCGGACAGCTTGTCCGCTTTGGTTGCCACAACCAAGCGGGGGAATTCCAACTGTTCCAGCCACTCTTCGAACTGGACGTCCAGCGGCGTGGGCGGCATGCGCGCGTCCACGAGATGGATTACGAGCGCGACCGCCGGACGGCGTTCGAAGTATTGTTCAACAAGCCACTTCCACTCGCGGGTTCCGTGTTTCCCGTCGGCGTACCCAAATCCGGGCAAGTCGACAAGGATGAAGGAGCCGCCGCAGCGATAAAAGTTTATACTCCGCGTTTTCCCTGGTGTCGAACTGGTTCGGGCAAGACGCCTGGCTCCCACAAGTTTGTTGATCAGGCTCGATTTGCCGACATTTGACCGGCCCGCCAAGGCGATTTCGGGGATTTCCATAGCCGGAAAGTCGCGTTGCGAGAAAGCGCTCGTTACGAACTCCACCTGGATCTTCTTCATCGCTGCTTCGAAGACGACTCTCTAGAGGTGAAATCGGCATCGGGACTTGCCTGCCTCCGTCCTGATAGCCGCCCGGGAATCGTCAGCCGCTTTCGTGCGCTTGAATGCGCGCGCGAGCGTGCGGGACTGGATTCAACACTTAACGTTCAGAGTGAGCCAATTTCATGAGAGATGCATCTTGAGGGTGCCGGAACTAATGCGCGATGTTTTCGCTCGGACGGACAGACATTTCGGACACCTGCCCCATAGGGACGGGGAGCCTCTCCAGGGCGACCTGCAAGACTTCGTCCATGGTTCCCACGAGGTTGACTTTCATCGATTCCAGGATGTCCTGCGGAATATCCTGGAGATCCTTCTCGTTCTCCTTTGGAAGGATGACTTCTTTGATTCCTGCGCGATGCGCGGCCAAGAGCTTTTCCTTGACGCCCCCGATCGGTAGAACCTTTCCGCGCAGAGTGATTTCTCCCGTCATGGCAACATCTCTGCGGACGGGAATCCGGGTCAGCACAGACACTATGGTCGTTGCCATCGTGATTCCCGCCGACGGCCCGTCTTTGGGGATGGCTCCTTCCGGAATGTGAATGTGCAAGTCCATTTTGCGATAGAAGTCTTTGTTGATGCCGTAATTAACCGCGCGGGTGCGCACGTAAGACATGGCTGCCCGGGCCGATTCCTGCATGACCTCCCCGAGCTTGCCGGTCATGGTGAGCTGGCCTTTGCCATCCATGAGGGAAGCTTCAGTGAAAAGGACCTCGCCTCCAACCTCCGTCCAGGCCAACCCACAAGCCACACCGACCTGGTTGACGTCGCCAACCAGCTGCTCCCGGAACTTGGGCTTGCCAAGGAGCTGTTCCACTACTTCGGGGGTAATTCGGTTGTGATTGGCTTCAGAGATCACGATCTTCTTCGCCGTTTTTCGGCAGACATTGGCAATCTCCCGCTCGAGGTTTCTGACTCCTGACTCGCGCGTGTACTTCCGGATGAGCTCCAGCAGGCCTTCGTCGGTGAACTCGATCTGCTCAGGTTTGAGCCCGTTGGCCTCCAACTGCTTCTTGACCAGGAAACGCTTGGCAATCTGCAGCTTTTCAAGCTCCGTATATCCGGAGAGCTGAATGACCTCCATGCGGTCCTGCAAAGCTCTGGGTATGGTGAACAGCACGTTGGCCGTGGCGATGAACATGACCATCGACAGGTCGAATTCGGTGTCGAGGTAATGGTCGACGAACATGTGGTTCTGTTCCGGGTCGAGCACCTCGAGCAGCGCCGCCGACGGGTCGCCGCGGAAATCCATGCTCATCTTGTCGACTTCGTCGAGCATGAATACCGGGTTGCGTGTGCCGGCCTTCTTCATGTACTGAATGATCTGTCCGGGCAAAGCCCCAATGTAAGTGCGGCGGTGTCCTCGTATTTCCGCTTCGTCCCTGACGCCGCCGAGGGAGAGACGCACAAACTTGCGTCCGGTGGCCCGGGCGATAGATTTTCCAAGTGACGTTTTTCCGACACCCGGCGGCCCGACAAAGCAGAGAATGGATCCCTGCGGCTTCTTCAACAGGCTGCGCACGGCGAGGAACTCGATGATGCGCTCCTTGATCTTCTCCAGGCCGTAGTGGTCTTCTTCGAGCACTTTCATGGACCAGCGCATGTCGCGGATTTCCCTTGACCTCTTGTTCCACGGCATGGCCAGGAGCCAGTCCAAGTAGGTTCGGGAAACGGTCGACTCGGCCGACATGGGCGGCATCATCTCCAGGCGCTGAATCTCCTTCAGGGCTTTGTCGTGCGCGTCCTTAGGCATCTTGGCCGCTTCGACCTGCTTCTTGAGGTCCTCCAGCTCCGTCTTCTCGTCCTTGCGCCCCAGCTCTTTCTGGATCGCCTTCATCTTCTCGTTGAGGTAGTACTCCTTCTGAGCGCGCTCCATCTGGCGCTTCACGCGCCCCTGGATGTTGCGATCCACCTTGATCTTTTCGATCTCGACCTCGATGATCTCGTTGACCTTCTGGATGCGTTCGGCCAGATCGAGGGTCTCCAGCAGTTGCTGCTTCTCCTCCACGCTGATGGGCAGGTTCGCGCAGATGTTGTCGGCCAGCTTTGAAGGCTCCAGGCCCTTCATCGCGTTCAGGATTGCGTCATAGTTCACGTGGTGGCTGAGCTTGGAGAACTGCTCAAACACGGTCCGGAGCCGCTTGACCAGGATGTTAGTGCGCGCGCTTGCAACCGACGACTCCTCGAGGAGTTCCACATCCGCAACGAAAAAGCCAGGCTCGGTGATCAACCGCAATGCGCGGACCCGCTGGATGCCTTCCACCAGGACTTTGATGTTGCCGTCGGAGAGCTTCACGCTTTGGACGATGTTCGCCACCGTGCCGATGCTGTAAATGTCCTTTGGTTTGGGCTCGTCCACGGATTCGTCGATCTGGGTGGCCAGGAATATCCGCTTGGAACCCTCATGGGCAAACTCAAGCGCCCGAACAGACGACGGGCGTCCGATCACAAAAGGGATCATCATGTGCGGAAAAACAACCACACCTCGGATCGGGATCGTCGGCAGGCGTTCTGTCTTTTTCGAGGGATCTTCGTTTGCCATGCTCTCGCTTAACCGGCCTTTTCCAGCAGCGTGAATACAATTTCTTTGTTTTCCACCATCTCACGCGTGATGATGAACTCCTTCACCTTCTTCTGGGAAGGGAGCTGATACATCACGTCCAACATAAGATCTTCGAGGATGATTTTCAATCCCCGGGCGCCCATCTTGCGTTCCAGCGCTTGGCCGGCGACCGCGCCGATCGCGTCGTCCGTGAATTTCAGCTTGACGTTTTCGAACTCAAAAAGTTTCTGATATTGCCGCACGAGGGCGTTCTTAGGTTTGGTTAGAATCTCAATCAGAGCGGCACGATCCAATTCCGACAGCGAGCCGATCACCGGCAGGCGCCCTACAAACTCGGGGATGAGGCCGAACTTGATCAGGTCGCGCGGCTGCGTGACGTCCAGGATATTGGACGGCGTCGGAGCCTTGCCCTTCACGGTCTTCTCAGAGAGGAATCCAAGGCTCTTCTTGCCCACTCGCCGCTCGATGATCTTGTCCAGCCCGACGAACGCGCCGCCGCAGATGAACAGTATGTTAGTCGTGTCGATCTGGATGAATTCCTGATGAGGATGCTTGCGGCCCCCCTGCGGGGGCACGTTGGCGACGGTTCCTTCCAGGATCTTGAGCAGGGCCTGCTGCACCCCTTCTCCCGACACGTCGCGCGTGATCGAAGGGTTCTCGTCCTTGCGGGCGATCTTGTCGATTTCGTCGATATAAACGATACCCTGCTGGCACTTCTCCTTGTCCCCGCCGGCATTCTGGAGCAGCTTGAGAATGATGTTCTCGACATCCTCGCCCACGTAACCGGCTTCCGTGAGAGTCGTAGCGTCGACGATCGCAAACGGCACCGACAGCATCTTGGCGAGCGTTTGCGCCAGAAGGGTCTTGCCGGTCCCGGTCGGGCCGATAAGAAGCACGTTGCTCTTCTGCAGTTCCAGGTCGCTTCGCTTCTTTGAGATCTCGAGGCGCTTGTAGTGGTTGTAGACCGCAACTGCGAGCTTCTTCTTGGTCAGCTCCTGGCCGATGACGTAGAGGTCGAGGAACTCTTTGATCTCTGAAGGCTTCGGGAGCTTGTCGCCTATCGGTGACGTCACCACGTCGTCGGCGATGATTTCGTTGCAGACGTCGACGCACTCGTCGCAGATATAGACCGTAGGTCCTGCGATGAGCTTCTTCACGTCATTCTGGCTCTTCGAGCAGAAAGAGCATCTCAGGATGTCGTCGCGTTCGTCGTCTTTTCTCAACTGGAACCTCCGGCTCGAGCCTCCGCCCGACTATTCCTTCTTGGAAATCACTTGATCCACAATACCATATTCCTTCGCCTGGTCTGCTGTCATGATGTAATCGCGTTCTACGTCACTCTGGATCTTTTCCACAGGTTGTTTCGTATGGCGGGACAAAATGACATTCATTGCCTCGCGCAATCTGAGGATTTCCCTGGCATGGATATCGATGTCGGTCGCCTGGCCTGAAAGGCCGCTCATCGTGGGCTGGTGTATCAGGATTCTGGAATTCGGGAGAGCAAAGCGTTTGCCCGGCGCCCCGGCGGACAGGAGCAAGGCAGCCATGCTGGCTGCTTGGCCGATGCATATGGTTGTCACGTCAGGCCGGATAAACTGCATGGTGTCATAGATTGCCATCCCGGCCGATATAGAGCCGCCCGGAGAGTTGATGTAGAGCGAGATGTCCTTGGTCGGATCTTCGGCCTCGAGGAACAACAACTGTGCCGTAACAACATTGGCGACGTTGTCGTCAATCGGCGTGCCCAGGAATATGATGTTGTCCTTGAGCAGGCGGGAGTAGATGTCGTAGGCGCGCTCGCCGCGATTGGTCTGCTCCACAACCATGGGTATCAGTGCCAAAGGCTCACCCCTCGCTAATAGTAGCATTGCGGAAGATGAAATCAAGCGCCTTGTGCTGCTGCAAATAGATCCTAAGTGCCTGAAGGCGTTGATCCTTTTCAAATTGCGCCCGAATGGCCGGAGCCGATTTGCCGCCCCTTTGCGCCATCCTTTGACACTCGGCGTCGATCTCCTGTTCGGTTACCTCGATCTTCTCTTGCCGCGCTACCGCATCCAAGACCATTCGGCGGCGCACCGACCTCTCAGCGTAAGGCCTCTGCTCATCGAAGATCTTCTTCCAATCGACGGAGGTCTTACTCACATCGATGCCTTGACGCGTGAGATTGGCCGCGAGTCTTCGAGCATGGTCTTTCAGTTCCTCACGTACCATGCTTTCCGGCACGTCAAAAACCAGGCTGTCAACTATCTTGTCCAACACCGCTTCTCTGGCCTTCTCTTCGGCAGCTTGTCTGGCCTTCGTTACCAGTTCGTCTCGAATTCGGCTCCGCAGTTCCTCCAGGCTTGCGGCGCCGACATCGCGCGCGAAATCGTCGTCGAGTTCGGCCACCTGTTTCTCTTTTATATCCCTAATCTTGGCACGATAATGGACGCGCCTTCCCGCCAGCCGTTTCTGGCGGTAATCTCCCGGATACACGACGTCGAAAGAGCGCTCTTCATCGATTCGGGCACCCTGGAGGTTTGCCGAGAATTCACGATTGGTCTGCGGAGCCCCGACGATCAGGGTGGCATCATCCTCATGGATGGGTTTACCTCCACCCTCGAATTCACCGTCCAGCGTCAACGTGACATAATGGCCATCCTTGACCGTACCGTTTTCGACCGGCACAAACTGGGCGTGCTCATCCCTGAGGTTTTCCAAAGCCTCGTCTACATCCGAATCCTGGACTGTGATCGGGGAGGTCGTCAGGGAAACGCCTTTGTAGTCCGTAACCTCAATCTTGGGAAGGATCTCAAAGGAAACCACGAACTTGAGGGCCTGACCCGGTTGCGATTCCACTTTCTCGACCACCGGTTCGGCCAGAGGCTCAAGCCCACGCTCCGCGACGGCTTGTTTCCAGGTGCGGCTTATGAGCTCTTGGGTCGCGTCGCTGCGCAGTTCCGCGCCATACCTCTGCCGGACGATGCTCAAAGGCACCTTGCCGGGGCGGAATCCGGGAACCTTGGCTCGCTGAGCGTACTTGAGGGCAAGCCGGCCGATCTCTTCCTCGACCTGCTCTACGGGTACCGCGGCTACAAGGTTCTTCTTGCAACTGCTGACGTCTACTATTTCCAGATCCAAGGGTATTCGGTTCCTCTTTTGGCGCTCGGGAGGCTGCTCCGGCAGGCCCAATACTATCCCTGTGAGCGCTTATGGTGCGAAAGGGGGGAGTTGAACCCCCACCCCTTGCGGGACTGGATCCTAAGTCCAGCGCGTCTGCCAATTCCGCCACTTTCGCAGCAGTCCGGACCCGGATCTCTGTTCCGCGATTTCCCTACAAGAAACTGGGACCGGGCGAGGCGGGAAGTGATGCAAATTGCTAAAATTCGGAGCGCTGTTCCGCTAACCAATTGCCAAATGTAGCAAACACAAGTGATAATGTCAACCCGAGATGATGCGTTGAGCGGCAACGGAGGCGATCTTTGCGAGCGATCATCCTGTTCTCGGGAGGGCTGGATTCGGCAGTTGCCCTGTACTGGGCTCGTGCCCAGGGTTGGGATGTCTTTCCAATCGAGTTCGAATATTACCAACGTCCCGAACGGGAGCGCAGGGCGTGCCGTAGCCTGCGCGAGCACATGGGAATCAGGAATCAGATTACCGCTCCGCTTCATTTCATCCGCGAGGTCTCCGACATCCCCGAACAGGAGTTGGCAAATCCTTCGCTCGCCCGCGCCCCCGAAGGCTACATCCCTTTGCGTAACCTGATCTTCTATTCTCTGGCAGCCTACCATGCTGAGATTCTGGGAGCGCGCTATATTGTCGGCGGTCACAACCGCACCGATTGCGAGAGCTTTCCGGATGCAGGGAAGGCGTTTTGGGAACGGCTGAACCAGATTTTCAGGACGGCGATCTGGAGTCATGCCCATGTCCAGACGGAGGTTGTCCTTCCGCTCATTGAAATGGACAAGGTCGAGATCGTCCGGCTGGGCTCGGAACTGGGGGTTCCGTTTGAGCTGACGTGGAGCTGTTACCATGATGCCGACCGCCCTTGCGGCGCCTGCGAATCCTGCATCGAGCGCGCTCAGGCATTCGCTGCCGCCGGGCTCTCTCTTTCCTGACATCAGCTTCGTCTGTCAAGGAACTCCTGATAAGATTGTTGGCACGAGGAGAGTGCTATGAGATTGGGAGTGATCGAATACATCGATTGTGCGCATTACCTGCCTGGGCACAAAAAATGCGGCACCCTGCACGGCCACACCTATAGAGTTGAAATGACCATCGAGGGCGAGAACAAGACAGGGATGATCGTCGATTTCGGCGATTTGAAAGGCCTGCTCCGGGAAACCCTCAGCATTTATGATCACAAGTCACTCAACGACTTTCTGGAATATCCTTCGGTGGAGAATATGTGTGAAATGCTCCATCGCAAGCTCAGGGAACGCCTGTCCATGCCACTTACTCTCAGGGTCTGGGAAGGCAAGGGAAAGTGGGTGGAAGTCTGATGACGCTTTCCCTGTAGCCGGCCGCCTATTTGCCGAGGAACGGATACAGCGTCGGACTGAACAGGGCGCGCGCCAGACTGGGGTTCGAATGCGCCAGATCCTCGGCGATCTTAGCGGCTTCGCCGGGTTTCGCCGGCTGGAACCAGCCGTACTCGATGTCGAGAGCTTCAGCGACTTCCTTCAACTTCTTGGCTTCGAGCGGCTGTATGTTGTCTTCATTAAGGGGCCTGACGATCAGATAGCGGAGGAACTGATCGAAAGCCACGCGCATATGGGGATCCAGCTCGTCGATGGAGCTTTCCTTTTCATAGCGAAAAGGAACCAGAGTCGAACGGGACGGGATGAAATCGAGTCGCAGAAACAGCGCGTCATTGGCGGGTCTGATATCGCCTTGAGTTGCCCAACGCGCGGTCAGCCGTGTGGCGACCAACTCAGCGACATCCGCTGTGATAGTGCGTGAATCCCCAAGAGACTGCAGAGCTGTCGGTATCGATTCCCACAGCGCCACCGGTTCCAGGTCCTGAGCGCCCTGTGCAACCTGTGCCATGAGCACCGGAGCGGCGAGGGAAACCCAGCGCAATTCGGTGTTTTTTTGAGGGATGTTCATCGGAAGAAAAGCGATGCGCGTCGGAGCGGGAATCACGGGAGCGGGGGGAGGAGACTTGTGTCTTCGGAACAGGCATCCAGGCGCAAAGAGCAGGCCAAGGAGGGTGAGCGAAATCAGAAAGGGGAAGGAAATGAACGGCCGCATGCCTTTCCTAGAGATGAGGTCCGGAATCAGTAGGGTTCTGTGCATTTTCGCTTCGTCTCCAGGCGTCGGATCTCCATAGGCATCAATCCAGGCTTTCAGATTCACTCGACACAAGAGCGCCTGCGAGAACCTCCGCAAGATGCACGGCTTTGCGCCCGGTTGCGTGCAGAATCTGCTGGCGGCAGGAAGTGCCGGATGCAACGATCAGGGCATCTTCGGGCGCGCGGCGGATCGCGGGAAACAGCCGCATCTCGCCGATTTGCAGCGATATCTCATAGTGCTCTTTTTCGTAGCCGAAGGCTCCGGCCATGCCGCAGCAACCCGAATCGATTTCCTCCGTACGAAAAGCTGCGGGCATCTTCAACAGGCGGAGCGACGGACTCGTCCCCACCAGGCTCTTCTGATGACAATGGCCGTGAAGCAGAATGTAGCGAGGCGCGCTCGAAAACTGCGGCCGCCACGCTCCGGCATCGAGGCGGCGGCACAGATACTCCTCAAGCAGCAGCACTCTCTCCGCCACCTTCTGCGCCTCTTTGGTTCCCAGAAGATCCGGATATTCGTCGCGCAACGTCAGGATGCAGCTGGGTTCGCAGCCCACGATAAACGCGCCGGACTCGACGAAGGGCGCCAGCAGAGCGACGTTTGCGCGCGCTTTCTCCTTTGCCTTGTTCAGGAGCCCTTTTGAAACCATGGGCCTCCCGCAGCAGGAGACCTCAGGAACAAACACCTGCGCGCCGCTGTCCTCCAATAGCCGCAGCGCGGCGACGCCGACCCACGGCTCATTGTAGTTGGTGAATGTGTCGTTGAAAAGGACAACCTTGGGAGCTCCCGGCGGCTGGGTTCGCGGCTGGTGTTCGCGCAACCGGCGCCGGAACGTGCGCCGCGCAAACGGCGGCGCCGTGCGCTCGGGGTGAATGCCCAGGAGACGCTGGGCGGTCCAGCGCACGACCTGCGCGCGCATGATCCAGTTCGACAAAGGCGCTGCAGCAGATCCGAGCCGGCTCAGCAGGGCGATATTCCCGAACAGGAGCGACCGCAGCGGGAAGCCGTGGCGCTCGTGATAGTGGGCCAGAAACTCGTGCTTGAGCTTGGCCATGTCGACGTTCGCCGAGCATTCGGTCTTGCACGCCTTGCACGCCAGGCAGAGGTCCAGAGCCTCGAACAGCCTTGCGCCGCTGAATTCTTCGAGGGGAAGACTGCCGGAGAGCGCGGCACGCAGAGCGTTGGCGCGGCCGCGGGTGGAGTGTTCCTCCTCGCGCGTCGCCATGTACGAAGGACACATGGTGCCGGCGTCGAGTTTGCGGCAAACGCCCATGCCGTTGCACTGTTCCACGGCGCGCAAGAGCCCGCCTTCCGGCGAAAAATCGAGGTGCGTCTTGATCGCAGGCGCGGAGTACCGGGGCCCATAGCGCAGGTGGCTTGTCATCGGGGGTGCATCGACGATCTTGCCGGGATTCATGATGCCGGCGGGATCGAACGCCCCCTTGAGCTCGCGAAATGCCGCGTAGAGCCGATCGCCGAACAACTCTCGATTCCAATGGCTGCGGGCGATCCCGTCGCCATGCTCTCCACTCATCGCCCCCTTGAACTCGACCACCAGGTCCTTCACGGCCGCGGCGATGTCAGCCATCTTTCGGATGCCTGACTCCTCCTTCAAATTGATGACAGGCCGTATGTGCAGACACCCCACGGAGGCATGGCCGTAAATGCCGGCGCGCGCCCCGTGCCGTTCCAGAATCTGCCGGAAGCGCCGCACGTAATCGCTCAGGCGCTCGGGCGCCACGGCCGTGTCTTCAACGAATGCCGCCGGCTTGGCGTCCCCCCTCATGCTGGCCAGCAGTCCGACCGCGGTCTTGCGGATCGCCCAGACATTGTCCTGGTCTTCCGGCCGTTCGGCGCGCACGAAGGCCTTGCCCATGCCGCAGGCCCGGAGCCTTTGCTCAAGCTGCCCAAGCTTCTGCCTGACCTCCGATTCGGTTGTGCCGAAAAACTCCACGATCAGAATCGCGGCCGGATTGCCTGCAATGAATGTCATCTTCCGTGCGAAAGCAGGCTGCATGCGTGTCAGATCGAGCAGCAATTTGTCCACGAGCTCGACCGCGGCGGGTCCGAGCGCGAGAATCTCTTGCAGCGCTTCCAGCGCGGCGATGAGATCGGAGAAGTGCACGACCACGAGCGCCCTGGCGGGCGGCTCGCGGGTCAGATTCAGGACCGCCTCGGTGCACGTAGCCAGGGTGCCTTCGCTGCCGACAATCAGCCGGCAGAGGTTGCCGCCTCCCTCGTCGAGGACGGTGTCCAGGTTGTAGCCTCCAACCCGACGCATGGTCTTCGGATAGCGCGCGCGAATCTCCTCACGGTTCTCCTCGACTATGCGGCTGACCGCTCGATAGATGCTTCCCGTGAAACCGTCAGGCGCGCTCTTCCGCTTCCATTCTTCCGCGCTCAGCTCGGTGAAGGAGGCTTCCTCGCCCGTGGCCAACAGCACTCGCATTCCGCGGATATGATCCCGGGTGATGCCATAGAGAATCGAGTACGAGCCTGAGGAGTTGTTGCCGATCATGCCCCCGAGCGTGGCACGATTGCTTGTGGCTACATCCGGCGGAAAACGCCAGCCGGACTGCCGCAGGCGGGCGTTGAGCTGGTCGAGAATGATGCCGGGCTCCACGCGCGCGAATCGCTCGTCGAGGTTCACCTCCAGGACGCGGTTCATGTACTTGGAAAAATCGATCACCACCGCGGAGCCCACGGCCTGCCCTGCGAGGCTCGTTCCGCCTCCCCGCGGCAGAAGCGGCAAACGGTGACGGGCCGCAAGCGACACAGCAGCCGCTACATCGTCATGCCCGCGAGGGACAATCACAGCCAGCGGCTCGATCTGGTAAATGCTGGCGTCCGTGCTGTAAAGAAGCCTGGTGAAGCGGTCTACGTGGATATCGCCGGAGAACTCCCGCCGCAGTTCCGAAGCAAAATCCTGGACCCGAAGATCAGCGTTTTCCACGCCGTAACCTTTATCATAAAGACAAAGCGACACCAATCGATTTCCGACCCTGCGCGCGCCGGCGCAGGAAATAAGTGCCTCGCTGCTTGGCTGCAGCCCCGACGCCGCCGGAAGCTTTGAATGCATGCGGAGCTTCCGGCTGTAGACTGCTGATCTGCTCCGCCATACCGGTCTTCGAAAATGCATGTATTTGACACGTTGGTCGATATGGCTATAATGAGTAAACGAGTACGCTATGAAAACCACTGTTGATATTGATTCAAAGCTGCTGGATACCGCAAAACGGGTGCTTGGGACCGATAGCATCAAGGGAACTGTGAACGAGAGCCTTCGATCCGTCGTTCGCCAGCGCCGCCTCCAAGAACTCGCGGACTCGCTCGGCACCATCCCCATCAACCTGACGGTTGAAGAACTCCGGAACCAGAGAAAAAAGCGGACGCGCCATGTATCTCGTTGACTCGTCTGTTTGGATTCATGCCCTTCGTCACTCAGGCAGCCCTGCGATCCGGGGTGCTTTGCGGCCGCTGATCCTGAGCGACCAAGTCGCGATCACGGAGTGGATTCTGCTCGAGCTCATGACCGGACTTCTCAAGTCGGAGCACAAGGAAACCCTGTTGCTTCGGTTCGCGCCGGTCCGCCGCCTCCATTTCAATCCGGTGTGGTGGGAAAAAACCTGGGACCACGCAGCTCGCCTTCGCAAGCGCGGGCTCTCCACGACAGCCGCCGACTGTCTGATCGCAACGGTGGCGCTGGAGCATGATGCGACCCTCCTGCATTGCGATGCCGGTTTCGAAGCGATGAAAGCGGCCCTGTCCCTGAAAACTTGCGACTGGACGGCGCACCTCCGCAGATGACATCTTCGCCGTCGGCGCGTTCCTTCTCCAGATCATTTCTCAGCCCCGAGGAAATAAGTGCCGCGCTGCTGAAACAATAGGCCTGCAGGAATAGCGGAGGGTGAAGGCGCGCATGGCTCCCGGGATCTCCAGATCTTCGAGCGGCTACAGTCGACTCTGCTTTCACGCGAATCACCGCGGCGCCGTGATGGTGCGAGAGCGCGCCAAGCGGTGTTTCGCGTGCAACCGTCAACGCGCGGTCACAACAGCAGCGGGCAGTCTGAAGATCAAGCCTCCGAATCTTCCAGAGGTTCATCATCTCGCGTGCCAGGGTGGATTTGCGCTGCTGCTTGCACTGATCGCGCTTTCCCTTTTCTCGGTCGTCGGCCTGTATCTCTCCTTGACTGCGACTTCCGAAGTCCGGATCAGTGACAACTACGAGGGCTACATCCAGGCGCGCGCCGCCGCGCTGGCTGGCTTGAATCATGCACGCGCTCTGCTGAAAGGCCTCCGTTTCGGCGACCTGCTTGAGGGACCGGATGGAACGCACGATACCGCCCCTGCTTATCTCGCCTACGCCAGGACCCACGGCTACCGTTGTCCCGTGGACTGGTCTGCGGCCCGCATGCTCGACATTCTGGATCCTGCCGGCTCTCTGGCGGGCGCTCCCGACGACGGGATTGTAAGCACCGGCTGGCATCCAGGCGGCAACGGCCTGGCTCTGATCCCAGTGTCTGGAATCCCATTGTTTGTGCCGAACCCCCAGGGGCGGGGCGCGCTGGTTGTCAGCCGCTATTTCGTCAAAGTCTCCGATAACAGCGGGGAGGCGAGCGAACTGGCCGGAGATCCAACCGACAATCCGTTCGTCGATGGCGACGGACAGGTCATTGTGCGGTCGATGGGGCTTGCGCGCACGCTTCACGAAGACACTCGCGCTGGGACCCGCAGAAATTCCGTCGCGCTCTTTGAAGCCAGGTTCAAGCGGTTTGCAACGTTCGATCTGGACGCGCCACTGGTTGTACAAGGCAACGCCGTCGAGCCCGCCTCTGCGGATATGTTCGGCGGCAACCTGTTTTTCATCCAGGGTGGCGGCGCCAACTTCGGCATCGCGGCGATCAGTACGGCAGCAGGAGGTGGGGCCACGCCTCTCCAGCAGATCCTGGATCAACTCACTCCAGCACAGCAGAAAAACATCCAGGGGGCCGGCCTGGAGCCGTCTGTTCGGGATATCACCTCCTCGATCGCGTCGCACCCGGACAAGAAGCTGCTCTTGGACAAGTCATACCTCTGGCGCTTCGTCAAGCAGTCCGTGCGGCAGTTCGCCGACAGCGCTTATTCGGGCCCTCAAGACTGGGTTGGTGCAGCTCCCGCATCATTGGGCAGTTATGATCTGTCACAGCCGCCGACTTCACCAAGCCAGGATCCCAGGGTCACCTATGTGGATGGGGACCTGTTTGTCGGCGGCAGCCTGGAAGGAGCCGGTCTTCTGGTGATAACGGGAAAGGCCTCCGTGACGGGCCAGTTGAGCTTCAACGGCGTCATCCTCATCATTGGGGCCGGCGAACTCGACTGCGGAGGATCGAGCGCGATAACAGGTGCAGTTTACGTGACGAAGCTGTCGGACTGGAATGGAAACTTGAATTGGGGAACAGCAAGACTCACGGTCAGGGAGGCCTGTCACATTACATTCAACCGGGAAGTTGTCGGAATGGCAGTGAATTTGATACCGCCGGTCCAGGTGAGCTTCCGTGAGATCACAAGTGCGATCGATCCGTAACCAGACCGTCATGTGTGGCGTTACGTGAATTCTGTTGTCGTTAGAAGCAAGAAGCCAGGAGCCAGAATTCTCATAAGCGCCGCCTATGCTGCTTTCCGACCTATAAGCATTTCTATTCGGGAGCACTTGACCGGTCAATCTGCGCTCATTTTCCCGAGTTGTCAAATTTTTTCAATTCAGTCGAGATTTTCACCAGCCTGTTGGCAAGGCGTTCTAGATTGCGGCGCAGTCTATTGTCGTGGAGATTGCGCCGATACATTTCCAGGAGATGGCCAGCCTCGGTGAGACTGTGACAGACTGCAGGGATACCTCCTTCGGGTTTCGAGATTTTGGGGATCACATAGGCGGCACTAGCTTTCTGGCGTGCCAGCACGACCTCGTCAGAAGCTCCGGTCAAGTCCTGTGCCGCAGACAAGACATCGTCTCCACGACTTCGCAAAAAACTTACAATTCGAGCAGGAAAGTTTTCATTGGGCAAATATTTTTCGATCATGCCGGGGCTTTTTCGGGTGGAAGGATATAGAATCGCTCTTCGCGAAAGGTCTCAGCGGCATAAGCAAGAACAGCCCGGATACGATCCTCAGTCAGATTGGGATAGTCAGCGTGCAGGGACTCCCGGTCCCACCCGGCAGCGAGCAACTCGAGAACAAATTCCACGGAAAGACGCGTCCCTTTGAGAACAGGCTTTCCACCCAAAATTGATGGATCCGTGACGATGTATTCACGCCAGTTCATGGGGATCATATCGTTTAACTCTGTTGGCCTCAAGCGTATCATGAGGCACTGGGGAACGCAATCAGGACGAAGCGACAGAGCGGGTTGCGCTATTTCCCCCATACTGTTTATCAGACAAACTCCCCTCCATTTCGAGACAGGGGAAACTGGGGACGCTCACCTGTTTTGGGATTCAGGAAACGCGAGCCCGGTCGATCAGTAAACGCAAAACAGGTGAGCGTCCCCGGTTTCCTCATCTCAGCAGGTGCGTGAAAGCTCGTACCCTGCCGGCATCGGTCTTAAGCAGCTCGAACTCGGGCGGCCTCAACTCCCCTCCCATGAAACACCGGCTATTGCGAAACTTCATGGGTCCCTCGACGAGGCTCAGGGCGGCGACGTGAAGTTCCTTTGCCCTGCTTTGCTTGGCGATCTTGCCCAGGTTTCGCTCGTGAATCCCTCCGCCGGGCATAACGATGATCCGGCCGGCGGCCTTGCGCACGAGATCGGAGATCAGGTCGAGGCCTTCGAGCGCGCTGCTCTCCTGTCCCGAGGTGAGGACGCGGTCGATGCCGATCTCGATCAGAGTCTCCATCGCCCCGTAAGGGTCGCGCGCCATGTCGAAGGCGCGGTGAAATGTGACGTTCATCGGCCGCGCCAACTCGGCGAGCGCGCGCGTCCTGGCTTCATCCACAGAACCGTTTTCTCTCAGAATGCCGATCACCACGCCGTCAGCGCCGGCCTTCTTGGCCGTCGCAATATCTAGCTTCATGATCTCAAACTCGGTGGCCGAATAGCAGAAGTCGCCGCCGCGCGGCCGGATCATGACCTGCAGGCCGATGCGAAGGCTGCGGCGCGCCTGCTCGATTGACCCTGCGCTGGGTGTAGTGCCTCCCTCGAGCAGGTTGGCGCACAACTCCACGCGATCTGCGCCCCCCTCCTGCGCGGCAACGGCGCCCTCGGCCGATTCGACGCATACTTCCAGAATCCGTTTCACACGCACCCCCATGTCGGTTTGCACCGGGCTGCAAACCGCAGAGCAATCGCGGCTGCAGCCCGCAAATCAGGACGCTCCTCTGCCGCAAGCAGTTCGCAAGGATCCATCGCGAGCGGCAAGTCGAGCGGCGGGCTGGATCCCCGGGCCGAGACGAGCCGCGCGTCATGCGCGGAGAGATCAACTTCAGTGTCCGGAGCGTTAGCCGACTTTCTTGCGCGACAACTCCAGCGCGCCGGTGTCATTTGATTCCGATGCCCAAGAGCCTACCAGTTTCTCCCCACTGATCTTGAGTGTTGTGTAGATCCTGACGCTTGAATCGCCGACATTGACGAGGAAGTCAAAGGTTAAGGTGTCCTTTTCTAACTTTATGTTTTCCAGGGGGACCGCATTTGCCATGCCCATGGAATCCGTGAATGTGCCGGAGTAAGAGGCCCCGTCTTTTTTGAGAACCAAGGTTATGCCGTCTTTGTCAGGCGAATTGGGAACCACGGTATCTCCAACCCATGTTCCGCTAAGGTCTGTGTTCTGCGCAAGGAGCAACCCTGCCGTCAGGGCCATGAGAACCATTGGAAGTGCTAAGATCATCGCTCTCTTCATAGATCTTTCCTCCGCTGCAAGGGAATGATCATATAAACGTTTGGCCTGCACGGATTGTTCCTGAAAACTCATGTTGGAGGCGCCTGTCGGTTTGCGGGACTCACGGCTGAGGCATCTGAAGGATCACATCGTCGAGAGAGTGCATCACCGAGACGCATCATTCGCCTCCCGTGTGAGGCTCAGCAGCGCTGTCCACCCAACTCGACCCACAGCCCCTTGTTTCTCTCCATAGCCTTTCTATATACGAAATCTCCGGCAGCCACATCCTCCACCGCCAGCCCGACCGATTTAAACAAGGTGATCTCTTCCGAGGATTCACGCCCGGTGACTCTGCCCAAAAGTACCTCGCCGATCTCGCCCTTGATATGGTCGTCGCCAATTATGCCATCTTTTTTCGGGACGATGAAATCTCCTGCTTCATGAACGGCCGAAGAGCGCGAGTCCACAAAGAGTCTCGACTTGACGACTGCAGCGGCATCGAGTTCGCGCGCCTGGGCCGCGCTTGATCCGACGGCATTGATGTGCGCTCCAGGTGCGATCCACTCGCCCATCAGCACCGGCTCGGGCGAGGATGTATTGGTGCAGATGAGGTCGGTTCCCTCCACTGCCTCTCTGGCGCTCGCTGTGACTTCTGCCTCGACTCCACTCCGCTCCCGGATTTGTTTTACGAACGAGACCGCATGCGCCTGGGTGCGACTCCACACCTTTACCCGCTTGATGTTGCGGACCAGCAGCATGGCCTCCAGGTGAGAGTGGGCCTGCACTCCTGAGCCCAGAACGGCAAGCCGACGGGCATCTTCGCGCGCCAGGAGTCTCGTCGCGGCGCCGCTGACCGCCGCCGTCCGGATTGCCGTAATCGCCGTTGCGTCGAGGATGGACAGGAGACGGCCGTGGGCTGTTTCGAACAGGAGCACCACGCCCTGATGCGAATCGAATTCCGTGCCTTGATTCCCAGGGAAGACGCTCACTGCCTTCAATCCCATCAGCTTCCTGTCGCCTGTGCAGGCGGGCATCATCCCAAGGAGCCCTGTCTTGTCAGGTAACCACATTGCCTGGCGCGGGGGGTTTAAGGCATCGCCTCGCGAGAGTGCTTTGAGAGCCTCGGCCATGAGGTTTATGCACTCACCCATCGGCAGCAGCTGGCGCACTTCCGACTGATTGATGACCAGCACTTCCATGTCATGCTTCTCCTATCGCTGTGGAGTTGTTTCCTGCTGCGCCATGATACTCGGAATAAAACCGCTGGATTGCAGTCTGCTTTTGCGGGAGTCCGAATCGCGAGGCCCTCATAGCAGGTCGGTGCCTGATCTCGTGGCTTCGATTAGAAGCGGTGATTTTTCTTCCCGGTAGCGCTCGAATTCGGCGCTGGTCAATACGAAGAGATCGATAGGACAGGGTAAGGGAGAGAAAGCGCGCAACATTTCGGGTACCCTGTCGCGGGGGTGATCGTAGGCGCTGGTTTCGACGATCACCAGGATGTCGGCGTCGGATCGTGGAGTCGGGTTCCCGGATACAAGCGAACCAAATAGAATCACTCTCCGAATCTTAGGGATTCGTTCCCTCGCGCTGGCGGCGCTGCGGCGAAGTTCTTCGATTCGCTGCGTTCTATTTAGGTAATTGGCGCCGGCTGAATTCGATGATCTTACGCGCATCCTGAATTGCTCCTTCGGCTTCGCCGCGAGTGTACAATTTGCCGGGATATCCCTCGGCAAAGCCGTTCGGGTAGCGGGCGGGAATATAATGTTTGTCGAGGCGATTGGCGGCCTCCAGGATTTCTAGCGGCAGTTGCAGATGCTCCGGAAGCGCTTCGGCCAGGCCTGTGATCGAGTGTCCCCAGGGTTCGCCCCCCTGAGACATGATCAGCGCCTTGAGGGCCTTTTCGGCCGACTGCTGCGCCGCGAACGCCGCCCATTCGCAATCTTCATCCTCCAGCGCATGATCGGCATGCCTGATGTCGTGCTCGCTTTGTTGCCACCAATCCGGCCACCTGTTCATATTGCCCTTCTCTGCTGCCTGCCCTGATTCGCTTCATTGTAGCATACGGCCGTGATTTACATTGAGCTGAAGGGACAGCCACAAAACTCCCCCAATGATGCCGATGATTGTCGGCGAGAATCGTCCGCGCTTGGGGTGTTACAAAATAGGGTATCGTTTCTGCAGTTTCGCGAAACGACTCTAGGGGATCCTACCTGATCGCGAAGGGTAAAGCATGCTGTCTGTTGATGCCGGATGAGTGATGTATGGCCAGTTTTAAAGAGATGGGCGTGCCCTGAATCATTGAGCAAAAACACCTCCGGTGGCCGCATCGTGCGACTCGCTGCGCCGATCTGTCAAAAAACAGTAGAGAACACTTTTTGCAGGATGCTAGCATCGCCGGGTCCGAAAGGAAAAAGTCATGAAGAAATCCGAGGACCTGCAGGCAAAGCTCCCTTCGATTCACAATTGGCGAACAACGGACGAGGAGGAGATCGCGAAACGCCGGTATCGCGCCCAAACAGAGTCGCTGCGGGTGCGGAACCTCGATCCGCGCTTTCCGATCTTTTCGAATTTCGCGGTGAAATCAGGAAGCGGGCTGACTTACGCGGTTGAGATTCGCAGCGTGTCGCAGCGGCGCTTCTCCTGCAACTGCATCGACTTCCGCATCAACGCCCTCGGCACGTGCAAGCACGTCGAAACGACGCTCCTTTACCTGGAGGCGCGTCATCCGCGGCTGTTCCGGCAAGCGAAGCGCGACGGCGCCGGGCGCGTGGATGTCGTGCCCGATCTCATGGCCGACGCGCTGCGCATTGAAGGCCTTGACGGCAACCTGCCCGCCGCGCTGAAACCGGCTGTTGGTGAAAACGGCCTGATCCGGATTGCCGATCCCGAAGAAGCTCTTTCGATTCTGCAGGGCGCGGGCATCCCTTCGCTGCGCGTATCCCAGGACATAGCGCCTTGGCTCGAAGCGCGGCGCCGCGCGCAGGAGCGCAAGCTTGCCTTCCGGGAGTACGAGCAGAAGGTCCGATCAGGCGAATGGCCGGCGCACGAGACTCTGGTGCCGCTCTATCCTTACCAGCGCGAGGGCATGCTTCACCTCGCGTTCAACGAACGAGCGCTGCTGGCCGACGAAATGGGGCTTGCCAAGACTATCCAAGCGATCGCTGCCTGCGCGCTCCTGCACCGGCTCGGGAAGGTGAAGCGCGTGCTGGTTGTGACTCCGGCGTCGCTAAAGACCGAGTGGGAGGAGCAGATCGAGCGGTTCACCGATCTCCCCTATCAACTGATCTTTGGCCACCGCGCCAAGCGCCTGCGGCTGTACGCCGCTGCTCCTTTCTTTACGATCGTCAATTACGAGCAGATGATATCCGACGCGCTGGACGTCAACGAACAGCTTCAGCCGGATGTGGTGATCTTGGACGAAGCCCAGCGCATCAAGAACTGGAGCACCAAGACGGCGCAGGCCGTCAAGCGCCTGATGAGCCGCTACGCGTTCGTCCTCACCGGCACCCCGATCGAAAACCGGATCGACGACATTCACTCCCTGATGTCGTTTCTCGACCCGTCGGTGCTGGGGCCGCTGTTCCGCTTCAACCGTGAGTTTTATGTCCTGGACGAGCGCGGGCGGCCCATGGGCTACCGCAATTTGGAAGGCCTGCATCAGCGCATCAAACCGTTCCTGCTGCGCCGCCGTAAGGCCGACGTGGAGACGGAACTGCCGAACCGCGCTGAGCAGAAGTACTTTGTGGCGCTCAGCCCGTCACAGGCGGACAGCTAGGCGTCTCATGAGGCCCAGGTGGCTCGCCTGGTGATGATCGCGAAAAGGCGGCCTCTCGGTTTCAGCAAGATTGCCCGCGAGCTTCTGGGCCCAGCCTGCGTCCGCTGCGAGGAACGGTATCCGCTCGAAGGCCCGCACTCGGTGATCGTGTTGGTGGTGGACCGGGATGCGCCCCTGTGCCGCGAGAAACTAGCGGAGCCCTTCGAGGAGTTCTTCGGCAGGGAAGTCTCAGACCCGCTCGCGCCCGTGAAGCTTGAGGTGATCGATCGCGCGACGGACGAGGCGATGATGCGGCTTGTGGCTATGGGACTGATTTCCCCGAGCACGCGGGCCATCCGCGATCTTGGCACAGCCGCGGAGAACAATGCCGCGGCTCTTACGGACGTCGAGCGGCAGTTGGCCCAGGAGCACCGGCGGCAGGCGGGCCGCAAACTGAAGATGGCGGCCTTGCTGGGCGGGGGCGGTTTGCTGGAAGAGGAGCGAGAGGCGCTGCTTCAGGCCGGACTGTGGCTCGGCAAGGCCCTTGCCGTAGAGAACCGCATTGCCGAGCCCGGTACGCTCGATGACGCGCTGCGTCCTCCGCATGCGCTTTTCTGGGGCGACCACCTGGCCGCTTTCCGCGCCTTTGCCGCTGACCCGTCCATCGCGCCGACGGCAGCCGCCGCGGCTCTCCGGACTCTAGCCGGGCCGCAGTAAAGCACAGTAGAGGTATACTCAACGCCATGCAGGCGCAAATCAATCTGCGTGGTTATCAACGCGAGTGCCTTGCTGCGATCTTTGATCGGTACAAGGCGGGGGCGCGGCGCCAGCTCGTCTGTCTTCCAACCGGCACGGGCAAGACTGTCATCTTCGCCCAATTTCCGTCGTTTTTCCGCATGAAGCGCCGCATGCTCATCCTTGCGCATCGGGAGGAGCTGCTCAATCAGGCTCGTGACAAACTGCTTGCGGCCAATCCCGCCCTCAAAGTCGAGATCGAGCAAGCCGGGCGAAGTGCATCTCAAAGCAGCAATGTCGTAGTCGCCTCGGTCCCGACGCTCGGCCGGCGAAGCTCTCGCCGGCTCGCGCGGCTTGATCCTGAGCAGTTCTCGATTGTAGTGATCGATGAAGCGCATCACGCCACTGCGGAGACCTACCGGCGCATCGTAGAGCACCTGGGACTGCTGCAATCCGACACGAAAAAACTCCTCGTGGGTTTTACGGCAACGCCAAAACGGAGCGATGGGATCGGGCTCGACGCCGTATTTGACGAAATCTCATTCTCACGAACCATGCCGGAGATGATGCGCGCCGGTTACCTGGCGCCGGTGGCTGGTTACCGGGTCGAGACCGAAATCGATCTGTCGCGAGTCAAGACCAGCATGGGCGATTTCGTGGTTTCGCAATTGTCCGACGCTGTCAATATCGAAAGCCGCAATGCCCTGGTGGTCAAAGCCTTTCGCGAGCTGGTCCCGGACCGGCGGACGCTGGTGTTCGGCGTCGACGTCGCCCACGCGCGCGACTTGGCCGCGGCATTCAAGCACTATGGCATCGCGGCGGCGGCGGTCACGGGCGACACGCCGCCGGGCGAGCGCAGCGAAACGCTGGCTGCGTTTTCATGCGGCCGGATCCAGGTTTTGACGAATTGCATGGTGCTCACCGAAGGATACGACGAACCTTCGGTGGACGGAATCATTCTCGCGCGGCCCACCAAATCGGCCCTGCTCTATACCCAGATGATCGGCCGCGGCACCAGGCTGCATCCAGGCAAGAGCAGCGTGATTGTGGTTGATGTCGTCGACAATTCGAGCAAGCACCGTCTGGTCACGCTGCCGTCGCTCTTCGGACTGGCTGAGAACTTTAATCTCAAGGGCAGGACAACGAGCGAGGTGGAACGTGCGATTCGATGGGTCGAGATCAACCGCCCCTGGGTCAAGACAGACCTGGCGACGGATCTCGACGACCTTCGGCTTCGGTGCACCCGGGTGGATCTCATGGAATTGCACCTTCCCGGCGAGCTGCAAGGGCTGGCGCGGTTTGCATGGGCCGCGGTGGGACGGCAATGCTATCGATTGGGATTGGGCCAGGGTGAATACCTGACCTGCGCGCGAACCCTGCTGAACCAATGGGAGGTCCTGCTCGGTTCGCGTCACCGCGAGGCGGGCGGCGGCATCGTCGCCGCCGAACATCGGCTCGCGGTCGCGATTGCGAAGGCGGAGGATTACGTCAGGCATACGCGCCCCCGCGCGCTCGATCTCGTGGATTTACGGGCCTCGTGGCGCCGCAGGCCTGCTACCGAAAAACAGCTGGAGTGGCTCAAACGAGCTCACCTGAATGTTCCGCCTCAGATCAGCCGCGGCCAGGCCAGCCATCTCATCGCAATGTTGCC
>Ga0315282_10003054_pt1 | contig 30247 bp, 19 predicted proteins | sample YL17G07_20_MG_FD_203693 | JGI IMG/M metagenome (GOLD analysis project Ga0315282, IMG submission 203693) | Sediment microbial communities from Yellowstone Lake, YNP, Wyoming, USA - YL17G07_20 | ecosystem: Environmental > Aquatic > Freshwater > Lake > Sediment | place: USA: Wyoming | collected... | reverse complement strand
ATTTCAGGTTCGCGTACATCACCCCCTCGTCCCGCAGCAACAGGCGGCCGTCGGGAGCGAGCCTGACCGCCCCACCGCGGGCCTTCCAGTGCGGCGGAGCCCCGCCCTGGGTCATGTCGCTGAAATCGTCGTAGAAAATCACCCGCTCGCCGGGCACGAAATCGCGCCGCTCTTCAGACTGGGGTGAGTGGCCGAATACCGCAAGCGACGCGCATCCCGCCACTTTCGGCTTCTCTGGCGCGGCGGAGTAGGCCACCATGCCAACAAGAACATAGATAAGCGTAAAAAAAACTAATCTCGGGCTTTTGTTCATAATTTCCTCCTGCTTTATGGAAAACGTTAACATACAATTCTAATGAATGTCAAAGGATGGGAATTTGCTTTTTTTCGCGACATGACGAATTCCCGCTCCGCAAACGCCCTTGCTCCCATCATGGCCCACTGACCGTGAACGGGCCGACGATCCCGCTGCTCTCTGGGCGTTCAGAACTTCAGATGTCCCTTGACGTGCTCGACCCACCCGTCGGCGATTTCCTTCGAAGTCGTGGAGGCTTGGATAAACAGCAGTGCGTCGCCCTGCATCACCACATAGCTGCAGTCGTAGCTGATATTGGGCGGCCGATCTTCTTCGGGGGTCGTGTTCTTGATGTACCACGCCTTGCCATCGCTTCGCGCCTTTGGCTCGGGCATGGACCGTTGTGTCAAGCCGTGCGGGCTCGGTTTCTCCGCCATTTCCAGGTCTTTGAGCTGGATGGACTGCGAGAGCGCTCGCGTCAGCGTGTCGGCGTCGACGTCCATCAGCCGCTGGATCCTGACCGACAGCCTCTCAAGAGTCCCCTTATGCTTCTCCGGGAATTCCATCTGCACCTGGTACATGCCCTCGCTGCCGACGCAGAGCGTGATCGTCGCTCCCGGCGGCGCAATGGCCTTAATCCCAGCCGGGCAATCCTGCGAGACGCCCCTGGACAAGAGGGGCACAGGGGCAAGCGTGAACAGGACGAAGAGAAGAAGGGCAACCCATCTGGCAGTTTCTGAATTCATCGCCCGCTCCCTTCGAGCCGGTCGCGTGGTCCAGTGTTGTATCATTTATATCCTCCTTTTTAAATCATGCCGCGGCCCAAACCTCCGATAGCGCCTCCGCCTGCTCAAGAACAGTCTGCGTCGCTTTTTCCTGTTTATCCGGCGGATAGCCGTATTTGCGCAAAATGCGCTTCACGAGCACCCGCAGCTGCGCCCGCACATTTTCCCTCATCGTCCAGTCGATCGTGACATTATCCCTGACCGTCTTCACCAACTCCTGGGCGATCTGCCTGAGTATCTTATCTCCCAATATCTTCACCGCACTGTCGTTCGTCTCGAGCGCGTCATAAAAGGCGAGTTCATCCTCGCTCAACCCCAACTGCTCGCCGCGCTTGTTCGCTTCTCTCATCTCCTTAGCCAGCGCAATCATCTCTTCGATGACCTGCGCCGCTTCGATCGCCCGATTCTGATAGCGTCTTATCGTCTCTTCCAGCATCTCGGCGAAAGACCGCGCCTGCACGATATTCTTCCGCCCTCGCACCGCGATTTCTCCCGCCAGCAGCTTTTTCAAGAGCTCCACGGCCAGGTTTCTCTGCGGCATCCCCCGCACTTCGGCCAGGAATTCATCCGATAAAATCGAAATGTCGGGCTTCTCGAGCCCGGCCGCCTTGAAAATATCCACCATCTCTCCGGAAACGACGGCGCGCGACACAATCTGCCTTATCGCCAGGTCAAGCTCTTCTTCAGGTCTTGGATCGCCCGGCGCCCTCTTCGCCAACACGGATTTTACAGCCTGGAAAAACGCCACGTCGTCTCTGATCCTTATCGCCTCCGCATTCGGGACAGCCAGCGCGAATGCCTGCGACAGCTCCCTCACGGCGCCGACGAACCTGTCCTTCCCGTTCTCCTGCGCCAGGATATGTTCCTGAGCCGCCGGCAGCAATCCCAACCGTTCCTGGGGCTTGCCCACGGCCCATCTCGTTCTATCGAAGCGATGAAATAGCCCGTCACAGACCTCATACTTCTCCAGCATGACCGCCACCGCTTCTTCCTGATCAATCGCCGTCTTCCCCGTCCCGCCGCTTTCCGTGTAGTTCGCCAACGCCTGTTTGAGCTCGTGCGCCAGCCCCAAATAGTCAACGACGAGCCCGCCCGGCTTGTCCCCGAAAACACGGTTGACCCGCGCGATCGCCTGCATCAGGCCATGGCCGCGCATCGGTTTATCGACATACATCGTGTGAAGGCTGGGCGCGTCGAAGCCCGTCAGCCACATATCGCGCACGATGACGACTTTGAACGGATCGCCCGGCGCCCGGAACCTCTTTGCCAACTCCTCCCGCCTCGCCTTATTTCTTATATGCTGCTGCCAATCCGGCGGGTCCGAAGCCGAGCCCGTCATCACGACCTTGAGCATCCCCTTATCGTCCTCCGCATAGTTCCATTCCGGCCTCAGCGCCGCGATCTCCCTCCACAGCTCCACGCAAATGCGGCGGCTCATGCAGACGATCATGGCCTTGCCGTCCATCGCCTCAAGCCGCCTCTCGAAATGATCGACGATGTCCCGGGCTATGAGTTTCAGCCGTTTTTCGCTCCCCACGACCGCCTCAAGCTGAGCCCATTTCGTCTTGAGCCGCTCCTTGCGTTCGACTTCCTCGCCTTCGGTCACTTCCTCAAAATCCGGGTCGATCCTCGGACGCTCCTTTTCATCGAGCTCCAGCTTCGCCAGCCGGCTCTCATAATAGATCGGCACGGTCGCCTTATCCTCGACGGCCCGCTGGATATCATAAATACTGATGTAATCGCCGAAGACCGCCCGCGTGTTCTTATCCGTGAGCTCGATCGGCGTCCCCGTGAATCCGATGTACGATGCGCTCGGCAGGGCGTCTCTCATGTGTCGCGCGAAACCGTCGATAAAGTCATACTGACTGCGGTGCGCTTCGTCGGCGATGACGACGATATTCCGCCGCGCGCTCAAGACCGGGTACCGGTCGCCTTTCTCCTCCGGGAGGAATTTCTGTATGGTCGTAAAATAGACTCCACCGACCTTCACCCGAAGTTTTTCCCTGAGGTCGACCCGACTCTCGACTTGGATGGGAGGCTGCCTCAAGAGATCCTGACAGCGGGTGAATGTTCCAAAAAGCTGGCCGTCCAGGTCGTTGCGGTCGGTGATGACGACGATGGTCGGATTCTCCATCTTCGGCTCGCATATGATCCGGCCCGCATAGAAGGCCATGGTCAGGCTCTTCCCCGCGCCCTGGGTATGCCAGACGACGCCGATCCTCCGGTCGCCGGGTTCGCCCCCGGGCCGCCCGCCGGACTCATAGATGCCCGGCGGATGCCTCAAGTCTTTTCTTCCCGAAGCGCGCAAAGTTTCCCCGACAGCAACATTGACGGCGTGGAATTGGTGATATCCGGCCATTTTCTTATTGAGCACGCCGCCGCTGAAATCCTCGAAAACGATGAAGTAGCGTATCATGTCGAGGAATCGCCGCCTATCGAAAACGCCTTTGATCAGCACCTCGAGCTCGGGCATCTTCGGGTCCGCCAGGCTTCCGCCCTCAACCGTCCGCCACGGCTTGAACCATTCCCGGCCCGCCCCGACCATGCCGATGCGGGCTTGGATCCCATCCGAAACGACGAGCGCGGCGTTGTAAGCAAACAGCGAAGGGATCTCCTGTTGATAAGTCTGAAGCTGCCGGAAGGCCGTCCAGATTGTGGCGTTCTCGTCCGCGGCGTTCTTGAGCTCGATCACGGCGAGAGGTAATCCGTTAATAAATATTACGACATCCGGCCGGCGCGCGTGCTTATTCTCGAGAACAGTGAATTGGTTCACCGCCAGCCAATCATTATTCTCAGGATCCTCGAAGTCGATGACTCGAGCCTGAGCGCCGCCGATCGTCCCATCCGAGCGGCGATACTCCACGGTTACGCCGTCCACGAGGATCCGATGGAAAGCGCGGTTGCGGGTTTCGAGCGTCGGTCCTTCAGCTCGCAGGATTTTACGGAACGCGTCTTCTATAGCCTCGATCGGAAGATCAGCATTCAGCCGCGTCAACTCCTGGCGCAGCCGGTCTTCGAGGATGACTTGAGCATAATCCTTGCGCTCTGCATAAAGTTCACCGGGAGCAATCTCAAGCCCGTTCTTTGCCGCATATTCTAATTTCCCCAGCCAGCCGAGCGCGGCATCCTCGACGACGGATTCTACGAATCTGCTCACTTTCCGAATCTTAGCCTTTTATGTATTTCCCCGTCTTCTTGCCGCCGACGCGGCGAATGAGGCCGGCCTCAATGAGCGGCTTGATCAGTTTCGCCGCCCCTTGGCGCGTTATGCCGAGAGCCTCCCAGATTTCGCTCGGCGCCAATCCTTTTCTGTCTTCAAGAAGCCGGAGAAGCATTTCCTGCTTTGGCTGAAGAAAGATCTTTTTATCTCCCTTTTGGGCAATGACCGTCTGAATCCTGTTCCATACGCTATCAAGGGTCTGCTTGAGTCCCTCGGTCGTGTATTCGAGCCACTCCGTCAGATCGCCGCCGGCGCTGCGCACATAATCCAAGGCGGAATAATACCGAGCCCTGTCATTCCAATAGAATTCGTCCACGGAAAATATATGGTGTGAATCGAAGCCCCGGCGATATAACTCCCAAAGCGCGATCGCCCGGCCGGTGCGGCCGTTTCCATCGGCGAATGGATGAATTTCCTCAAAACGGTAATGGAGGATGGCCGAGGAGACGATGGGCGAGTGGTTTTCCGCCTGGGTATTCCACCACTCTAAATATTCACGCATCAGCCCCGAAACTTGGTCGGCCGGAGGCGGAACGAAGCGTCCCACCCCGACGGCGATAGTTCGGTATTTTCCGGCTTGACCCTGGTCCATGACGCCGCCCGCGATGATCGCGTGCAGCTTGAGGATGTTTTCGTGAGTGACCTGTTTTTTGCCGGCGTTCTTCTCGATGAACCTCAAACCGGCGAAATAATTCAAAACTTCGCGTCTAGCGCGATCGCTTTGAGCAGGAAGTTCGTGCCCCTCCTCGAGGATTCGGACCTCGGCCAGAGTCAAAGGATTCCCCTCGATGGCGGTCGAGCTGTGAGCCGTCCGAATTCTGGCCTCTTTTTGGAGGGCGGGAATCCAGGGCACTTGAACCGAGGCCGAAAGGATCCTCTCGCGCAAGGCGGCCACTCTCTCCACCAAAGCCAGCAACCGCGGTGTGATCGTGAAAACGGGTTGGTATCCCATGATCGAATTCTAGCTATTAGTCAACCATATGTCAACTGGTAAGTCAACTGAGAATATGTGCCTGAAGCCTACTATCGACTGCATCTGATTCCGACTATCTGCGAGATTTCATACCGTAACTTTTCCGATGAATCGTTCGGCGTCCTTTATTCTAAGCTCGCCGGAGATGAGCTTGGGCAGAAGCGTGTCTCGCATAACTGCGAGGGTGCGGGATTCAGCATATATTCATTAATACTGCTGCTCATCTTTCTCTTTTTGAGCCCGCGTTAATGTCGGTAAGCCATTGAAATTCAGCCAAATCAAGCCCCATGGATGCCGCCTCTCGCTGGATGAACCATGTAAGGCAAAGGTCCTGTATACGATTGTTAAAACTCTTCACCGTAGAACCGAATATGAGATTCGCTAGTGTAAGCAGAAGGAGGACTCCGGACCCCATTATGAAAGCCCAGCCAAGGACCTGTTTGTGTGACCGCACGCCAAGCCCAGCGATGAGGCCAACTATTAGTAAAAGGACAATCAACACAGATGGGATCAAAGCACAAATTTTTGCTCTATTTCGAGACCGCCAATAGAGGCGCTCTTGGAGGCTCTTCTTTTCCGCGCGTTGAGACTCAAGCTCCTCTCGGGTCCTGCGATGCGCTTTCTGCTCAGCAATCAGTTTCTCGAACTCCTCCTTTTTGATCTCGCTTGAGACCCGTTTCAGAGTCTCCGTGATCGTTTGATCCGTGAGCGCGTTTTCATCACCGAGCGTCAGGCGCATGAGCTCCTCCTGCGCCAATGTACTGCTTCTTAGTAGTTGATGGTCGCGCGCCGTTATTTTACCTTGCTTCTCGAGTTTATCGATTTCGTTTAGGTATTTATCTAAAAGTTCATTGGATGGCTGAAGTGCTGCGTAAGAGAACGCCAGAATTTCTTCCGTTGGAAGAGATGGTGCACCCATTGGTGCCTTCAGCCACGCTATGTTCGCCAAACTAAAATCGGTGATTACACTGGAGACCTCGCGTGACTCCTCATATTTTTGGCCATACTCCCACGCCGCTCGCGCAAATCCCGCATTGCTGCTTACGAGAACGGCACGGCATGTCTCCACGTTACGCGGTGACTTACCCTTCCGTAGTGCATAGATGCTGCGAACCGAGTTGACATCGTACTCCCTGGCCCGCGGATTCAGATATGATATTTCATCATCTAAAAATTCCTCGAATGTTTCCTCATCGATCTGAAAGTCGTCGATATATCGAGGAGTGCGCTTCACCTCGATCTTAGCTTCGGCGAGTCTATCGTCGATTTGTCCGGCCAAGAGAATTAGGTCAGACTTAGTGGTACCGTTTTGGCGGGCCACCATGACAATGGCTCCGCGGCGGTTTGGAGCTTCCAAGTGGTCAGCTGCACCTTTGACGACATGCTCTAATTCATCTCGAGAGTGCGAGAAGGCTGCAACCGTGGCTCCTAAATGATGCAATAGGCGGACTAAGGCTTCTATAGCGATTTGCTTGGGTTCCCCCTCAAGACCAAGCCGTAGAATAAGTAATGGCGTGTCCAAATAAAATGTCACTCCCTTGAATGTCTTGGGAGCATTCTGAAGGTCTGGACAAAGCAAAGCGTTAGCAAGCATGTGGCCCTGCACCATGATCAGGAAGCTTTCAAACCGTTCCGGGCTAGTCTGTTGGAGGCTTAGGACGTACTCGCTGACCAACACGATATCGCTGTCGCGTTTACCCTCGGTTGTCGGAATTGCGGTTCCCCGCAAGTAGGCCCGCAAACACGGAATCTCGAACTCGGCTAAGAATGTACATATCGCAGTCACGGCGTCTTCGGTGTTTACGATCGGCGTCGGGGTGCTCTTTGAGAACTCAATCAACCCCGACACGACGGATTGGATGTGTCGGCCAGCCTTACTCTTCTCAGCAGCGATCCCCGGGTCCGGCAATTCACCTGTGATGTGATAAACGCCTTCTACTTTCTTGAGGGGATAGTCCCTTGAAAGACGTTTGAGAACTATTTGGAGAGCCCGCTCTGGAATCTCCAACCCGAACTGGGTGCGAATATGGTCTCGAACAATCCCATCTGTTACAGGGTCTGGCCTATGATCCACGAGAACCTGAAGGATGAAGGGCCGTAGGTAGTCGAGGTAGTCTTTGCCCTGGTCGATGTTGACCTTCAGCATCGCAAGACTGGTAAGGGTTGTTGTTGACATCAAACCACCTCCTCAGCGAATTTTTCGGTATCCTTCACCCGCAGCTCGCCGGAGATGAGCTTGGGCAGAAACGTATCGCGCAGGGCGGCGAGCGTGTAGGATTCGTGAATATTCGCAGTAATTCGTTCTACGAGGGAGTGTACAATCAAATTAAGCTGGGCACTTGTGTTCTCGGGGGGTAGGGCAATTGGATATTGCGCCATATCTTGCCAGCTCGTTCGTGGCATCTTTGTTCCAGTTGAACCAGCATTCGCGTACTCAACGAAGGAGTTGCTTGAGAGATGGCCCAGTACGAAGCCAAACCATTTCTCATTTTGCGGGATTATGACAACAATGTCCGTCGAGCAAACGCCATCCAATGGAGCGACGCCGACCTTGTGGAAGTACGGCCGCAACTTGCCAAAAAGTATCTCCCCCTTCTTAAAGGCGAATTTATTGCTTTTCAAATCCTCGTCTATTCCCCAATTAGCCAGAGCTATGCACCGCTTCGGCATATTTTCTAGGGCAATATATGGGATCGAAGAATTGATTTCGCTGGGTCGAACGCCCCGACGTTTTTGTTTTGCTACATCGCCTAGAGTTCCTGCAGCCCACCCCACCGGAATCTCGCCCAATTCCGAATCCTCGAATGAATCCGGGAAAAGGTCGGCGATATGCTTTGGCAGGCCGGGGTCGCGGCCTGCGGCTTTGGCACGGACGGGATCGAAGTCAACGAACCAGGATTTGAAGATCGCGTGGGCGATTGCCTCTAGAGTCTCATTCATCCGGCGATTCAGCTCGATTTTATCGTCTAGCGTGCCAAGGATATGGGCGATAGCACGTTGTTCGTTCACATCTTCCGGAATCTCAACTTCAATGTCAGAGAACCGGCTCTTCGAGACGTTTGTATACACAGAACCGCCCCCACCGGCAGACTCCAACTCGTAGCCAAGCTGGGTGAAGACGTAGTACAAGAATCGCGAGTCCGTACCATCGCTCGGAATGACGCTGTTGATCTGCTGATTAGTGAAGCTTTGCCTTGTAGTAACGCCACACTTTCCAACCGTCGCGATGCAGGACATCATCACTGAACTAGGAGGAAGCAGACATGCCTGCAAGGTCTCGGCACCCTTCTCAGACAATGTCCTCTCGCTGCGGTCAATGAGTACCCGCCCGTCGAGGTCTGGAATGGTGATGAAAGGATAGGGTCCACCGAAGTTGGAACTTTCCAAAGTGGATGGTGTCTTGCCTGTCACCACGCGACCAAGAGAACCAATCCTCCGCGTCACCCACTCACCCGCCATACCCCAACTCCTTCAAATTGCTGGCGATTGCAGCATCAAGCTTTGCTTTTTGGATCTGCCGTTGACTGTTTGTATGGCTGAATGTTGTCTTCGTCTTCACAACTTCTCCGTCCCTTCGCTAAGAATCGATAGATATTGACCGTAGACGAATATTCTGTTGCGCTGGTGTCCTGTAAGTTCGCGCGCCAGGCCCAGCTTGACAAGATTATTCATGCCCTTTGCCGCTGCGGGAAACGAAACTCCGGCGCGCTTACATACTTCCTTCAAGGTTAGGATGGGGCGCGCGCGTAAAGCCTCAAAAACGCGCATGGAAGTGACCGCGCCCCGTCCGAGCCCATGGATGCGGCCTGCGTCTTCCCCGAACAACTTAACGAGCCGCTGAGCGGTATGGACGGCGCCGGTGGCGGTCTGCTCCACTCCCTCCAGGAAGAAGTCGAGCCAGGCTTCCCAATCCCCATCGGAACGCGCAAGGTCGAGCAGGCGATAATACTCGTCACGGTGCTGTTTGAAATACAGGCTCAAGTAGAGCAACGGTTGCGATAGAACCCCGCTGTGGTGCAGCAGCAGCGCTATCAGAAGCCGGCCGATACGACCGTTACCGTCAAGAAACGGGTGAATCGTCTCAAACTGAACATGCGCCAGGGCGGCTTTAACCAGGGCGGGATATGGCGCGTGTTCGTCATGGATGAACCGTTCGAATTGAGCCATGCAATCTTCGACGAATGCGGGGGGCGGCGGAACATAATGGGCATTTCCGGGTCTTGTCCCTCCGATCCAGTTTTGCGAGCGGCGGAATTCGCCCGGCAATCTTTCGCTGCCCCTGCCCCGGGAAAGAAGCTTTTCGTGCATTTCCCGGAAGAGTCGGTTGGAGAGCGGAAATCCTTCGCGCAACCGGGAAACGCCGTGCTCCAGGGCTGCCACATAATTGGAAACTTCGACCACATCGTCGAACGGCACCCCGGGGGCTTCTTCCAGTTCGAACAGCATCAGGTCGGAGAGAGAGGATTGCGTGCCCTCGATTTGTGAAGAAAGAACTGCTTCACGCCGGACGTAGGCATAAAGGAAGAGGTTCGGGTCGGGAAGCAAAAGCGTGATGCTGTCAAGCCTCCCCAGGGCCAAAGTCGCCCGTTCCAGTAGATGGTGGCGGGAGTTAGTAAGATCAAGCGGTTGCGCGGGTGGCAACGGATCAGGGATAAAAGCCCGGACTGCCTCTCCGCCGACACTTGACACATCGTAGCGCCCGGTAATTCCTCTTTTCAAGGTTCTGCCTGCAATTTATTTATCGTTTAATAAGATTCAGTCTTATTAAAGGATAAGGCGATTTCGTTTAATAAGCAAGTCTTTTCTGGCGGCGCACTACTTGATGTCGCAAATTGCGACTTCAAGTTGACAAACCCCTGATTATCCTTTTCCAAATCCAAGCTCCTTGCTGTGACCTCAAAACACTCCCCTCGCCCGTGTTTGAGGTGCCATAATGGCGCTTCAAAGCCGCTGCTTCTTCTTCCGTAAGCTGGAACATGAAATCGGCATTATCCTTTCTCAAATCCAAGCTCCTTGAGATTTTTCCGAATCTTTTTTTCAAGGCGGGCGGATTCGGCGAACTGCTCCTCCAGTAAAGACGTCAATCGCTTCATTTTTTCATCAAATGGCTCGCCGTCTTCCGCCTGAGCTTCCGCGCCCACATATCGCCCGGGCGTAAGAACATGGCCATGCTTCCGGATCTCTTCGAGCTTAGCGCTCTTGCAGAATCCGGGCACGTCGGTGTACTGGGGCATAACGGGGACAGGCACCTCCGTCTGCGCCTCCGGAGCCAGTCTCCGTTTTGCCCGCCAGGCATGGTAAGTGGCGGCGATGCGCGCGATATCGTCGTCCGTCAACTCCCGATGCGTCCGGTCCACCATGCGCCCGAGCTTGCGCACATCGAGAAACAACACCTCCCCTCGCCTGTCACGAAAACGTCCATTGTTTTTATCTCTCGCGAGAAACCAAAGGCAGGCCGGGATCTGCGTCGAATAGAAGAGCTGGCCGGGCAGGGCTACCATGCAATCCACGAGGTCGGCTTCGATGATATTCTTGCGGATCTCTCCTTCGCCGGATTGGTTCGAGGACATCGAACCGTTGGCAAGGACAAAACCTGCAAGCCCAGCCGGCGCTAGATGATAGATCATATGCTGAACCCAAGCGAAGTTCGCATTCCCGGTGGGCGGCGCGCCGTACTTCCAGCGTTTATCGTCCTTGAGCAGATCGCCGCGCCAGTCGCTCACATTGAAGGGAGGATTGGCCAGGATGAAGTCGGCCTTGAGGTCCGGATGGCGGTCGTTGTGGAAACTGTCGCCGTGGGCGATCTGGCCGTCGATGCCCCTGATCGCGAGGTTCATCCTGGCTAAGCGCCAAGTCGTGTAATTCGACTCCTGACCGTAGATGGCGATGTCGGTCTTGGCCTTGCCTTTGTTGCCGTTTCCTTTCGCATGGGCCTCAATGAACTCGATCGACTGGACGAACATCCCCGAGGAGCCGCAGCACGGATCGTAAACCCGGCCCTTGAACGGTTCGAGCATTTCAACGAGGAGCTTGACGATGCAGCGCGGGGTGTAGAACTCGCCGCCCTTCTTGCCCTCGGCGCTTGCGAACTGAGATAGAAAATATTCGTAGACGCGGCCGAGGATGTCTTTCGAGCGGCTCTCGTCATCGCCGAGCTGGATGTTGGTGACGAGGTCGATAAGCTGGCCGAGACGCTGTTTGTCTAGGGCCGGGCGGGCGTAGTCCTTGGGGAGGACGCTTTTGAGCGAAGGATTGTCGCGCTCGATGCCGGCCATCGCATCATCGACGAGCTTGCCGATCGTGGGCTGTTTGGCCCGGGCTTTGAGATAAGGCCAGCGCGCTTCGGGCGGAACCCAGAAGATGTTCTTGGCGCGGTATTCGTCCGGGTCCTCGGGGTCGGCGCCTTGGGAGCGGTCGGTCACGAGCTTCGCGTGATATTCTACGAAGGCATCAGAGATGTATTTGAGGAAGATGAGGCCCAGGACAACATGTTTATATTCAGCGGCGTCCATGGAGCCTCGCAGGGCGTCGGCCGTAGCCCAGAGCTTGGCTTCAAAGCCGAGAATGGCGCCGTTCTTGGCGTTTTGGGGTTTTGTGGTGCGTGATCTAGCTGGCATTTTAATCCTCGAGGGAGTATAAAATTGCTTTCTTGCTTTACGCGACTTTCCCTTCCATCAAGCTCGGAATCGGTACTCCCCCATCACGAAAGAATGATAATCCCGCCTGCGGATCGGTGTCAAGAACAAGGAGCTGGCATACCTCGGTCGCTGCGGCCGTTCCCGGACCTTCTCCCTCTTTTTTAACCATATAAAATCAAAGAGGACCTAAATAAAATTATTTGACGATTATTTCATCGAAAGACATCAGCGCAGTTGCGTTCGGTTGACCTGCGTTCTTGTGCCACTTGGGCAGGGCCCCGATATTCTTGGCTTTGATATGAATATATTGACCTTGGGTTTTTTTCAAATTGTACGTTAAATTTTTAATCGAAACCGGTTGGGCTGTCTCCGGCACGTTCATGGCATCCTCGGCAACGACCTGATAATTCTTGTCGTCGCTTGAGACCGAGATTTCCACAGACGCCGGCAAAAAGATTCTGGCGTTATTATTCTCGAGGCAGCCGATTGTAATCTCCTCGAGAGTTTTTATCTGCCCCAGGTCCAGGACGACGTCAAGATCCCTGTCGAACGCCTGCCAGTTGCGGTCACCCGGTTCGAGGGTCCCTCCCATCAAATCGATCAGCGCATTGCCCGCGATCGGTCCGCCCGGGCCGCCCCGTCTTGGAGCGGGCGGCACGACATAGCGGACGCTCTTGACCGGCAGCGATCTGCTGAAAAATGCCGTCGCCACGACACTCGGCAATTTCACCCTATCGAACGTCACGGCGTTCACAACAGCCGATTGAGTCAAACTGACCGGCGCGGAGTATTTGGGTGAGCCGAGCGTCGGCAGGCTTCCGTCCAGCGTGTAATGGATTTCGGCATTCTCATCCGCTGCGTTCATGACCACGACGAGCGGCCGGTCGTAATCGATGGTGCCTTTCTCCGGCAAGATCAGCGGCCTTGGACAGGCCTCGAATCGAGCATAATCGTTCCTGTCCCTGACCAGCGTATCGAAGAGAGGCTGGGCCGGAACCGTGTTGTCGTTTTCGTTCAAGGCGGCCGTCATGGCGAAAATCTTGATCCTTTCGTTCGTGGGACAAGTGATTTCCTTGGCGTCTGGCGGCAGGTCGATTCTGTATTTATAAATGTAGGTGTAAACATAGGGCTCGTTAGTACCGCTTCTCAGATGCCGGTGCGTCGTGAAAAAGGCGATATTGTCTTTTCGGACATAGCCCGGAGAGACGCCCGTATAGTTGATTCCACGGTCAAAACTCGTCGCAGCGCCGTCTCCATCCCATAAACGCTTGTCCCACTGCCCCATGAATCCGGACCAGACCTCGACCGGGATCTCGAACGAAGCACTGCCGGCCCTAAAGATACTCCTGCTCGAAACTTCCGGCCCGCCCGCCCCGCCGCGAAAACCAGCCGTCGCCTCCGCAGCCGCGGCAAGAATATAGAGCCTGTTGAAGATTCCCTCAGGCAGCTTGATTGTCTGGCCGCTCGAGGCGACCGCGTTAAAGGCGCCGTCCTCCTTGGGGCCCAGTTTGAAATTGATGTTTTCGCTGGTCATGGCGTCCGGAAACATTTCCGCCGGGATGGATTTCCCGCTGCCGTCGAAATCGCCGTCGGCTTTATGGCCGTCGAAGCTCACGACGTCGACGTTGTAGGGCAGCTTGACCGGCACGCACTGAGCCAAGGAAAGCCTGGCGTCGGAAAGTTTCAATTTGACGGCGAACGTCTTTAAATGATAGGGCGTGATATCGAAAACGAGCTTGCCGTTTTGAACGACGGCAGCCGCCAGATCTTCCTCCAGACCATTAACTTCTCTGGCGGAAACGACCGGACCGGCAAAAGCCAGCTCGACGCCTTTCGCCGTTTTGCCCTTAGCTTCAACGACCCGGACGATAATACCATCGCCGTTCTCCGCTTTTTTAACGGCGGAGACGACGACATCCCGATGACTGAGGCTGAGGAAGGAAAACGCTTTTCCCAAAGGACCTTGATGCGGGACCGTCTGAAAAACGACCAGCGGTTGGTTGAGGCGCGCGGCCTGCAGATTGGAATCGGCGGCGCGCCAATCTCCTTTGTGACCGTAAAGGGCATAGAGCATTTCGTGCTTGCCGAAATCCTGAACGCCCTGTTCCCTGTAAGAATTCCGCACGCCGGGCGTGTATAAAAGGGTCAGCCGGACGATATTGTCGGCCGGCTTATCGGACCCGTATTTGCAGTCTTCGAGGACCGAAACGCCGTAGCTTCCGTCTTTATGGGTCAGATCAAACCATTGATGGGACGGCACTTCGAACTTGACGGGCTCGTTGTTACCGCGCTCGACGGTCCCGACGCCGAAGGTATAGGTCGCCAGCGGATTCGAGACCGTGAGGGGGAACGTCGCTTTCAAGGACGATTCTTTCGTCGCCCAATCGATGTCCGTCTTGAACTCAACGCGGTCCGAGCTCCCGCCGCCAGCCAGACGAACGCTCTGGACGAATTTGGAATGGCGCGATTCCCGTTCAACTTCCAGGGCGATCCGGGCCGGTCCGTTTTCGACGATCTTGATCTTGGCCGGCCCCCCGACGAAACCGACGGCCGGTTTGTTTCTATCTTCCCAATCCATGTTCCAGGCCGGCCATTGTTGCGGCTTCTCATAATGAAACTCCAATTTGATCGGCGCGGACAACAATTCCTTTTTCGCGGTTTTATCGAAGATACCGACGACGTCTCCCTCGGCATTGAGCTTGACGATATATTTCGAGTTTTCGAGCGTCGACGGCGCGGCCTTCAAGCCCGTGGCCAGGGAACAGGGCGCATCCGAAGGCCTCGCCTCAAAAACGACATAGCCTAAGGAAGGCGTCTTGGCCAGGAAGAGGATCGTGATTTTGTTTCCCTCGACCTTCGAGATTTGCGAAGGCACTTCTTTATTGTCGCGGCCGAAGACCTTGACCGCTTTCGGAGCGGAAGCGGGGAAAGTCACCGTGGCTTCAACGACATCTTCCCGTTCGATGGCCAGCGGATTGAAGACGACCAAGGGAATTCCCCGGGCTTGCGTATCCAAAGCCCGGCTGACGGCGCCCGAGGCGTCCGCAAAAATATTGCCGAATTGATTGGCGGCCAGCAGTCCGTCGTTCCAGGCGAATTCATAGGCTCGGGGAATGCTAGTCCCGGGAAGGATATCATGAAATTGGCCGCCCAGGACAAGCCGCCAGGCCTCGTTCATTTTCTCTTTATTAGACGTCATTCCCCCCAGCCACTCTCCCATGACGGATGAAGCTTCGGCCCTCTGGGCCAGCAGCTCGTTCTTTCGATTCAACCTTTTCATGTAGGCCGCGGAAGTGATCGAGCCGGCGGAATGATTGGTCAATAAAAATTCGCCTTTGTATTGGGGAAGCTTTGCTTTTTGGGCGGGCGTGATGTCATTGAAAAGTTCGTCCGCTTTGGCCGAAACGACCTTGAAGTCTTTGCTATTCTGGATGCTTTTTTCGATCCAGCGGACGGATTCCTCCGTGGGCGAACCGCCGACATCTCCCGTCCCGTAATACATATAGTCGGCAAAGACTCCTGTCTTGCTGCCGAGATCGAAAATTCTTTTTTTCCAAATCTCATTGGTGTTTAAATCCGCTTGAACTCTCGAGCCGTAACTCCCCGGATTCAAGGCGGCCACGACCGATTCGCCGTCGGGTCCGACCCAGGCGCCGACATTGAAAGGAATTCCGACGTTGGAGCCCCAGGATAATTTTTGCGTCGAAAACCCTTTGAGGCCGCAATGGGCCAGGATCGAGGGAAGCGAAGCGGGAAAACCAAAACAATCCGGGAGCATATATTCCTTGCTCGTCAGGCCAAGCTCTTTTCTGAAGTAGTTGCTCCCTAAAAGTATCTGTCGGATGATGGATTCATGGGAGGGGGCCAAGGCATCATTCTCTTCCATGGAGGAACCGGCCGGGAACCAGCGTCCGGCGGCCACGAATTTTTTTAATTTTTCGTATTCTTGCGGATAATACTCCTTCATCATTTTATAGCGGTTGGCTCCGCTGAAGTTGAAGACGTAGCCGGGATACTTCTCCAACAGCCTGAAATTCATGGCCATCGTGTTCCAGATGTAGTCATTGATGGTCGTTTGGTAGTCCCATCGCCATTCTGTATCCAGATGGGCATAGCCCACGGTGTACAAAATCTTGTCCTTGGACAGATCATTTTGCTGGGAAAAAACGACAGCCGCAGCAAGGACAAAGAATATGACCGGACCGCAGCGTCTGAATGATTTCATCGGATCACCTCTCACGCCTCTTGTATAGCAGAGCGCACTCGATGTGTCAAAGCTTCTCTAAACCGGACAGACATCATTTACGCTTTGGGCCTTCTCCGATAATCTAAGTTCCGAAAGGAGGAGGACATGGCTGTGAAAGAAGAGCGACATCAGGCGGTGCGGCGATGGTTGAGGCGGAAAAGAGAATTTATGGATATCAACGGATGTTGACGCGCTCGGCTCGTAATGAGGATCAATCCGGAACTGGGATTCGAACATGTCGGCGATTTTGGCAGTCAGGAACTCGCCTTTGTTCAGACCGATGTGGATCGTTTGCCTGGCATCGATCTTCAATAATAGCCGAAGTCGCTGAAGCGCGGATTGACCGCCTTGCTCAAGGACGACCCGAACGAATAACCAATCCCGATCGACAGATAGTAGCTGTAAGTCGTCGACAACTGCTTTAGTCGGAGAAAGATATCTTCGTCCGTGAGAGCGCCCTTGACGAGCGAGAGCTGATCGTGGATCATAGCAAAATCACCATTCCAGTAGACAGAAAAACCTTTCCAGATCCGAACCGACATGCCCCCGTAGAGCGAAAGCCGGTTCTTACTGAAGTCATGAAAATAATGGGACCCCACGATCGAGGCGCTGGCCGATCCCCAGGGCTGAGTGACGTCAAGGCTCGCCATCAGAGATTGCTGCCACAGGGAGTCGATCATCTTGTTGTAGATCGTCTCCTGGAGATAGCGGTAATATCCCCAACTCAGCCGGTAGAGAATGCACAGCTTCTTGCGAGTCGCCTCGGAATAGGGAAAGACATTGAATTCTATAGCGGGGGCGGCGCTGACCGTGTAATCTACGTTGCTGTACGTCGAAGACGAAGCCGATATCCATCCGCCGACGGACCAGTGAGGGCTGATGCTCCGGACGACAAGCGAGCTGAACCTCGAGCTTTTCGTCGATGTGTCGATCGACTGATCAAGAATAATGAAGCGGCTGTTGTAAATGCTCCTATTATAAGAGACGGTGATTTTGAGTTCCTCGGTCACCCGGTTAATCGAGAATCCTCCGCGAAAACTGCTCGACTTGTACGTCTCCTCTCCGGACATCGAGCCGCTGAAGTTAAGCCCAAAGATCCAGCCGTGCCAGGGGTCCTTCATCGGAAGCGGGGCGGCGTTCTCTTTGAAGGAAATCGAAAGCATGTCCTCAACGGGCGTCCGGCTGGCGAACGGCATGAGCCCTTTTTTCAAAATGCGGACATATCCCGCCCGATACTCGTCGTACGTGGCCAGGCGGTCAGCGAAATAGGTGAGCGTAAAATGAATATCTTTGTATTTTCCTAAGCCGATGAACTCGATCTGGAATTCCGTGCCTGCCCCGGAACTCTGCGTCGCTGTCAGGATATGGATGTCCGCGTCTTTCTGGTCCCGGACGTAGTTGACGAAGGGAATTTCGGTGCGGACATAATCCGAACCGACGCCGCTTCCATCCAGGAAGACGCGGGGGGCGCGGTTCCGCCAGTCAATTTTTTCTGAAGGCTGCGTTTGTCCAGGAATCGGACTGGCGAAGAACGTCGTCGCTACAAGAAAAAAAAGGAGGATCATGACAGCTTTTGCCCTATTTAACATAGTCTCTCCTGAAGCGAGGGTAATATTCACTACTTAATACTTCAAAAATCAAAAAAAGGTTAGGGACACCGGGGTCAAACCTCAGACCTTAGGAATAAAGGAATAGGAGTTTCCTTTTCTTAGGCGCGCCGTCTTCTGTCCCACTGAGCTCGGAATCGATACCTCCCATCACGTAAAAAGGATAATTCCGGCCGCCGATCTATGTCAAGGTCACGGAGATGACTGCGAAAGAAGATCGACATCAGGCGGAGCGGCTATGGTTGAGGCGGAAAGGGGGATTGATGGACGTTGTAGTCCAGGATGGAATTGCCCATGAGGCGGTTACGGCCGTGGACGCCGCCCGAAGCTTCGCCCGCGACATACAAACCCTTGATATTCGTTTCGCAGCGGTCGTTGATCTCGACGCCGCCGTTCTGGTAGTGGAGCGAAGGATAGACGAGCATCGGCTCTTTGATAATGTCGATCCCGTAGCTCAAGATCCATCTCCGTTCAGACAGGTTAAATCCCCAATTTTCATTTTCATAAAACGGAGAAAATCAAGAAGCAAAAAAGCTAAAGGGCCGCATCATCATACTTCGTGGCGAAGGGCATCGATCGGATCCAGCCGTGAGGCCTTGAACGCGGGGTAGAATCCGAAGAACAATCCGACAGTCGCCGAAAACCCAAAGGCGAGCAGAATCGCGCTAGGTGACACCCGAACGGGCCATTCCAGAGTATTTGTGATCACCCTCGAGGCGATCACCCCGATCAAGATTCCAACCAGACCGCCAACCAAGCAGACGATGATCGATTCCCATAAAAACTGCTGGCGGACGTCGAACGGTCTCGCTCCGACCGACATCCGGATCCCAATTTCGTGCGTCCGTTCCGTCACGGACACGAGCATGATGTTCATGATGCCGATCCCTCCGACCAGGAGCGAAATGACGGCGATGCTGGCCAAGAGAAGATTCATGTTCTTCACGGACGCGGCGACCGCTTCCGCGATCTCCAATGCGTGGCGCAGGTTGAAGTCCTCGGGCGCTCCGGGCAGGATATGGTGGCGCTGGCGGAGCAACTCCGTGATCTGCCGTTCCGCTTCATCCAACACTTGCGCCGAAGCGGCGGAACACAGGATGTCGTCCAGCCAAGTTTGGCCTTTGATCTTCTTTTGCACTGTCGTGTAGGGCATCAGGAACAAGTCGTCCTGATCCTGCCCCGTCGCCGATGCGCCTTTACGGGCAAGCACGCCAACCACTCGGCAGGGCAGGTTCTTCACACGAATCGTTTGGCCGATCGGATCCTCGTCCTCAAATAGCTTATGCCAGACGGTCTGTCCGAGCACGCAGAAATTGGCAAAGGAGCGAACATCATCTTCCGTGAACGTCCCTCCCTTGACTACGTCCCATTGCTTGACATCCAAGTACTCCGGCGACGCCCCGCAAACCCGCGAACGCCAATTCTGGTTTCTAAAGATGAGCTGGACGTTCGTATCGACTTGCGGCGAAATGAACGTCACGAGCGATATCTGGGTTCGAATAGCCTCCAGGTCAGCTTCGACGAGTGTTTTTGTGCCGAAGCTGCCCGTGCGAACACCGGCCCTGTTGACCGAGCCGGCTTCGATCCAGATCACGTTGGCACCGTAGCTGGCGATCCGGTCTCGAATCCGGTTCGAGGCTCCCTCGCCGAGGGCCACCATAGCGACCACGGCTCCGATGCCAATCGCGATGCCGAGCATTGCCAAGCCCGCCCGAAGCTTGTTCCGGCCGAATGCCCTGAAGGCGATCCGGTTCATTTGGACTATATTCATCTCAGCCTCCTCCGCGGCTTCTCTCGTGAGGTCCTGAATTATCTCACGTCAAAGACGCGGATTCCCGCCTTCTGCGCCCCTCGATCGGGCACGGCTACATAGAACTCGTTGCACAGCGATGCGTTTTCGGAACATTTTACTTTTTTTCAATCTTCAAATCGTCAAAAAGTGTATACGAATCGGCCTTGGTCCATAACCCGACTTTTCCCTCTCCCGGAAAGGTCATGTCTTCGACCTCGAAAAGCTTTTTGCCGTTGGAATAAACCTCGAAGCGGCCGCCCATCGCGACGACACGGAGAGTTCCCCATTCACCCGAGGGGATTTTGTCTTTCGCGCCATAGGTCCGTCCTTTGCCGATCAAAGGGAGGTCCGTCCGGATGCCGTTTTCGACCTTATAAAGGACGACATTATTTTCGTTGGCGTTGGCCCGGGCGATGTAGTAATTGCTTTCGTCCTTAAACCGCCAGACAAGGCCCGCGGCCTGGTCCTCTTTCCCAGCGATCGGCTTATACCTGACGCTGATGTCCACATCGCGAGCCACGAGGCCGTCATAAACGCAGACGGGGAAACGATAGCTCGTCGTATCCTGGTCCGTTTGCGCCAGGACGTTCGGGGCCGAAGGAGCCGTCGGGTCTTTCTGGACGACCCAAACTCCCGGTTTTCCTTTTCCCGTCAAACCGAAACTGAATCCCTTCGGAGCTTTCCCCTCCTGGTCGGCATCGAAGTTGAGGACCTGGCCGAACGCCCAAGCCGCTGACAGGAAAATAACCGCGACAAAAATCATTCGTTTGAACATGGCATCCTCCAAAAAAAATATTTACCGGCACTAAGGCCGGACACTGAACGTAATCTTAAAGACACTGCGTTCGCCTAGCGGAACGAAGCGGCTCTCCGGGTCCCAGCGCCGCTCCCAGTTCTTCGTATAAACCAGGTAAATTTCATTTCCGGGGGATATCCGCCAGCGGAACCGGATGTTGGCCCCCAGCGTTTTCGAGACGTCGTCGTACTGGACGTAATTCATCATGCCCAAGTCGGGTGAAAAGAAAAAATCGGCCTTGAGCTGGTAAACATTCTCACTGAAGTTTCCCTGCGGCAAGCGGCCCCGGACGAACTCTGCGTTCAGGGCCAGGCTGACATATCCGTCGAACTTGAACCCGAACCCGACCGTGGCATCATCATAATGGCCGGAATAGAATTGGCCGAACCGCCAGCTCAGGTCGAAGGTCCAGGGACGAAACGTCGCCGAGTTGAACTCGGCGCGGTAGCTCAGGTAATTGTAAGGCCCCTTCGGGATAACCACGCCCGGCGCAATCTCAAAGTCATAGGGCAGGACATCGCGGTTGGGAATGACGTTGAATTCGATGTGTTCGCCGCTCTCCGTCCGGAGATTGAGGGGCGCCGTAAATATCTGGCTCGTTTGGAGCTTCCCCGTGAGGTCCCAATAGCAAGAAAATTCCAGTTGATAGAAGAACTGACGGACGAGATTGCCGATGAAGCTCCCCTTTTCCGGACGCGGCTGGTAGTCGAGTCCCAGGTGAAACGATTGCACTGCTCCCCGCTCTAAGAAACCTACTCCCGGATTGAGCGCATCGCCATAATAAGAATAGCTGGCGTTGATGTCCCAGAGGTCGTTGGGATAGTCCAGCCTGAGACCATAGGCCTGATGCTTCCCGGTTTTGATTGCGTTCCAGTTATAGATATACCAGCCGCCCGCCAGGAAGTTCTGGTTGCCCATGAACCTCGACGTTTTATAAGTCAGGTCGAAGCCGGCCAGGGTATTTTTTTCGCCCGTGGGGCTGCCGTTCGTGAAAATGACGCCCACACTACTTTCTTCAAGAATGTTCTGAGACACACGGACTGCGAAGAAATTCTCGGATGAGAGGCTGAGGGAGAAGCTTTCGTCGGTAAACGTCCGGGTTTTGACATCCAACAGCGATAGGTTGGTATTCCCCAGCTTGCCGAAGAATTTCGTGCCGAAAGCGACTGGAATTTGGGTCTCTCCATAGAGCCCGATTCGCCGGCTGAAAAAGGGCGAGAAGTTCTCGCCGCCCCCGCCGAAATTGAAGATTTCCGACCCTTCCAGAAAAAAGGTCCTTTTCTCTGGGAAATAGAGTGGAAAACGGGTCAGATTGATGCGGCGGTCATCGACTTCCGTTTCAGCGAAATCCGTATTATAGCTGAGGGCGCCTGTAAAATTAGGAGTGAAGCTCTTATAGATGTCGAACCCTCCGTCAAGTTCCCAGGTCGCCGCCATCCCTGTTTCGTAATCCTGACTGCCGCTGACAATGCCGTAAGGCCGGAAGGTCAGGCCTAGGCCCTGTTTGACTCCCCCGATCCCTTCGAGCGCGGCCGCTTCCATGGGGTTATAAAAGAAACTGTTCTGAGTTGTGCCTGAAAGCCGATCCGTCTCCTGTTTCCGGGCGATATATCTCTCGACATTGATCCCCCAGGACGCAAGGCCCGGCTTGAATGAGATCGTCTTGAACGGGATCTTCATTTCACAGCTCCAACCGTCGGGCTGGATTTCACTTTTGGCGTCCCAGATCCCGTCCCAGTTGAGGCTGACCGATTGTCCGGAGGCAAGGCCTTCGCTCCGGCCGCCCTTTGAATTGACAATGAAGACATAGGCGTTCCGCTTGTCCTGAAACGGGTCGAGGAGGACTCGAACCACGTCGTCGGCTTTCCCTTCCCCGACGCCATCATGGGCCATGGAGTTTCCGGATATTTTTGATGGCGTATTGTCGTAGCAATAAACCCCGATATAAAGGTGGTCCCCGTCATAAAGGATACGAAGTTCTGTCCGCTCGGTCGGTTCATCCCCGGGTTTCGGGAAGACCATTTTGAACCCGGTGAAAGGGGCCGCCTGTTTCCAGGCCCCGTCTCGGAGGCTTCCGTCCAGAGCCGGCCCCTTCTCGACCCGGACCGCTTTTTGGGCGAGGTTGTCAGGAAAAGAGATACGGACGCAAACGAGGAAAAATGATAGAACGATTATGGGCTTTAGCGTCATCATTATGTCTTTGTCATTGTTCGGAGGTTAACAAAGTCAGGAAAATCAACGACGGCCTTTAAACTCCATCAGAAACTTCATATAACGCCGGGATTAAAATAACATGAATTTTGGATTAATTTTTTTTAATCTAGGACGGCAAAATCGACGGAGAAGACGGACCCCTCGTTGATTTTGCTATGAACATGGATTTTAGCGCCATGCCAATCGGCGATCCATTTGACGATGGCCAACCCCAAGCCCGCGCCGCCCGTCTCCCGCGAACGGGATTCGTCGACCCGGTAAAATCGGTCGAAAATGTGGGACAACGAATTTTCCGGAATTCCGATGCCCGTATCTCGGACCTCTAAGACAACTCTTCCTTTTCGTTTTTGGACGGATACGTCGATGCGTCCCCGCGGGGGCGTATATTTGACCGCATTATCGAGAAGATTCGTGATCATGCGCCCGATCAGAATTTCGTCGCCGAGGATCGCGGCCGTATCGAGGTTGATAATATTCAAAACAATGTTTTTGCTTTTTGCCCGAAGGCCCATTTTTTCAAAAATATTTAAAACGACCTCGTCCAGCGCCATTTTCGTGGAGGACATTTCGAGATTATGGGACTCCATCCGGGAAAGAAGGAGGAGGTTCTCGATAATTCTCTCCATGGCGTCTGTTTCTTCGAGAATGGTCTTGAGCGTATTTTCATATTCCAGGCCGTCTCGCTCCTTTCGCAAGATGACCTCGATCTGGCCTCGGATGGCGGTCAAAGGGGTCTTTAGATCGTGGGAAACGTCGCTCGTGAATTGCCGGATTTGGCCGATCGACTTTTCCAATCGAGAGATCATACCATTGAACGTTGCGATCAAGTCCCCGACCTCGTCCTTTCGTCCCTTCATCTCGATGCGGTGGGAGAGATCCGCGGCCGTGATTTTTTTTGCCGAGGAAACGACGTCTTGAATCGGCCGCCATACCTTCGTCAACAGGATATAGCCCCCGACCGAGGAAAAAAGCAAAATCAGCGGACTTGCGACGATGAGAATGATCAATAGCTTTTTGGCCGCTGAAAGAATATCCTCTAACGAAGTCGCGATCTGGATGATGTATCGAGGATGTTCTTCGGGAAAGAGCGAGGCGACGGTCAGTCGTAGGGGAAATCGGGTGATATTTTTATCGGTCATGGTCAGATAGCTCCGGCCCCTCCCGGAGACGGTTCGACCGAACAAATCGGGAGAGATCGGCATCTTCGAGGAGGCCAGATTTTTCGACTTCAGATGTATCTGATAGGGATCTCCGGAGGCGGACGGCACTTTAAGAATTTGAATAAAAAGAGGCGTCAGGAAAAATTCCTCCTCTTCGTTGTCGATGGCCTTCTGCCATCGGTCCGGATTCCCTTCTTCGAGAGTTTGCCCCAATTCCTGCGTTACGGCGTAGAGAATGGAATCGATGTTCTTGATCAAAGCGTTTTTAAACGTGTGATAAAGCGCGAAACCGGCGATGAGGAGAATAAAACCGATGAACACCGTAAACCACAGGGCGAATCGGACCCGGATCGAATTACGTTTCTTTATCATCATTTAGCGAATAACCGGTTCCGCGGACGGTGTGGATCAGCGGACGGGCGAATCCCCGATCGATTTTCTCCCGGATATGATTGATATAAACGTTGACCACATTGCTCGCCGGATCGAAATTCATGTCCCAGACGTGTTCGATGATCATGGATTGAGTGATGACGCGGCCCTGATTTCTCATGAGATATTCCAAAAGGGCATATTCTTTTCCCGTCAACGAGATGAGCTTTCCCCCGCGCGTGACTTTGCGCGTTACCGGATCGAGTTCGAGATCATCGATTTTAAGAATTGTTTTTTTGTAATCGCGGCTTCTTCGAAGCAGCGCTTGAACGCGCGCCAGAAGCTCGGAGAACGAGAACGGCTTGGTCAGATAATCATCCGCGCCCGCTTGCAATCCTCGCACCTTGTCCTCAACAGAGTCGCGCGCCGTTAGCATGATAATGGGCGAAAGGATATTCTTCTGCCGAAGCTCCTGACATACCACAAACCCATTTTTCTGGGGCAACATGACGTCGAGAACGATCAAATCATAGCTGTTGGCTTCGGCATAATCCACCGCTTCATTCCCCGCGGTGCACAAATCGACAGCGTAAGATTCTTCTCTAAAGCCTTTCTTCAAGAAATCGGCCACTCTCCCATCATCTTCGACAATTAAAACACGCATGGCCAATTTATTATAAGATAATGGGCCTTTTTTATAAAGTTCTGGCACGAATACTCGGTAGTAGTTAGAATTCTGATTCGCCTGCCTTGGAGGATAGGGATTTCTATTTGCGCTGTGAAAGAAGAACGACATCAGGCAGAGCGGCCATGAATGCGTGCTAGATGCGCACGTCGAGCGGACGCCCTTCGAACACGATAGCCCGCGTTTCCCGCTCTCCGGCGATTCGTACTTCGATCGGCCGCTTGGCCGGCGCCAGCAGACGCGAGCCTCGGGCGAGCCTCAGCATCAGGCGGCGCTCCGCATCCCGCCAAACCATTTCGATCCGCATCCATTCCCCTTTCCGGTAAGCAAACGTCTTGCCGTCGTCTTCGTAAAGAGAGGATGCGCCGTCGGCCCCGGGATAAACGATGAGAGTCAGTGGAGCCTCAACAGGCTCCTCCACGTATTGTTTGACTGGACCGAGCGGCAGGATTGCGCCCGCGCGGACATAAAGAGGCATTGTTTCAAGTTCGACCTTTCGCTCGATTTCGCGGCCACCCTTTTCCCGCTCCTCGGTCCAGAAATCGAACCAGGTGCCGCGCGGCAGGTAGAGGCGGCGGCTCGACGCGCCCTTTTCCACGACGGGAGCCACAAGCACGTCGCTCCCCCAAAGGTACTGATCGCCGCGCGCGACCGCCGCCGCATCGTCCGGATAGTGCAGCCAGAGCGCCCGTATGATCGGCATTCCCGTGTCGCAGCACTCCCGCACGGCCGTGTATGTGTAAGGCAGCATTCGGTATCGGAGCTCTAGATATTTCTTGAGAATCGGCTCGACATGCGGATTCTTCAACTCTTCAGGACCCGGATTAAACGTCGTCGTCTCCTTCGGACCCCCATCGCCGCCGTTCCAGCCCCATGGCAGGCGGAGGTGCCAGTGACGGCCGTGAGCACGGAACGATGGACAAAAAGCGCCGAACTGGAACCAGCGCACGTGCAGTTCGCCCGTGTATTCGGACGTCGGAATAAACCCGCCGATGTCGGTGCCCCAATAATGAATGCCTGAAAGTCCCGTGTTGACCGCGACCTGGACGTGAGTGCGAAGCGTTTCCCATCGCGACCGCACATCGCCCGACCAGAGGAACGCCGCATAGCGCTGCATGCCGGCGTAGCCGTTGCGATGCAGGGCAAAGGGCCTCTCGTTGGGCCGCCAAAGCTGGGAGCCTTCCCAGTACATCCGCGTGCGGTTCAGGCGGGAGGGCGCATCATAGTCGTCGCCCTGATCCGGCCAAAAGCCGTCGACGCCCATGTCGAAGAGCGGCTTGTGGTATGGCCAATAGCATGGCACATTGCGGTCTTCGGACCACCGGTTATCTGCGGTCCGGCCGCTGGGGACAGCGTTCTTCGGGTCGCACGGCTCATGCACCGTGCCCGTCAGACGGCGTCCCTCGATGACGATGTGCAATACGACCCGGAAGTGGCGGGCGTGCAACTCGTTCATCATGCCTTTCGGGTCCGGAAAGTTGCCGTTGTGCCAGGTGAACTCGCCGTTGCGCGTATTCCACCCAGAGGGAGTGAACTCGGTGCCAAGGTAAATCAGGGCATCGCACGGCAGCTTCTTCTCGCGCATCGTGCGGGAGACTCCCAGGACCTCATCCGGGCCCGCCAGCGTCCGGTGCGATTGCATATAGCCCAACGTCCAGAGCGCCGGCATTTCCGCGTGTCCAGTGATTCGGGCGTACTCTCGCATGATTTCCGGAGGCGACGACGAAGACACAACGAAAACATCCAGGGGAAGGCCGTTATCGGGCGGGGCGAATTTCCCTTCGGAGCCGGTGAAGTCGAAGGTACCCAAGGGCTGATGGATGAACATGCCCCATCCGTCCGTGCCGACGAGCCACTGGATCGGCACTCGGCCGCCATGTGTGCTTAACTGATAACCGCCCTGTCCGCTTCGCATCCGGTCCACATTGCCCTTTCGATCGAATTGCGGTCCGCCCTGGCCGAGCCCGAGGAGAGGTCCTTTGCTCAAAAGAAACGACATCCCGGCCGCCCCGGCATCGAGCGTCAGCCGCTGCACGGGCTGGCCGGCGCTTGTCTCGACGTGAAGCGTCGGAGGGTTAGCCTCGAACCGGACGACAAGGTTGCCAGCGCGGACAGGATCGAACCTCTCACGTGTATAATGACGGGCAAGAGCGCGACCCTCCCCTGTTTGCACGATGGCGCCATCCGCCGGAACGCCGGCTGGGCGGCCGCTCTCGATCGGCAGAACAGTGAGGCGGACCGTCGAAGGACCCAGGGTGGAGACAATGATCTCCACCGCCCGGCCGGCGACAATGATGTCTGAGGATTGGCCGCGGATAACACCCCGAGCAAAGACGATGCCTGCGCCTGCCGTGCCGATCCGCTTCAAGGCCTCGCGCCGGGTGAGCGGTTTGTGCATAGGACGCTCCTTGAGGAATTTATTCTTCTCCTTGCGACTTTCCCCTATTTTAGAAATCGCGAATTCGGCTACTCGATGATCCGGACGTCGAGGACGCTGCCCGTGCTCGCCTTGGGCAGGGACTGGAACTTGACGGTGACGCGCTGCTTGCCGCGGGTCAAGGACTCCGGAAGCTTGTATTCGACATCGATGAGCCCGGCGGGCGCGGCCTCGAGCGTCTGGGTGGCGACTTTCTCTCCGTCCACCAGAATATCGAAAGTGCGCGGACGGCCAAAGCTTCCGATATAGGTGCAGACCAGGACCATCGGTTTGTCGGGAAGCACTTTCAGGTCGTAGCTGAACCAGCCGTTCCGCGCTTCGCGCGTCCTTTTTCCCTCGAAATAGCCCTGGGCGCCATTCTCTCCTTTAAAACCGTGGCCGATTTCGCTTTGTTCGTCGTTGATATTCACGCCATCCAGGGTCCGGCCTTCGATCTCCTTGCGGCGCGCCTCTTTGGCCGCGGCTTCCGCTTTTCTCTGATCCCATTCTGCGGGAGACAGGACTTTCCAATACACGGTGTAGCGCTGATCAAAAGCTTTATATAATGGAATTAAGCGAACATCCTGAGGCTGGCCGAGGCCGACGGTCTGGAAATTCAGCGGGGCGCCGGCGGCAGGCGCAGGTTTGACGCGGCCCAGGACATCTTTCACATCGCCGATGAAGACGGGGATCGCGATCGAAGCCAGGCGGTTGACCTGCGGGGCATTCGGCCCGTACCGCATCGCCTCCGTCAAGCCCTCGCGGCCGAGATCGCCGGCCAGGACGATCGGCCCATACAGGACCGCGATCATCTTCGGGTCGTCGGGCATGGCTTCGAGCCGCAGGCTCATCGGCCAGCGTATCTGAACCGTATCGCCGTTCTTCCATTCGCGCTCGATCGAAACATAGGAGCCCGGCTTGACATTCACGGGCTCGCTCTTGCCGTTGATGGTCACCGTCATGCCGGAAGATACCCAGGAGGGGTACCTGATTTTCAATGCCAGCCGCACGGGTTTTTGAGCCTTGAAGGTCAGCTTGGCCGCGTCCTCATCGGGAAACTTGGTCTCTTGACGCACGACGAGGCCTTTGTCTTTCCAGCTCAGCTCGGAGGCGATAAAAAGATTGAGGTAGAGCGACTGATCATTGTGGAAAAAGATCGTATCGCCGTACTTGGCATGGTTCTCCATGCCCGTGCCGACACAGCACCAGAAAGAATCATTGGGCGTCGAATACGTCTTGAACGCGCCGGGCCGGAGCGGCACATAGTAGCACACCATTCCCGTGGCGGGGTCCTGAGAGGCGAGGATATGATTGAACAGCCCGCGCTCATAGAAGTCCATTTTCTCGGCCGATGGTTCCAGGCCGAAAAGCTGGCGGGTCAGCTTGAGCATGTTGTAGGTGTTGCAGGTCTCGGTGCTCGACGTCCCGAGGTTCCTCGAGAACTGGTTGATGGGGAAAAAGCTCTCGCCGTTTGTGTTGCCGCCGATGACGAACGAACGGTGGAGGGCCACCCGGTCCCAGAAAAAGCCGGCGATATCCAAGTATCGTTTTTCCCCGGTGAGTTGGTACTCGCGGAAGGCGCCGATGACCTTGGGGAATTGCGTATTTCCGTGCAGGCCGTCCAGTTTGTCTTCGCCGGCGGCCCATTGGTCGAACAATTTCTTATGATTGAACTTGATGGCCGTCGCCAGATGATCCCGGTTGCCTGTCACGGCATACAGGTTGGCCAGGACCTCATTCATGCCGCCGTGTTCCGTATCGAGGGCCGCTTGTTGCTGTTCATCGGTCAGGCGGTCGACGCGGAACTTGACCCAGTCGGCCATCTTTGTCACAACGTCGAGGGCCTGCCGGTTATCGCCATACAGGTACATGTCCAGAAGGCCGGCCATGATCTTGTGCAGGGTGTAATAAGGCGCCCAGACCCGGATGCGCTTGTCGACACGGTCGAAGAACTCCTCGGGATACGCCGACAGGAAACCTTTGTTAAATCCTCTGGAGGGCATGGCTTCCTGGACTTTGGCCAATTCGACAACAATCCCGTTTCCTTTATCCTTGAACCTTGAATCGCCGGTGGCGGCATACATCAGGCCGCAGGCTGTGAGAAAATGCCCGACGCTGTGGCCGCGCAGCTCACCCTTGGGTTCTTCCCAACCGCCCAGAGGCTGGGCCGTGGACGGAAGTCCGGCCGTCACGCGAAAGTTATGGAGCAGCCGGTCCGAATCCAGCTCGAGCAGGTATTTCTGGTCCCGCAGCATGGCCTCGCGAAATGGCCCGTCGAGCAGGCGCACGTCGCCAAGCTCGAACGGATATGCCTTGGAGGGGATTTTATCCTGGACTTTGGTCTTGGAGCTTGGCCGCGATGGCAGAGCGGCCAGGTGTGCCGACGCTATCCAGGACAAGGCGAAAACAAGAATAGCCAATAGGATGATTGTCTTTCTCAACTCCTTCCTCCTTCCCGATCGATATGCCAGAAATATAATCTCCGCCGGTGATCGATGTCAAGAACGAGGAAATCTTCGCGAGGCAGGTCTTCCGGCCGGATTTGAGTTCCGGACGACCGGAAAACCGCCCGAAAGAAGATAGCCTTCCTTTCCCGGGACGGGCCATCCCATAGGGGGCCGTTTGGCCTTGCTCCGGATGGTGTTTGCCCTGCCCCTGCGGTGGTATTCAGTCGATACCTTCGACAACGGCGAACTCGTACAGGCAGGATTGATCGAAAGGATCGACGACAAAGAGATGATTGCCATGCATGGTCATGTTGTCAAAGCGGACCAGCTCTCGAGGAAGCGGTACTCTCGACAGCAGAATCCCGCTTCCGTCGTACACTTCGAAGGCCAGGTAATCCCGCAAAGTGAAATTCTTCGGCGGTCGATCTTGACGAATTGCCTTTTGGAATGCCAGCACCCAGATCCTGCCCCGGCCGTCTATGCCTACCCCCGGGTGACGGGAGTGAAGACTTGCTGATCGATGGGAACCGCTTTCCCCCCGATATCCATGGTCGTCTGCTCGTAACGATACTCAATCTTGTAAGGCAGGGTCCGATCGATC
>Ga0315282_10003053_pt1 | contig 30251 bp, 17 predicted proteins | sample YL17G07_20_MG_FD_203693 | JGI IMG/M metagenome (GOLD analysis project Ga0315282, IMG submission 203693) | Sediment microbial communities from Yellowstone Lake, YNP, Wyoming, USA - YL17G07_20 | ecosystem: Environmental > Aquatic > Freshwater > Lake > Sediment | place: USA: Wyoming | collected... | reverse complement strand
GCAGGCATTGTCGATGTCTTGAAAACGAGCATTGCCACAAGGGCGATTATGATTACCAAACCAATAGCAATTCTTCCGCTATTCATTTAACTACCTCCAATCATTATTCTCATTAAAGAGTTTCTCTCTTATAAATCTTTTGTCAAGCGCTCTGGTTCGCTACTATGACTATGTGGTTCTGGTAAGTGTCAGGCACAACAGTCTGAGGGATATACATCCACCAGTAAGCGCTCACATTCGTCCCGTCAGTGAAGTTTGTTGGTATGTTGTTCTTGAGCAGCTGGTAGCCGGTGCTCAGCGTCTTGTTGGTGCTGCCCTGGCTGTTGTTCGCGAAAGTCACGTTTTGGACCAGTATCTCCTGCTGGTAGGTGTTTCCGGTCATGTTAGTCTCGTTCGACTTGATATAAATATCAGTATTGACGTTCGTTATGCTGTCCACCCTTATTATCATCGGGAAGCCGTTGCCCACAGTGGCATTGACAGTCATCCCTGGGAATTGGTTGCCATAGTCTATCGGCACCTGGAAGAAGGTTATAGAGACGGTCACGTTGGTAATGACATCAAAGGCTCTCGTGAAGTTGGTCGTGTTCGTGAAGAAGTAATTGGCGCTGGCGTTGAGGCTGACGTTATAGGGGTTGCCTGATAGAGGATCACCGGCGGCCAATGTATAGTTTCCGGTCCAGTTGCCGAACATAGTCGTGGAATAGTTGAGATAGGCCAATCGGGTCGTGCTATCTTCGGCTATAATCGTCGAGTTGACCTTAGCCAAATAGCTGGTATTGAGCTGAAGGACGCTTTCTGGCCCTAGCGATCTCAAGGTAGCGTTTATAGTGACATTCTGCCCCAGCACATAGCTGCTGTCAGGAGAGTTCGTCAGGCTCTGGAACGTCAGATTGAGGCCGCCATAGACTAACAGCGTCATTGTTCCATTGCCCACATAGCTGACGTTAGCCTCGGCCCACCATGTATAGTTACCGGCGTAATAGGAGACGTTCGGTTTCCAGTAGAGCCGCGTACCCCCGCTAGAGTTGGTCGTGTTATAACCCAATACTATATTAGTCTGACCTCCTACGCTCGGGCTAGTCAAGTTGGCCTTGAAAGTAATATTCACCGTGCTTGAAGCGGTGGTGTATACAGTAAGATTGAGCACTTCGGCAGTGTTAACGTCTACCGAGTCTCTATCAACTATGGTTCCGTTCGCCGGAGATACTGGGCTGACAGTTATCGCTCCGCTAGTGATGTTTATCTGGAAATTGCCGCTATCATTGGCAGGCACGCTGGCGCTGTCCGACGTGAAATTACTGTCTAGCCAGTACTGCGTTCCTACGACCCCGGTAGCGTTCACTACCCAAGTCACCTGGCAGTTCTGATTTGCTGTCAGATTGTTACAATATACTGGGTTAATTGAGGCGCTGTCCATCCTGAGCTGATTGGCAGCTGTTTCCAGCCCCAAAACCAGTTCCTTTCTTCCGTCATTATTCGGATCGCCGAGTGATATAGACAAGACCCCGCTGGTTGGTACGTCGCTCATATTCGTCTCGACCCAGCCCCCTGACTTATTCTGATAGTACCTAACCTCGTTGGTAAATCCACTCTGCGAGTAGACGCCAATGGCTATCTCATTTTTTCCATCGTTGTTAATATCGCCTATAGCAACCGAATGTGGGACGACTGTCGTTATATTCGTCTCTGTCCAGCCGCCCGACTTGTTCTCGTACATCCTCACCCCGTTAGTCGCAACGACCACATCGTTCTTCCCATCGTTATTCGCATCCCCTATCGCGATGCTGTTGACTCCGTTCGCGGTGTTGCTGATATTGCTTATGTTGGTCTCGACCCATTTACCGGTGGTGTTCTTGTACATCCTGAGCTTCCAGTTGCTATCGGTATCAGTCAATCCAACAAATACCTCATTCTTGTTGTCGTTATCTCCATCGCCTATCTGAGTGGACCAGATCATGACTCCAGTATCGCTGATATTTGTTTCTTGCCATCCTCCGCTTGCATTCGTATACATCCTGAGGTTGTTCGGCATCGGATTAAACACGTCCATATCAAAGCCGACCACCACATCATTCTTTCCATCGTTATTCGCGTCCCCTACCGAGAGGGCCTGGGCGGGATTCATACTGTTCTTTATAATGGTCTGGATCCAGCCGCCCGATTTGTTCTCATACATCCTAGTCGAGTTCGAGGCGGCTGTGAACACTGGGGGAAGGTTATCTTCTACCACTAAATCATTCTTCCCGTCATTATTTGCATCGCCTATAACAATCGCGCTATCTCCATTGCTTAGATAGCTTATATTCGTCTCGACCCAGCCCCCTGATGTGTTCTGATATACCATTGTCGTATTGTAGTTGGACGCATCCGTTCCGACGGCTATCTCATTCTTCCCGTCATTGTTCACGTCACCAACGGCCGTGCTCATAATTCTGACAGGTTCGCTCCATATGTTCGTCTCTAAACTTGGCATCACATAGAATGGGGTGACTCCTATAGTCATACTAATATTAGTGTCCGGGCTAATACCGGCGCTGTTATTATATCTCAGAGTCCCATTTATATTGCCGCAGTCTCCGTCGACACAAACCACATTCATCACGATGTTGAATGTAGAATACTGGTTCACGTTCTGGCTATTACCCGTCGCTGGGCTCTGATAGCTTATGTTCAGCCAGCCGGGGTAATTGCTCACATTGATATATGCAAAAGCTACAGTATAGGGGACAGTATTCTTGAGATATTCTACTCCCAGGACTTTGTTGGTGACTGAGTAGAAGACGTTCTGCCTGTCGTTCGTCGGGAAACCGCTGTTGTCATGCGTGAGCAGGGTCGGCGCGCTTGCCCAGGATGAAGTGGTATGGTTATACACCATGTAATAGATATTATTCAGATTGTCGCACCAGGTGACGTACAGATCGCCAGCTGGACCGGCAGTGAGGGTCGGGCTGCTAGAGTCGTCGCTTGTGACATTCAAGACCTGCTCAGTGCCCCATCCGCTGCCCCAGGTCCTCTTCACATAAACGATCTGGCCGTTGGATTTATTCAAAAAGACAAGATGGACGTCATTGCCTACCGCGACTGCGCTGAACCTGGCGAAATACCCATTCGAGACGTTGCTGACAGACGCGTTCTCCAAAGCTCCAAAACCTGTGCCGTTCCAGATGACGTTATCTATACCGCCAGGATAGTATACATGGCTGAAACCGTGCACAATAGAGACGTTGCCGTTCTGCAAGGGAAGTGGGATAGGTAAGTAGCTTGTATTCGTGGTGTTGTATGTGACATCAGTGGTCCAGGTGCCGTCGTTAGTGCTTGACTTAAACACAGTGGAATTCACCAGGTAAGTATATATCACACAATACGGGCTGCTATAACTGCCGATCCACGGATACCCTCTAGAGTCAACGGCAATGGTCGGATCGCAGAACGCTATCTTCCCAGTATCAACCACTTGTTCTGCCATCCAGGATATAGAACCGTCGCTGTTTAGAGTGCCTCGCCTGTAATGCAGCCCGTCCGATTCGTTGCCATAACCTCTCGCATAATCTATAGTCGTACCGTTTGTCCATACGCTGAAACCGGCCTGCGATATGCGGCCCTCTGAAGGCACGATAGCCGTCCTAGCGCTCCAAGTCATCCCGTCCGTGCTTGTCACATAGTACTCTGTAAGATTGTTCATGTTAAAGAAGACCCAGAACCTGCCCTGGGCATAGAAATTCAAATGCTCGATCGGCATCCTTGTTCCGTAAGATTCGGTCGTCGTGCCGATGCCGTTTGTAGTGATGTTTACTTGGAAATTACCGGAGCTGGTGGTAGGAGTGGTGGTATTGGCGACAAAAATAGCGCTAAGGTTGTAATTTCCTGCGCCTGTCGCATTGACATAAAAAGCGACTGAGCAATTCTGGTTTTGCTGCATATACCCACAATTCACTGTATTACTGCTCTGAGTGGTGTTCAAGAAATTGTGATAGACTTTCATTGCGGTTGAGGAGCTATAAGCACCGAATGAAATCACTACATCGCCGTTAGGGCCGATAGTCCCATTAGCAGTACTGATGGAGGTGCGGTTTAGCCCGTTAGTCCAGGTCGCTGTTCCATTCAGCAGGGTTACCCAGGTTGAAGAAGAAAAGTTCTTTAGCATTATCTGCCACTGACCGCCACTGCCAACGTTAGCGTCGAACCTCCAATACAACGTGGTAGCAGAAGAGTTTCCCACGTTCGTGTAGGTGAAATTCAAAAAGCTCCAATCGTTGGCAGAAGCATTAACATACGCGAAAGGGACACCCGCTCCGTCATAATCATCCTTAAGATAGCGAGTAGCATTCCACGGGGTCTGCCAAAGGTTGATGCCGCCATTCGTATAACTGCTCGGTCTCATAATCACGTTTCCATAACTGACGTTGAACGGAGTGCCAGAGATAGCGGTATCCGGGTTGGAGGTTGACGCGTTATAGAGCATAGTGGCGTTCACATATTTGCAATCGCCAATAGAGCAGTTAACATTCACAGTCACAGGCACGCTCACGTTTTGGAGAATCATCTGGGAGCTAGGAGAAGGCTGGTTCAGATAGGTCACGCTGATAGAGCCGACTGGCGCCGGAACGCCGATAGTCAATGTCCTATTGCCGTTCGTGAAGTTCAGCTGCGTCTGGTCCCAGCAGCCGATAGACCAGATGAAAGTCCCGTTCATGTCGAAGTTGTAGACTATGGCGTTCAGGGAGGCGTTGGTTATAGCCGAAGCGTTTGGAGCGGTCCAGGCCCACGTGCCCGTCCTATTGGTATAAAGAGAACAGTTGGCTATATTTCCCCCGTAGAAAGTAGGCGTGTAACCGAATTTGATGACTTGAGTGGTCGCGTTAGTGGTTCCATCATTTGGATAGTTAAACGCTACTATGGTCGCATTGCCAAGAGAGACAAATGTTAACGTCAGGCTATGGTTCGCCTGAGTGTAAGTATAGTTCTGGTTCGAGAAGTTTGCTATTATCAGATAAGCTCTCGCTTGATATGGACTAAGTACGGTGTAGTTAGCCAATGGGCTGTTCTGCGTGTCCCACAATGCCCACGAGCCCGTCAAATTAGTGTACAGCGTTATAGGCAGACTGTAGCCAGCGCTGAAGTTAGCCGTGAAGTTGGCATTGCTGTTGTTGTACAGGCTGGTATCTCCGTTAGTGCCGTTTATGTACAATGTCAGCGGTATGTAACTCTTGTTCACCTGGTAATACTTGATGTAGTCACTGGAGTTCACCTGGTTGTTAGTATCATTGGCCCACCACTTGACATAATAGGCACCAGCGGCCAATGGCTGGTAGTTATAGTAATACTCGCTCCCCAGAACCGTGGTCACTGTGTAATTGGCCATAGAGCCTGTGAAGTTATGCTCGATCCACACATCGTCAACGGCTATATTGTCTGTGACAGTCGCGTTGAACTGGTACCCTTGCGCGCTAGAATAGTTCGTCGAGTTGGTCACATTGTACTTGAACGACATTATGTTCGGCTGCACATTGTCCCAGTACTGCAATGTCAGGCTGTGGTTCGCTTGACTATACGTATAGTTGCTGTTAGAGAAGTTGGCTATGATCAGATACCCGGTCCTTGCCACATAAGGCGACAGCGCCGTGTAGTTAGTCAACGGACTCACGTGATTGTCCCACAGAGTCCAGGCGCCAGTGAGATTCGTGTACAGCGTTATATTGAACGAATAACTAGACGAGAAGTTAGCTGTGAAGTTGGCTGTGGAGTAGTTGTACAGCGTGTTGTCTCCGTTAGTCCCATTGATGTACAATGTCAGCGGTATGTAACTCTTATTGACCCGATAGTAATGGACATAGTCGCTGCTGTTCAGGTTATGGTTTGACGAGCTGTCATTCGCATACCATTTCATGTAATAAGAGGTAGTATTGGCAGCGAGCGGGCTGACGTTGTAGCAGTAGACATTCGTCCCGCAGGAAGTCACCGTGACGTTAGCCAGAGTCCCCGTGAAGTTCTGTTCCACCCAGACATAGCTAACTCCAGTGCCAGCATCAATCACAGTGGCGTTGAATTGGTAACCTTGAGTAGATGAGTAATTAGTGGCGTTGGTCACGTTGAAGAGCCAGTTGCTTATGCTCGGTGGAGTAATGTCCGGCGTAGCACTAACAGTTAGAGGATAAGCTGATGTTGTGTTCGTGAAGCTGCCGTCATAGACGGACGAATTACTATAGGCTCGAAACCAGTATGTGCCAATAGTGTGAGCGGATATTTTGTACAGTTGCGAATCTTGCGGGGTGCTATTATCAACGTTAGCATAGTATTTTGGAGTGGCTGTGTCCGCATACAGAGCGTTGGTGGCTGTAGTGGTGATGTTGTTCCAGGTATTATCAGCCGAGGTGTTGTACTGGAGATAGACTCCGACATTGCTCGCGTTTCCGAATTGAGTGCTGATGTTGACGGTTATGTTGAACTCATTGCTATCATCAGCATAGACGGTAGCAGTCGACGTATTAGTCAAATTGAGCTGGAGGTTAGGTGCCAGGATGGTCATCGTGGCGTTAGACGATAGATTGCCAGCGCTGCCCAGGGTTACATTGCATCTGAACTGGTTGCCAGAGCCGGTTCGGTTGCCATAGATGTCGAAAGAGACGATAGTCCCGGTCGTAGTTATCGTATCCCCCCAGCTCGGGTTAGTGCCATGGGTAGCTATGTAAGAGACGTTATTGGCTTTGTTGGTCTCGTTGAGGTTAATCCACCCGCCGATAGAGCCATTGTTGTACTGCAGGCTTACGTTAGCATAGACATTGCCGTTGATGCTAGTGGCGTTGCAGAAGATGTCGTTGTCTATGTCTCCGCGATAGATGTTGCTGACGTTGCCTATCGTTACATTGTACAGCGTTCCAGCACCCGGTTTGGATACTATAATAGTCGACTGCCCCGCGCTGACATTTGTCATGAACATGAGATAGTCTTTGCTCCCATTATACAAGGAGGCATTTATGATTTTGGAAGCAGCGGTCTTATCTGCTCCATTTATAAAGATGTTTATGTTTGCGGTGTTCCAATCAGTCTTCCAAGGCGTTATCCACGTAAAGTTCTCTACAAGAATAGGCGATTTTACCACGAACGAGACTTCCGTGGAGTTGCTAACGTTGATGTAATAGGTGACATTGGCCCTCGCCTCGTACCAGTCATTCAGCCTCTTGTGGGTGTAGTTGCCGTTCACTCCAGGCCAGCTGGCAAACCATCCAACCATGTTGTCATAGGCAGTCGTGTTGCCTAATACGTCTTCGGGATGCACCAGCTGCACGAACGGATAGTTCCTTCTCTGGTAGTAGCGCGGAGACTCCTGATAGGTCGGCGTAAGCCCGGTCGGCTCTGAATTGTTTAGGCCAACGCCCCCACCAACACTGCTGTCATACGCCTGTATCCTCAGACGGGGGTATAAGGTCACGTCCCAAGTGGTCGTGTTCCACCAGACAAAAAGCGGATCCTGCCTGAACCCGCCGGTATAGGAAATGGTGTTACTGCCTTCTACCTGATAGCCCTTGCTTATCGCCGCATTCGGGCCGTGCACGTAAGTGAGCTTGTTCAGCAGCGAGTCTATTCCGTGGTCGTTAAAGCCGTCGCCGTGGTCAGAGATTGTATAAATGGTTATGCCGTATGCGTTTTCCATCCCGATTAAGTCCAGTGATTGGTTTAAGAGAGAATTGTGGCTGTGATAGGCTATCTCATTCCCCTCAGCCAGGTATATGCTTGCTTGTGCTGTAGTGAGCGAAATATTGCTAAACATAATCCACGTTGAGCCAGTAAACCCATACTTCATATTAGTGTTGTTCATTGCTCCGCAATCGGAACTACATGCGTCATCATGCCTCAGTGTTACGATGATATACGCTTCTTCCGGGAACAGCCAGCTCTTGACAAATGTGTCGTTCTGGGACATTTTGTAGTCCATGATTCGCATCAAAACCTCGAAAAGATTTGCGTAATTGTTCATCTCCCCCAGCATCATTCTCGTGTTGTTGTAGGCCCAGGAGGCGCTCTCCCCGAATAGGTCGGACATAGGCAACGGGCTGTAAATGACCGTGCCGTTGACCACCAACCCAACCCCCTTAAAGACGCCCGCGTTGTCAGTCAGATTATACATAACCGGAGCGCCAGTAGTGTTATATAAATAGGCGGGCCATCGGTTGACTGCATAGTATGTGAGGCACTGTGACCCATTCCACTGGCAGAAGGATTTGCTCACATTGAAGCTGAAGGTGCCTATTCCACCCCCGTCCGCAGTCCCAGTATAGTAGCGATAGTCCGTGTCCAAGAGCGGGGTAGGCAGTACTGTGCTGTTGGCGATAGCATTTCTCGTGAGGTTGAATCCGACGTCCGGATCCATCGATCCATTGTATTTAACTCCGACATATTCGTACATGTTGCTACTTATGTTGCCGAATAGGATTAGCAGTTTACCCTCATTGGAAAAGTTCCTGAGTTTATTTGTCAGGTTCTCTGTCCAAAGCGACAACGGCAGATGAGAGACTATGAGTACAGAGAAATTAGATAAATCAGCGTCTTCAACCAGCTTAGGCGAGAGCATATAGCTGTTCAGATAGCCTGCTTGTCTCATGAGCTCGTGCATCGCAAAGCCTATCTGCGTCAGGTTCTGCGACCTATACGCGTCCCATATCTGCGTTCGGCTGGTCAAAACGCCTATATTGTTGATGCCTTGCACGGGCATGTACAGGAACGAGGTGTAGTTTATATAATTGTTGCCGCTCCATGTCACGTTAACTCTGTAATCTCCCGGCAGGTTGTCTAAATTGGCATTAAAGGTGTAGTTAGTTTCATAAAAGCCACTGCTTGAATTATACTGCAACTGTCCTATGTTCACATAACTGCCGCTGGGTCTGATTACGCCGCCATAAACAGTTTCAGTCGTGGAACCGGTTATGTTTACCCTTACTTTCATTGCTTGGTCCGTTCCATTTATGTAATAGAGTTTGTCGGTCAAGAGAGATTTGAACGCAAGAGGTTCAACAACGCTCACCGCCACCATTCCGGTCCAGTTAACATTAGAGCCGGATTGAGCAGAGCTGTTTGCGTAGCACCTGACCGAATAGCTGCCAACTGTGGTACCGTTTATCCTGAAAACCCTCTGATCGGCTGTATTATCTATATTGATGAGGTTTATTGGGCTGCTCTCGTTTGCCTTGAGTGCAGTGCCCGTAGTCATGTTGGTCCAAGTCCCAGGCGCCGTGCTTGAGTTATACTGGGCATAGACCGTGACAGAGCTAGCATTACCCGCAAGAGTAGACACGTTACAAGTCAGATTGAAGTTGTTCGACTCGTCATTGTATATCGTAATCGGACCGCTTGGGACGGTAGTTATGCTCGTGTTCAGCGGAGGCGCAAGGATAGCCATGGTGTTAAGCGCCGATATGTTGCTTTCAGTCGGAGATGCTACTGCTCCAGTGCTGACATTGCACCTGAACTGGGCTGTGCCGCTCCAGTTGGCATATACAGCGAATCTGACAACCTTGCCCGTCGGACTCACTATTTCATTCCATCTCGGGTTTGTCCCATAGTCGTTCTTGTAAGTGACGTTGTAGCCGGTCGCGAGATTGGTCTCGTTCAGATTTATCCAAGTTCCGCTGTTGTTGTATTGGAGAGTTATGTTGGCAGTGACGTCTCCGTATTGTGAAGTTGCGTTGCAGAATATGTCCCTGTCTGTATCACCACGGTATATATTTGAAACGTTGCCTATAGAGACATTATAAAGTGAGGCAGCAGGAGGAACGACAATTATTTTTTCCACTGTGATGGTCGACTGGCCTGCGCTGACATTTGTCATGAACATCAAATAGTCTTTAGTGTTATTGTACAGCGAAGCGTTCTGTATTCTAGACGCGGATGTTTTATCGGCGCCGTTGATAGTTATGTTGATATTGGTTGTGTTCCAACCAGCTTTCCACGGTATTACCCATGTGAAGTTTTCCACCAAGGTCGGTGAGTTAACTATGTAAGATAGAGAATTTGCGTCGCTGGAGTTGACATAGAGAGTAACATTGCCCCTCAGGTTGAGCCAATCAGCGTATCTCTTGAACGTATAATTCCCGTTCACACCGGGTCTATTCGACATGCAGGCCGCCATCTTCAAATAAGCGGTTTGCTGGCCTGCTGCGTCCGTTGAGAGGTTATCCTGCGGATGTACGAGCATGACGTAGTAATAAGCCCTCCTATAATAGTAGCTGCCATACACCCCATCCCCGTCAAGAGGAAAACGCATCCCGCAAGGATCACTTGCATTCCAGTACACTCCTCCTCCAGCACTCTGCCTATACGGCATCATGTAAAACTTCGTGCCATACGGGCTGTAAAGCGATACGTCATAGTTGGAGTTGTTCCACCATACGAACTGATGATCACTCAGGAAGCCGCTCCAGTGTTGAGAGCCTGCTCCGTCGACCAAATAGCCACTAGAGAGCGCTGCGCCTGGGCCGTGCTGGAGCGCCATCTTACCAAGCAGCATACCTATCCCCCTCTCATTGCTACCGTCTCCATGGTCGCCATAGCTATAAACTGTGATGCTGAAGTTGTTCTCAATGCCCTGCAGGTAAGTTTGCTTCAAAGCCTGTGTACCACCCTCCTTTACATGATACCCTATCTCATTGCCTTTTGACGTCCATGTTTCTACCTGGCCCGCGGCAAATGATGTATTGTAATAACCCATCCACATGTTGTTAATGCTGTGATTCAAATCACTGTTGTTCATGAATTCTGACTCTGTAGGATAGGGGGAGAAATCGTCATCGTGCCTCATTGTCACGAGGGCGTACGCCTCTTCAGGGTAATACCAGCTCCTTGGAGAACTGTCGTTCTTGGAAAGCATATACTCGAACAGGTTGACAAACACGTCGAAGAACTCGCCGTAATGGTTCCTCTGGCCGTAGACTATGGCGGTGTCGTTGTACTGCCATGATGAGCTCTCTCCGAACATGTCAGAAAGCGGCAGCGGGCTATAGATGACGCTGTTGTTGATCACCATGCCCACCCCGACATAGCTGCCGACAGCATTTGTCATGTTATAGAAGACCTGCGCCCCGGTAGTATTGTACGCAGGGACAGTCCAATCGTTTACACTGAGCCAAGACGTGCAGCTAGTGCCGTATCCGCACCAGCTTCCGCTCGTGTTGAAGCTGAATGTCCCGTTTCCCAGCGACTCGCGGTCCTCCGACATAGACGGCCATGCCGCTCCTGACGCGGGGATTGTCATGAAATAGTTGGTGTCCACCCAGGGCTCCGCAAGGATGGTGTCATTAGCGATGCTGGTCCTTGTCAGGTTGACGTTAATTGTAGCTGGCTGAGTGCTGGTATAATTGACTGCGATATAGTCCTGCATAGGCCGTGTTATATTGCCGAACACCACCAGGAGCTTCCCCGAGTTCGAGAAGTTCCTGAGCTTGTTGGTCAGGTTTTCTGTCCATAGCGCCTGAGGGAGATAAGAGACTATCAATGCGGAGTAGTTTGAAAGGTCTATATCCTCGGTGAGCTTAGGCGACAATAGATAACTGTTCATGAAGCCGGCTGACCTCATCATGTTATGCATCGCGAATCCTATCTGCACCCACCCCTCCGATCTGTATGCGTCCCATATCTGCGTTCGGCTGGTCAGAACGCCTATATTGTTGATGCCTTTAACCGGGAAGTATAAGAACGAAGTGTAGTTCAAAGAGCTGCCACCACTAAAAGTCACATTTATCCTGTAATCGCCAGGGGCATTGTCTGTAGCTGAGTTCAGAGTGTAATTGCTCTCGTAGAAACCGCTGGTTGAGTTATAAGTTAGCAGTCCTAAGGCAATCATAGTTCCATCGGGTCTTGTTAGTGAGGCGCTCGGCGTCTCTGTCTGTGATCCACTTATGTTTACCCTTATCTTTATGGAGCTATCAGTGCCGTTTATGTAATATACTCTATCGGTAGTGATTGACCTTAAAACTATCGGCTCAGGCGGAGTGGTTATATTTATCTGGAAATTGCCAGAATCATTCGCTATTACATTGCCTTTATTCGAGGTAAAGTTCGCATCTAACCAATACTGCGTCCCTATCGTTCCAGTGGCATTCACCGTCCAACTTAATTGGCAGGTAGAGCTGGCGGACATGTTGCCGCATGAGACTGGATTCAAACTGTTATTGTCATTGAGAGAATAATAATGCTGAAGAACCTCAGAAGAAGATAGAGCACGGTTATAGACCATTACGTTATCCATCGAACCATTAAACCATTGACCAGGAGCAGAGTAAGTCGGTCTAAAAGCTCCCAAAAATAAATACATCGGTGAGCTCCAAACAGAAGTTCCCGAAGAACTGGTGTTGCTAAGATTGCCATCTATGTATATCTTCATGGTAGAACCGTCGTCAGTAGCAGCAATATGGTGCCACATAGTATCACCGATGGTGTTGTTCGCCATCACACGTGCAATCACGCCCCCACCACTACTTGTCCAGTCAAAATATGGATGACCGCTGGTATCCACAGCTAGTCTAAAGCCATAATAACCGGCAGTGGTGTGATACTGCAGCAAAAATGGTCCACTGACAGTATTATTTAATTTTGCCCATACCTCAACGGACAGAGGTTGCATGCCTGAAAAGCTGTTTCCCACGACCGTCAGATTAACGTACTGGTTTCTTCCGTTAAACAATAGACCGCCGCCAGATTTTCCAATAATTCGTGTCGGGTCTTGTGCATCCGTGCCCGAGTTATTCCCTAAAGTTCCATTAAGACCATTCAATGATGAGTCGTTGACATACTGCCCGCTGCCTTCGTCAAACTTCCACCATCCCTTAAGGCTATTATCAATTAGAGAGAACGGCGTCGCTCCTGTGGTATTGCTAACCGCAGTGTTCGGATTAAGACCAGCGCTATTATTGTATCTAAGTACGCCGGTCACATTTCCGCAGTCTCCTCCGATACAGGTGACATTCATGGTGACATTAAAAGTTGAGTACTGGGATAGTGTCTGGCTGCTGCCGTTAGCCGGACTCTGATAACTGACGTTTAAGAATGCGGGAGTCGGCGCCGTAGTCACAGTCACAGGGACCGCATTCGAGAAATTAGTTGTCAGGCCGTTCTGCGTAGAAGTGTTGGCGTAGCACCTCACCCAATAGTCCCCAGTGGCAGTTGCATTTATCTCAAAAACCCTTGTGTCTGGCTGGCTAGTGTCAACATTGGAGAAAGTAACGTTAGTATCGTTCGCCTGCAGAGAGCCGCTCCTTGTAAAGTTGTTCCATGTAGTGCTAGCCGAGGTGTTCCATTGCGCGAACATAGTCACAGAGGTGGCATTACCATCATATGCGCTCACATTGCAGGTGAGATTGAAGTTGTTCGACTGGTCGCTGTATATAGTGATGGGCGGGTTCTGGTCTGTAGTGGCGTTTACGTTTAGCGGTATAGCAGTCACGTTAAGTGTTCCGGTCGATGAGATGTTGTAGGCGGCGTTCGACTGATCGGTGATGTTGCACCTGAGCAGGTAGTTATTCCCGGTCCAGTTGCCGAACACCGCAAACCTGTAAGCAGTGTCATCGATTATGGCAGAGAAGTTCCTTGGGTTGGTCCCATACGTGTTGTCATACGTCAGGTTTTTGGGAAGATAGGCTGTTGTGGTGTTCAAATCGTACCATGCAGTGCTATTGTAATACTGCAGGCTCAAGAAACCCGTGACCCCAGTTCCAGAGTTGCTTAGACTGACGTTACAGTACAAATCCGTTTCAGTGGTCCCCCTCGTTATGTTGCTGACATTGCCAATGGTTACACTGCTGACACGACGAATTGGTGGTGTTGTGACAGTGAGAGGATATGCTGATGTTGTGTTCGTGAAGCTGCCGTCATAGACAGACGAATTACTATAGGCTCTAAACCAATACGTACCGGCAGTATGCGCAGATATCTGGTATAACTGCGAATCTGGCGCGGAGATATTATCCACATTAGTATAATATTGTGGGGTGGCTATGTCCGCATACAAAGCAGCACTGCTAGATGTAGAAATATTATACCAAGTATGGTCAGACCCGGTTGAATAGTTCCATTGAAGGTAGACGCCGACATTGCTCGCATTGCCTAACTTAGTGGTGATATTGACTGTTATGTTGAAATCGTTGCTATCGTCGGCATAGACAGCGGCAGTCGACGTGTTGGTGAGATTAAGCTGGAGATTTGGTGTAAGGATGGTCATGGAAAAAGTTGAGGAATTAGTAATTGTTGTGGTCCCGTTCCATCCCGCGCACCTGAACTGGTTGCCAGAGCCAGTTCTCATGGTCAAGACCGTAAACGTGGTGTTAAAGCTTGCGGTTTTACTGCTAGGGAGCGTTGGATTAAGGTCTAGCTCAGAGACGTTCAAGGCATTTGAGGTTGTGACATTTATCCACCCACCAGTAGAGCCGTTGTTGTACTGGAGAGCGATAGAAACAGGTACCTGAGCACCAGAGCCCGTGACAATGGCTTCACAGATTACTTCATCATAACTCCCGCGATAAGTATTGGTAACGTTATAGATGTTGACGTTTGCCATGCTATATACAGGATCCGCCACAACTACCATCCATGGGTCGCTCTGTACATTGCCAAGCTCCGAGACGAAATCGTACTTGGTAGTCGGGTGAGTAACTTGCGTTGCTTGTGTTACATACCACTGGGATATAGAGCCGGTGATGCTGTCGTAGTGCCATGATATCCTGTTGTGAGAGGAGTTGTAGCTCTCGACAGTCCCGCCATTACTATCTATCATCGGCCAGTTGATTGGGAAATAATCAGTGAAATTAACATCGTTCAGTGTGCCATCAAATGATGCCGTTATGCTCATGTTTACGGGTGATTCTGACGGGACCTTGTGTTGCCCGCACCTATCGCAGTCAAGTCTCCTGTCGAAACTAATGCCTTCAATCTTCTTCCCGCCGCTCTCCTGTATCAGATATTCTTTTGTCGAGAGCTGCGGCACTACCCAGGTTAGAGTGTCTGCCTTTCCGTTGCCGTCGGTGTCAATGAAAGTGACATTGTAAGCCGGGTCATTGATTATCTCCTTTCCAAGCATCTCGATTATGCTGAGCTTTGCCTTCTCAGGAATCTTTGCAGATACTGGGATGTTGCTATAATGCAAAGTACTGTTGGAGGCTACCGTGACCTTGTCCTCATATGGGTTTTGGGATAGAACCTGCTCGGAGACAGTCACAGGCGAGGTGGTAAAGCTCATCTGGAGGTCATGGTCGCCCGAGAGAGTCAGAGTGTCATTCTTTAGCGTATAATTTCCTATCGAGTCAATCATTGCCAGGTCCTGATAATCTGGCGGGAGGTTCAGGCCGACAGTATAGTTGTCTCCGCCTTGCGTCTTAATCTGCCTATACCATTGCACGCGCTGGCCTATTACTATTGACTCGTGGCGATAGGCTATCTCCTCTACATTAGTCTCTATTATGGGCGCTGATACCTCGGTTATATTGCTCGGTTCAGTAGTCGTTACGTTAAGTATCGCCTCGCTAGTGTTGACCTCGACCACAGAACTGGCGTTTGACTCGTTGGTGTTTTCTTCAGCTGGAATGGTTATTGACTCTATTGTGCCATTTACCAATATCTCAGTTATGTTGCTGGCATTGGTCACGTTAGACACCAGCGTGGTTATGTTCATTAAGGACTCGTTAGAGACATTTATCGTGCTATCATTCGAGGCGAAGTATACGGTTCCCAAAAGTGGCAGTGTCAGAAGCAGCAGGAAACCGTATACGGAAAATATCTCGCCGAGCCCCTTATTGTTGTGATTATGATTGGTTATCTCGTGCTTTATTTTTCTTAATTGTCCTACTATTCTGTTATCTTTGTTAAGAGAATACATCTTCGCCATGCCGATAGTCCGCGTATGGACTATAATCTCGTGCCTCTCCAGGAACGGCCATATGTCAGAAACAGTCTTGAAGGTGACGTCTGCCCCTCTCGCGATGTCAGACTTGCTATTCTCCTCCTCGCACGTGAGCAGGAAGTTAAGCACTTTCCCTATGGAGCCTCGGAACAGGCTCACTAGCTCTAGATCTTCTGCCATTCAAAACTCCTAAAACGGCAAACTAACTTGATTATACTGCCACTCATAGGAAAAGGGGGTAGTTATATAAAAAACTTCCTATTTTTATGCAAAAAGTATTGTAATATCGTATAAAAAATTAGATAGTCATCGCAACCAGCGATGACCTTACCTCTTCTTTGCTGGTTTCTTGACTTTTTTAACTCTTGCCGGTTTTCTTACCTTCTTAGGAGCTAATTTCTTTTTGAGCTTGTCGACCATCTTCTCGAGCTTGGCAACAGACCTCATCATCACTCTATCAGTCTTTTTGTCGCTCTCGATAGCCCTGCCAAGCTGGGCGAACTTTCTTTCTTCCTGGTTCACCTTGCTACCAACAGCAGATATCTCTCTCTGGATGCTAGCTTTCTCTAGAGCCAATTTCTCTCGATCGACCAGGTCCGGGAGCATCTTCTTGAAATCATCCACGTTGTGCTCTAACTTGCCCAAATCATGTCTTAGCTGCACATTTAGCTTCAGAAGCCGGATCCTCTGTATCCTCATGCTCAGAGCGACGACGATAACCAGTAAAACAGAAATAGAACCGAAAACTAATATGACCATGTTAGTATCCATCAGATCACCACTCTATTTAGAGCGTTTCTATATAAATATTTTACTATTAAAATGACGTCACTCCGACTTTTTTGCACCATTCGGCTATCGGGCAGATGGAGCAGCGCGGCTTTCGCGGAAGACATATGTTTTGGCCGTGCGTCACAAGCAACTCGTTCAGATCAATCCAATATCGTTTAGGGATTTTCCTCATGAGCTCAGTCTCAGTCTTTTCCGGAGTTTTTGTCCTGACTACTCCGAGCCGGTTTGAGATTCTATGGACATGAGTATCGACAGGGATAGCCGGCTGGCGATAGGCGAATACTAGAACGCAATTGGCCGTCTTCCGCCCGACGCCTGGCAACGACAGCAGTTCGTCCATTCCTCTAGGTACTCTGCCGTTGAATCTATCGATGATTATCCTGCTTATCTGCTTTATCCTCCTGGCCTTGACCTTATAGAAGCCCGATGGTCTAACCAGTTTTTCTATTGCCCTTATGTCCGCTTTAGCCATCTGCTCCGGCGTCTTGAATTTGGAAAAAAGAGCGGAAGAGGCCTTTTCAGTATTGGCGTCTTTCGTCCGTTGCGAGAGCACAGTGCTGATCAAGACTCTGAACGGCTGGCCAGAGTGGCCTCTCTTCCAGTTATATCTTTTCTTTAGAGCCGCGACTATCTTGCCTATCTGCATGCTACTATTTATATTGACCTTTTACATAAAGCTATTTGATGGCAGAAAAATACGCGATTGTGGCCGTGCATGACATAACACCAAAACATCTCGACAAGATTCCGAAGATAGACGATTTCCTTAAGGGGGAGGGGATTGACGATTTCTCATATCTGATAATCCCCAGGTTCAGGGACAAGGATTCGCAGGACATATCAAAGGACGAGGCGTTCGCCGACATCATGGAAGGAACAGGACAGGAACTGGTGATGCACGGGTTCAGTCATTCGAATATGCTCATGGAGGACGAGTTCTTCGTCAACTACAAGTCCGCCTGGAGCAAGATACTCAAAGCCAGGACCATATTCAAACGGTGCTTCGGCCATGTGCCCAAGGGCTTTATCCCGCCTATGTGGGTGATAAGCAAAGGCGCTCTGAAGGCGGTGAAAGACGCCGGTTTCGAATACACCAGCTCTAACAAGTACTTCTACGATTTCCGGGCGGGAGTCAGGCTGAGATCGACGCTGGTCATCAGGGGCAATATCATGAGCGTGCCCTCGACCTTCAACACTATCTTCAGGAGAAAGCCTCTCGTCGAGGTGGCCCTGCACCCGCAAGACACATTGCTGAAAAGGGAGCTGCTCAAGCTTCTCATAGATTATCTAAAGAAGAGGGGGTACACTTTTCTCAGCTACGAGTCATTTCTTGATAAACTCTGAGACGATAGACTCGAGGTCCGGCTTGCCCAATTCCCTGATGTCATAACTTACTCTGACCGACGGCTTGTCTATCTTGATGAACTTCTGGAGGTTTATCGGCGTCCCTATTATCACGGCGTCAGCCTCTATCCTGTTTATAGTGTCTTCCAGTTCCTTTATCTGTTTGTCCGAATAGCCCATAGCTGGTATGACTATCTCGAGCGGATACCTCTTATAGATTTCCTTCAGCGAGCCAACAGCATACTTCCTCGGATCTACTATCGAGCAGCCATACTGTCTCGCTGCAAGATAGCCCGCTCCAACAGTCAGGCCGCCATGAGTCAGAGTAGGGCCGTCCTCGATTATGACGACAGTCTTGCCCTTGATTATCTTTGGGTTATCGACTTTTATAGGCATTTCAGCGTTGACTATAACCGCCTTCGGGTTTATCCGCTGGACGTTCTGCCTTACAGTCTCTATATCATCTTTAGAGGCAGAGTCCTGTTTGTTTATTATCACAACGTCAGCCATCCTGACATTGGTCTCGCCCGGATAATAGGCTATCTCATGGCCCGCCCTCCTCGGGTCAGCCACGACTATCTGCAAATCGGACTTGTAAAAAGGGACGTCATTATTCCCGCCGTCCCAGACAATCACATCGGCCTCCTTCTCCGCCTGTTTTAGTATCTTTCCATAGTCAACGCCTGCGTATACTATCCTGCCCTCTTCAAGATGCGGCTCATATTCTTCTCGTTCCTCGATAGTACAATTGTGCTTCTTCAAGTCACCATAGGCGGCGAATCTCTGGACCTCCTGCTTCTTCAGGTCGCCATAAGGCATCGGGTGGCGTATGACCACAACTTTCTTTCCCATTTTTTCCAATATTCTACATACTTTTCTCGAAGTTGGGCTCTTGCCTGCGCCAGTCCTAACTGCGCATACAGATATCACTGGTTTACTGGCTTTCAGCTGTGTGCTCTTCAGGCCCATCAGCAGGAAATCGGCTCCGGCTGCATTGACGATAGAGCTTTTGTGCATAACGTCAGCATACGACAAATCAGAATAAGCGAGAACAGCCTCATCAATGTTATTCTTCTTTATGAGCCTGGCCAAATCGTCTTCTGAAAAAATAGGTATTCCCTTCTTGTAGAGCTTTCCGGCGAGCTCGGGCGGGTATATCCTATCCTCAATATTTGGTATTTGGTTGGCAGTGAAACAGACCACCTCGTACTCTGGCCTGTCGCGATAGAATACGTTGAAGTTGTGAAAGTCCCTCCCTGCCGCGCCCATGATGATAACTTTCTTCCGCATCGCCTTTTTCTTACTCAGCACTAACATATAAATATAGAACCCGACTAATTCCAATTATGAATATACTCCATATCAATCCTTTCTTCCATCCTTTTCTTGGAGGCACTGAGAATTACCTATTAGACCTGTCGAAACGCCTCGCTAAGAAGAATGACGTGTCTATAATCACTTCACTATTGCCCGGCGCAGAAAGGTATGAGGAGTACCTGGGGATAAAGATCTACCGGCTCCCCTCGCTAATCCTGAGAAAACTGCCATCGTTCCTGCCGCCGCCTTTTTCAATGCCGTTAGGATTTGGCTACTATTTCTCCGAGATCTGCAGAAAAGAGAAGCCGGATATAGTCCATCTCCATAACAGGTTCGCACCGCAGTTCGACTCGGTCATATTTTGGAAACGACTATTGCATCTGCCTCTCTTCCTGAACATCCACAACTCCAGGCCTATAGGCATCAACGCGCAGACGGACTTTTTCGGCAGTGTATATGACGACACGATAGGCCGGCTGATTATGAAGAGCTGCGACAGGATTATAGCCAACAGCAGATACTCGCTAGAGGCTACGGTGCCAAACGACTACCCCAAAGCCAGGCAGGAAGTCATCTACAACGGGATTGACACGAAAGTCTATCGCAAGAAAAAAGCCCATATCAAAGACGAGCTTGGCTGCGAACATCTCCTATTGTCTGTAGGTAGACTATTGCCCCAGAAAGGGCTAGAATACCTGATCAGAGCCTTGCCTGACATTGAGGCGGACTATCATTATCTGATGATGGGCGAGGGGCCGGAGAAAGACAAACTAGAGCGCCTGGTGAACAAGCTCGGTCTTGAGAAGCGCGTGACTATAATGGGAAAAGTGTCGGACGAAAAGAAGATTGAATGTTATTCTGACGCCGATATTTTTGTTCATCCCTCTCTTTACGAACCTTTTGGCATAGTCTTGGTCGAGGCGATGGCAACTGAGTGCGCTGTGGTATCTACTAAAGTCGGAGGGATACCGGAAGTTGTAGGGGACGCGGGCATTCTAGTCGAACCCCGGGACTCTAAGGGGATAGCCAACGCAATAGAGACGATAGCCCATGACAAGAAACTCATGAACAGGTATAAAAAGCTCGGCAGAGAAAGGACTGAGAAGATATTCGACTGGGACATCATAGCCAAACAGTTCGAGAAGAGTTATAAACACTATCTAGAGGCGCACAAATGAAGATAGGACTATTCACCGACTCATATACACAGCTGAACGGGGTGGCCAGGCATGTGCACAATATAGCCGTCTCTTTGTCAAAGCGCGGGCACGAGGTAACAGTATACACGGGCAAAGGGCATTCAGACCATTATAACGTGGTCAATCTTCCATGCGTCCCATTCTTGTTCGAAAAAAGCTACGATGTCATAATCCCGACCAAGTTCAGATATGATATAGACATAGCCCATTCGCACACGCCCTGGTCCTGCGGCTGGATGGGTTTATACTCTGGAAAGCCGACCGTCTCTACTACCCATACAGCCCCCCAGCAGATGTTCTCGATGTACAAGGCCAACTTTCTGGATTCTATCGGCTGGAACTACCTGATATCCTTCCACAACCATTCTGACCACGTGATATGCCAGACGAGATACACTGAGAGAGAGTTCAGGAAGCACGGGCTCGACAGGCCCGTGACTATAGCCTCGGCGAGCATAGACACGAAGACGTTCCAGAAAGGCAAAGGCCAGAGGTTCATCAAGAAATATGACCTTCCTAAAGAGTTCGTGTTATGCACTACAAGGATAGCGGAGGAGAAAAGACCAGAACTGATAGCCAAAGCCTGCAAGGAACTGGGCTATACAGCCGTCTTCACAGCGGAAGGGCCGCTCATGGAAGACCTGAAAAAGAGATACCGAGAGGCCATCTTCCTCGGCCACATCCCCTACGGCGACATACCCGACGCCTATCACGCCGCGAAAGTCTTTGTCTCTGCTTCTGCTTTTGAAACAGAAGGTCTGGTCGTCCCCGAGGCTTTGGCGTCAGGCGCACCAGTCATATCTTCGAATATCCCTACGATGGCCGAAGTCATAAAAGACGGCCAGGACGGTTTCTTGTTCAACACCTATCCTGAGCTCAAAAAGAAAATGAAGATTCTCTGGGAGGACCGGAACTTGCGCAAGAAATTCTCCAAGAACGGATTACATGCTGCGAAAGAAAAGGACATAGAGATAGTCACTGATAGGCTAGAGAAAGTTTACGAGGATTTGATCGCCGAGTCATAGAAACGCTCGAGCTTTGTCGTGCTTTTTTCTATCGAGTACTCCTGCGCCGTCTCCAACGCCTTTTTTCTCATGTCCTCGGTGAAGGCGAAATTCTTCACGGTATCAGACAACTGCTTTACATTGCCGGGCTCGAAGAGGAAACCGTTCTTTCCGTCCTGCACAAACTCCGGGATAGCCAGGCTATTGGCCCCTATTACAGGGCAACCACAGGCCATCGCCTCCATCAGCACTATTCCCTGGGTCTCGCTGGTCGAAGCGGTGATGAACGCGTCAGCTGCTGAATAGTATCTGACTTTGTCCAACTCTGAGACATAGCCGACAAAAGATATCTTCTGCCCGAGCCTCAGGTCCTTGGTCAATGCCTGTAAGTCGTCGAACGCAGGTCCTTTCCCCGCTATCACCATCTGCGAGTCATCATCGAGAAAGTTCTTGGCCGCATTAATGACCAAGTCTACGTTCTTCTCAAAGCTCAGTCTGCCAAGGTATAGATAGACTTTCTTAGCTTTCAGACCTAATTTCTCTCGCGACTTCTCTCTATCTTGAGGTGTTAGAACGCTGATATCTATCCCGGTAGGTATTACGGTGATCGGCGGTTTTATCTTGAGCATCTCCTTTATCGCATTGCTCGGAGTTATAACCCGGTCATACTTGTTGTAATGCGAGAAAGAATAGGACCAGGCCAGCTTCTTTAGAGGCACTTGGCCCGCCTTGAATGGGAACAGGTATTTCACGAACTCCGAGAGCAATGTGTGGAACGTAGACACTTTAGGTATCTTCTGCTTGCCCGCGACTTTAATGCCATAGTTGCCCATGAAGAAGGGACCGTGCGTATGCACTATATCCAGCTTCTCCACTTTCCCGAACGGTATTGCCAGTTTGAATTCAGGATACGGTAAGAAAGGGACAGAGGCTTTGGCATGCACTGTCATCCCCTTATGGGTCTTGATGCTCGTCTTGGGGCAGTATATATGTACCTCATGCCCACGTTTGACTAATTCCTCGCCGAACGACTCGATTGAAGTGACTACTCCATTGGTCTGCGGAAGGAACGTCTCTGTGAAAAATCCTATCTTCATGTCACCATCCCACGAAAAACACTGCGAGCAAAGACAGTGCCAGAGAAAGAATGAATATCAGTGGAGCGACTATCTTCATCATCGCTATCATTGTGTTGATTGTCGACACTAGCTCTATAGACCTTTGCGGCCCGAAGACGTCCAGGCCTTTGACTTTTATCATTTTAGACCCCACCCCGGCAGGCTCCAGATTATCTAACGCCAGTTCGTACGTCTTCACCGCCCTCTTGACTAGCGTGTCTTTCCTTATCTTCATGCCGAGTGGGTTTTCGACCCCTCTAATGCTATTGACGCAGTGGGAGTCTGTCGTCATTACTTCAACCTCATCCGCTCCTACGGCCTTTATCTCTCCGATTATCCTCTCCCTCAGGCCCGCAGCAATGTTGTTTGCGTCAAAAATCACATAGGCCGTCTTCTGGCCATTTGTCTCTATGACGCTGACTCTAAGGCCAGTAGGGCCGACGCCATCAACATAATTATATTCTTTCATCGGGTCTATCCCGATTCCCATCCTTACTTTATAATCTTTTTCTTTCTCCAACTTGGCATCAAGCTTTTTCACTCCATCTAGAAGGTCGAAGACCACCGGATTGCCTGAGAAGATGGCATGGTCGCCGGGTCGGTGGCAGTTGTGGCAGTCGGCGTAAATCACGTTCTCGTAGCCCGGCTTTACCTGGTTCATCGCTGCCAAGCCTATCGAGAAATCTATATCCTCTGTAGCCTCTGGCGAAAATGTCGAAGCCATGAAAAGGCTATTGCCGAATTTCTGGCCGATTAGTTTGGCCGTGCCTTTTTGCGCCCTGACTGAATGGCTGGCAGTGCTACGATATTCTATATCCCCCAAATTTTTCTTAATCTCGTTGGCAATCAGGACGAGGGACGCGGTATTGGTGGGGTTCAGGTCGTGAGTGGCCGTCCCATGGGGGATGAACAGCTTCATGCTCCCTTCCAGCCGCTCCATCAGCACCCTGGTCAGCTTCCCGCCACCCACCTCGCCGAAAGGCCCTGGGTGGACATAAGGGACTATAAAGAGCGTCTTGATTTTCTTCTTGGCCCTGAAAGCAACCAGCCCGACGAGAGTATCCGCTTTTTCTCCAATCTTTTTCAGCACATCTTCGATAGTAGTTGACTGGTCGAACCAGTTTTCGAGGAAAGCAGCCGCTACTTCAATCGTGTTTATCCCGAAGTTCCTCTTCATGGGCGCGTTTATCAGCAGGATGAAAAGCGCTATCCCAAGAGCGAATATTATCAGGGGCAGTACCACCTTGACTATGAGGAGCGGCAGGCTCACGACAACGCCGGGAATCAAGAGTCCCGTGCCAAGGATAGCGAGATAGCCCAGGAGTGACTGTAGCGAGCCGAGAGCTATCGCCTGAAAGACAGAATAGGGATAGGTTATCTTCAGCACAAAGCTCCTTATGATGAATGTCAGAACATAGCCGAATATCAGTATATCCATCAGGCCATACAGCCTATTGGGCATTATTGCGCCGATCAGGTATAGGACAGATAGGATAAGGGAGTTGAAGAATGCGAGATAGAATGATCGTCTATAATTGAGCCTCTTCTCGGTCGGGCCGCTAAACATGCTTGTGAAATAGCCGGCCAGGAGTGCGGGGAGCGCTATGAAATATAGTCCTAGAAAGACGCCGTCCGTGAGATTGACTATATCCAATCCGCCGCTTAAGGCGTTGTTTAAAGCGCCAACAACGACCGACATTAGCAGAATCAGCGCTATCGACCTCTTGGCGGAATGCAGATCTATCAGATAATTAGTGAGTCCGACAACCTTCATTTTCCTGTCTTTCACTTCTTTCATACTTTATTATTAAACCATCAAGTATAAATATGTACTTCGTTTTCATTTTATCATGAAAATCTCGGATGCGGTCAAGGTCGCGGAAAAATCGAAAGACGTGAAAGAGCTGCTGCAGAAGGGCTATTTCCTGAACTCCGGCATGGCCTTCCTGGAGCCATTGGACAAAGATGTTAAAAAATGGGTACTGACTTTCTATAACCCTGAAAAGAACGTTGTGGCCCAGGCGGAGGTCGACGGAGATATAGTCACCATGGGCGAGAAAGGAACGCCGATGCGCCCGACCAAGGAAAAGCTGGACCTGAAAGAGATAAAGACGTCAAGTTCTAAAATGCTCGAGAAAGCCAGGAACGATTTTAAGAAATACAAGCAGCCGGTTAGCCAGATAATAATGGCCGTCCAGGCTGAAGACGATAAGCCTATCTGGCACGTGAATTTTGTCACCACCATGCTCTATCTGGTAACGGTAAAGCTTGACACTAAGAAGGGAAATATCCTATCGTCCGAGATGCACAGCCTGGCGAAATAGTTATTCTCCTTCGTTCCCGAATTTTATGTCCAAATCCCTCTTCACTGAGGCGCAGTCCTCTATTATCGAATCAAGATGGGCTACTAGTCTTCTTTTTTCGCCCTGCAGATCCTTGACCCTCTTGTAAGGCTTTATCGCGTCTTCAAACATTCGATAGTCTACGACAGAATATGGGAACTTGTCCATGCTCTGAGAAATATCCTTGACTATATCAGCGAGGAATTTGTTCATAGCTATCTTGACTTCCTTTCGTATCATCTTGTCCTTGGCTAGGTACCTCTTCATCTCCCTGACGACAGCGGCGGTAGGAAAAGCCAATTTCTGCTCTAGCGACGCATCGACTTCTTCCTCTGCTTCTGCTGGTTTCTGTTCGTTAGACTCTGATAGTTCTTCTGCCATTTAAACACCCCTTTGTAAACATAAATAGCCTATTTATTAGGTCATCAAAGAATAAAAAGCATTCGTTAGATATAGGCAACTTCCTCTTCCTTCTTTTTCTCCTTGGACCTCCTTTTCAACCTCTTTATCAGGCCCGCTTTTTCCGTGTCCACTACCGCCTTTATCAGGTTCGGATTATGGCCGACCTCTTTTTCAATGCTCTCGAGAATCTGGCGGGCTTCCAAATCCGTGACGTTGTACTCGCGCAGATAGTTCTTTACAGATCCTAAGAATTTCATCCAGCAGGTCATAATCTGATTAAGAATTCGTAGTATAAAAATTTAACATACGGGGTATTTACCGTGCGCCAGGTCCATGCAGAATTTCTGTATCTCGGCCAGCTCTTCATCCATCTCGTTATGGATCTGCTTCTCCACTTCTTCCATCGCTGTCCCTGGCTTGAGTTTGACCTGGGCAGCTGCCACTGCTGGATGGTCTATCGGCTGGCCTATCCTGCTCAGCAGCCAGATGTAGACTTCCTCCACCTCGGGCACGTTCTTATAGACTCTATCGGCTATCTTGTGAGTAAGGACGTTATAGATTTTCCCGACGTGAGATACTGGATTCTTTCCGCAGGCAGCCTCTGATCCGATAGGTCTATTGAGCGGAATCAGGCCGTTGACCCTATTGCCCCTTCCGACCTCGCCGCAATCAGCCCCGTCAGCCGAAGTGCCAAGCACAGTAAGATAGATGCCGTTAATTCCCCGTCCCTGGGTGTCCAGCATGTTCAAAGCGACATGCACCTTGTGGTTCTCGGAGTTCTCGTTGGCATACCTCTTAACCTCTTCGAGGATTTCGTCCTTTTTCCTGAAGTAGTCCTGCTCGCTTTTGATATAACGGTCTATCATGGCCATCGCTACTATCAGTTCGATATGCTCATTAGTCCTGAGCCCCATGACCTTGATGTCCTCGCCGGACTCAGGGAACTTGTTCTTGAAATCATCAGAATTTATGTACTTCTCCGTCTGCAGTACTAGTCGTTCAGTCACTGTGAGGGGAGCATAGCCCACCGCTGCCGACGTATCATTCGCCCCCAATATAGCCGATTTCCTCTTGAATATATCTGTCAATGCCTCTGATCCGGACTTAATCTCGGACATGTACTTTAAGTGCTTCTCGGGGTCTACAAACCTGAGATTCTCCCTGAACCATTCTTTTGCCGTCTCAACCGCTATCCTGTTCGGGTCTATGTCCTCGGTAGAAGTGGCCCTGTCCCCGAAAATGAGCAGCATCGGTTTGGCAAGAGAGCCACCTCCGAACCTGGTCTTGGTCTCGCCAGCAACCAATAGGCCTTTATCTACGTTGTGGTGGAGTATGGTGCCAACTTTCTTCAGATACTCCTCGCATAAAGCGACAGACACCCGGTCCATGAGGGCGTCGCAGATAGAATCCGGGTGCCCCAATCCCTTTCGTTCAACGACCTCTACTCGCTGGTTTTTCTCCGGCCGCGTGAACTCTTCGATTAGTATGTTCCTCATGCTATCCTATTTAGCAAGCGCTGTTTAAATATATTTTGTTTTACCAGCAACAACATACCATTAGGTCAAAACCTAACGAAACCATAGATAGATATATGGTACCTTAGGCAAAAGCTATTTGGTGATTGGAATGAAGAAAGGAATCATAGGATTGGTGCTTATCGTGCTCGTCGCAGTCTCATTCTTCGCGGCAAGTACGGCTATGGCCCAAAACACCAGCAATGCTACGAATGAAACAAAGACCATAAGCGTCACTGGTAGCTACCAATTGTCTATGGACCCGGACAAGGCCGAGATCTATCTTGGAGCTGAGACGCAGGCCACTACGGCGCTGCAGTCACAGCAGGACAACGCCAACATTATAGCCGCGGTCAAGAACGCACTGTATGCTTTAGGTTTGACTAAAGCCGATATAGAGACCACGAGTTTCTCGATCAGCCCGGTATATGAGTATCCGAAGCCATGCTACGAATCCTACTGCCCAAAGCAGCTGCCCAAAGTAGTGGCCTACAAGACTAGCCACCAGCTGAAGATAAAGACCAAGAATATAGACAAAGTGGGCCAGTATATAGACACGGCCACTAAAGCCGGAGCCAACGACGTGAACTACATCTCTTTCGGCCTCAGCGACGACAAGCAGAAAACGCTCTATAACCAGGCGTTGACAGAGGCGTCAAAGAACGCGAGAGACAAAGCCAACGCGATAGCCTCGGGACTTGGCGTACACATAGCGGGAGTAATCTCTGCGAACGAGGGATACGTGTCCATAGTGCCATACTACAGATCACTCGCAGCAGGAGCGCCAGAATCCAGCCAAGCGAGCACAGACATATCGGCAGGAATGATCCAGGTCTCTGCGAGCGTCTCAGTGGTTTACGAAATCTAAACCAATTTATTTATTTTTGTGGTCTATATGGACGAGATAGTTCTGGACAAGCGGACATTTGAGGCTCTGGCGATGGAGAGCAGGATAAAGATACTCAAAACTCTCAAGGAACGGAGGAAGACCCAGTCCGAACTATCGAAAGAATTATCTCTCGCGCCGTCTACAGTCTCCGAACACCTGGAGAAGATGCTCGATGCAGGCCTGATAGCCAAGAAAAAGGACCACCATAAATGGATCTACTACGAGCTTACCGAGAAGGGGCAGCACATCCTCTCCCCCCAGAAGACTAGCGTGTTCGTTTTCGCGCTATCACTGACTCTATTCGTCGTGTTTTTAGCATACGCATTCATAACCTTTACGACCGGGGCTTTCAAGGCAACCTCGGCTCCTATGACGGAAGGACAAAACGTATTAGGGGCCAGCGCGCCAGGAGTTGAAGATAAACTAATCAGCGCACAACCGAATTATATTATACCAGCAATCTTGATAGTCGCAGTAATTATCGTAGCTTTAGTTCTTCTCTGGTACCTTAAGCGGATGAGAAAATAGCGGGCAGTTAGTCACGAGCGTCTCGAACTCCCCACCCTCTCCAGAAATATTTATTTTATACTTGTCTCTGATTTTTTTCAATTCTTCGAACGCCTTATAGTCTATTCTTCTTCCGACCCAAGACCTATCCAGACCTTGGGCAGCGACATGGGTTATGATTATCTCGAAACCGGCGTCTATCTGTTCCTTCAATAGGCTTTCCTGATTCCTGTGCCAGAGCGGGGCAAGAGAGACCATGCCAAGCTCTTTCGCAATCCCATCCAGCCTGCCTTTCTGATAGTTGCTCGCGATAGCTCCAGAAAAGAATCCGTCTATGTCCAGCTTGCTCAGAGCCTTTTTCAGGTCTTCGAGCTCTTTCTCCTTCTCTCCCTTCGTCCTGACTATGACCTGTTTTATCCCGATAGAATCAGCCTGGTCGATAGTCCTCTCAATCATCGGATAGTGGAACATGTACGACTCGCTGGACTCGGGAAAGACAGAAACCAGATATCTGACATCACTACCCTGTTTTAGCATTAGATATAGCGCATAAGTACTATCCTTCCCCCCAGAAAAGAGACAAGCCAGTTTCATGCCAATCAGAATATGCTTGCCAGCCACGCTATCAGGCCGAGCACTATAATCACGCCTATAAGGAACAACACGAGCTTCATCATCTCGGGACTGTTGCCGGTCCCCACGTTCACCAAAGCCGTCTTTTTTGCTTGCTTCTTGATCTCTTCCTTCTTCTTCAGCGCTTCATCGTAAGCCTTGGCAGCCATTTCATCAGCCCTGTGATACGACTCCATCTCGCCAATCGTTTCGGCTGGAATAGGGAACGTCTCCTTCATTTTTTTCTTGACCTTGTATGGGACTGAGTCTTTTCTCCATGGTTCCTTTATCTTAACAGCACCGGGCCTCTCCATTTCCTCTCTGACCGCTTCGATGAATTCCTCAGCCTCTTCTGCCTTCTGTTTCTCGCGGCTCTTTTCCTTCCTGAATCTCCTCTTCTTTGCCGGATATCTCTTGAAATCCTCAATCCTTCTCTGAGCCAGCCCCCTCGGACCGTAATCATCAAAACTAAGCTGCCTTGTTTTTGAAACTTCCTGTGCAACTGGCGCTCCCTCTTCCGCTTTCTGCGCCCTGATGGGGCCGAAGGTCATCCTCTTCCCACGGGTTCTCTTCCTGAAGACTACGTCTATTCCTGTCTTGACGGTGACTCCTTTTTCCGCCCTCATGCTCTTTCCAGCGAACCTTTTTCTCGGCATTTTATCTACCTGATTATTAATCTATCTTTAAATATAATAAGCTTACCAATAATTAGTCGCGGACCACTAGCTTAGTCTGGTTGGAGCACCCGACTGATAATCGGGAGGACGCAGGTTCAAATCCTGCGTGGTCCATATACCTTTTGGTTCATATCTCCTAAACGGCTTCTTTTGGAAGGTTGAGGCATGATATGCGCGATTTCAATAGGCAACTGGAAAGAGCGCTCGTTCTGCTTGAAGAAAACGCCAAAATCCCGTCTAAAACAAATTAACTGAGGGAGGTTAAGGAAATTATAGAAATTGCGCCGTCCTAAGCTCAGTCATGGAAGGCCGATCGTCTCTTATCATTTCAGACAGCGGACCCATGATAAATCTAGCTCATGTGGAAAAGCTCTATTTGATAGCTGAAATTTCTCCTGAGCTGAACGTTCTAATCCCGCAAGAGATACTGGATGAATTGAAAGACAGTAAATCAAGAATGCAAGCGGATGAGCTAATCAAAAGCGGAAAAATGAGCGTTTTGCCGAAAAACATCGATAAGTATCTCGATAGGATACTGCCTATTGCTACCCAGATGGCTTACGTGGATTTCGGGCGAAGCCAGAGCACGTGGAACCCTAAACAGCATTATCCTGAAATTTATGTCATTCTGCTTGCGAAGGAGTTGGATGC
>Ga0315282_10003052_pt1 | contig 30268 bp, 16 predicted proteins | sample YL17G07_20_MG_FD_203693 | JGI IMG/M metagenome (GOLD analysis project Ga0315282, IMG submission 203693) | Sediment microbial communities from Yellowstone Lake, YNP, Wyoming, USA - YL17G07_20 | ecosystem: Environmental > Aquatic > Freshwater > Lake > Sediment | place: USA: Wyoming | collected... | reverse complement strand
AATGTCGGATTTTATTCGGCTCATGCCGATAGTGAAACACTCTGGGACCTCTGGCGCAAGTTAAAATAGATAATCTTATGCAAAAAAGGAAATAGAGAACTCAAGGTAGTCACATCCATGCAATTGTCGTGCCGAACACTATTGGCTAAGAACCCACCCTACGGACTTCACACTTCGCGCCAAGCAGGGCTTGGCGGGTCAGTCACATTCCATCGGGAAGTAAGCACGGGCGTTGTTGAAGCTGATGTCTTCGACCATTTTGCCGAGCAGGGTCAGGTCGTTGGGGAGGAGGCCGGCTTCGACATCGGCACCGAGCATGTTGCACAGGACCCGGCGGAAGTACTCGTGCCGGGGGTAGGAGAGGAAGCTGCGCGAGTCGGTGAGCATGCCGACGAACCGGCTGAGCAGGCCCATGTTCGCCAGGGTGCGCAACTGGTCCTCCATGCCGTTCTTCTGGTCGAGGAACCACCAGGCGGAGCCGTGCTGGAGCTTGCCGGGGGTCGAGCCGTCCTGGAAATTGCCGACCATCGTGGCGAAGACGGCGTTGTCGCGCGGGTTCAGGTTGTAGAGGATCGTCTTGGGCAGCCGGCCGCGGGCGTCCAGCCGGTCGAGGAATTTTGCGAGCGGGCGGGCGACTTCCAGATCGCCGATGGAATCGCAGCCGATGTCGGGCCCGAGCTGCTCGAAGAGCCGCGTGCAATTGTTTCTCAGGGCCCCGATGTGGAGCTGCTGGACCCACCCGCGCTCAGCGTCCATCAGGCCGAACTCGAACATCATCGCGGATTTGAACTGCCGCACCTCGCGCTCGGTCAGCGGCATGCTCGACCGGACCTTCAGGAAGATGGCCTTGACCTCGGCGTCGGTATAGTCCTCGGCGTAGGCGGTTTCCAGGCCGTGGTCAGAGAGCCGGCAGCCCTGCTCGTGGAAGTATGTGTGCCGCTGGCGCAGGACCTCGATGTAGTCCCGGAAGCCGGCGATCCGGCGGTTGCATATCTCGCCGAGCTTGTCGATGAATGCGTTGACCCTCTGCAGGGACGCACCGTCCTGTGCCTGGACCGCCATCGCCTGGTCCGGCCGCCACGCCGTATGGACTTTGATCTCGAAGCCGTCCTGGCGAATCTTGCGATGGTCTTCAAGAGTATCGAGCGGACCCTCCGTCGTGCAGACCAGCTTGACGTTCATCTTGCGCATGATGCTGCGGACGCTGAATTGCGGCGAGCGGAGCATCTCGCTGCAAGTCTCGTAAATCTCCTTGGCCGTCTTCGGCCCGAGCAGCTTGCCCCGAATCCCGAACGGCTTGAGCAGCTCCATGTGCGTCCAGTGGTACAGTGGATTGCCGATGCAGTACGGGACAGTCTCGGCCCACTTCTCGAATTTCTCCCAGTCGCTGGCGTCGCCGGTGATGAACCGCTCCGGCACGCCGTTGGCCCGCATCACCCTCAGTTTGTAGTGATCGCCCAGGAGCCACGCCTGCGTGAGATTGTCGAAGCGGTGATCGGCGGCGACCTGCCAAGCCGGCAGATGGCAATGGTAATCATAAATAGGCATGTTGGCCGCATGCTCGTGGAAGAGCACTCGGGCGGTCTTCGTTTGAAGCAGGAAATCTTCCGTCAGGAACTGGGCGGGCATCGCATTTCCTATCTACCGTTTACGATTCACAAATTGCGGCGACCGGCGCCGCGTGGGCGCAAGCCCAGATCGTAAATCGAAGACAACAATTCGTAAATCCGTTGTGCTCATTCCTTCCGTTGGTCCGCGTCTGGAGCCTCGGGCTTACGGGTGGGCTTTTTGAACTGCGCCATCTGTTTGGCCCAGTCGGCGATCTCGCTCTGGGTCTTCTGGAGCCGCTGCGATTTCTGCGGCGGCTGCTTCTTCTCCTCCTGGCGCTGTTTGTAGTCCCAGATGGCGTACGCGATCCACCCCGCCGCCACCACGATCACGCCGATTATCATGAAGATCTTGTATGTCATGGCGCTTTCCTATCTACGATTTTCGATTTACGATTTAAGCATGCCATGCAAACCTGAAACCAATAGTAAAGCAAAAAGAGCGATTCGTAAACCCATTTGCGATTTGCGACCGACAATTCGGGCCCGCACTCTGGTATTCCATTCCCAAATCGTAAATCGTAAATGGTAAATTGTAAATCCTGACGGCTGCTGCCACAATTCGGCGGTTTCGCCGTCCTGTTGGATAGAAAGGGGACCTCCGTGGCCCAGGCACAGCCGATAGATGATCGCGACAGCCCGGCGGGCGGGGCAGCCGAGTCGCTGACGCCCGAATCGCTGGTGCGGACGTACGCACCGGCCGTGCTCGGGGTCTGCCTGGCACACACGCGGAATATCCACGACAGCGAGGATATCACGCAGGACGTGTTCATCAAGGCATTCACGAAGCTCGATACGCTGAGGGACCGCAGCCGGGTCCGCGGCTGGCTGCTCCAGATCGCCCGCCGCACGTGTATCGACTATCACCGCAGGCGAACCACGGAACTCCAGGCCGCTCAGGAGGCCGCCGCCGAGCGGCACCACGTGGACAAGCGAGTCCTGCGAATCCACAAGGCGATTTCGAGGCTGCCGGACACCTACCGCGAGCCGATCACGCTATTTTATCTGGACGGACGGGATTGCCGGGGCATCGCACAGGCCCTCGGCATCAGCGAAACCGCCGTGCGAAGCCGCCTCAGCCGGGCACGGCTGCAACTCCATGACATACTCCGGGAGGACGAACCATGACCCTGGAAACCGCATGTGCGGATCGTCGCGAGGCCATCGCCGCTTTGGTGGTCGGCGTGCTGGCAAAACCCGAGGCGGATGCGCTTCGGCTACACTTCGCGCAATGTGAAGGCTGCCGCAGGCTCTGCGAATCCATGACGACGGAGGAGAAGGACGTTCTCTCGGCGTTCGACGCGATTGGCCAACGGGCAAAAGATCTGCAGGGCGACATCATCGAACGCCTCGCAACAGTCGCCCCGCAGAAACGCTTGTCGGGCGCCGATGCAATCAGGGTTACGTGGTTGCGACGGCTGGGCATCCTGGCGGCCGCGGCACTGATCATAATCGCTGTCGTGTTCGCCGCCAGCGTTCTGATCAAGCGGCAGGCCGGAGATGAGGCGGACAAGCGAGCCGTCGTCGAAGGCGAGAAGGCGCCCACTCATATCGAGCCGGGCCCGCCGGCGCCGTCTGATGAGACGGAACTGGCGATGGCGGACAGGCTGTTCGCCGCACACGATGTCGATGGACTGGTGGATCTGCTGACCCACGGCACGCCGAAGGGGCGGATCGCCGCGGCCAACTACCTGGCGAAGATCGGCGATGCCCGCGCGCTGGGTGCCCTGCAATCGCTCAGCCAAACTTACGGGCAGGACAAGCCCGACAATCCGTTCGCCGCCGCTATCACAGCAATTCAGACAAGGCTCGCAGCGGCAAAGGAAAAGCCTTCAACTCAGGAAAAGCAGGAGCCAAACGCCCCTGTCACGCCGGTTGCGGCAAAGGCCGTCGAGACGGTCACCTACGCAGGGACCGTGCGCAACCAAGCCGGCGAACCAATCGAGGGAGTGGCCGTGCGGAGCTGGCTCCATGTGTTGCAGCCCATGCCGACCGAGTTCAAAGGTTGGGAGCTGACTGCCACGACGGACCGCGAGGGCCGATTCGACATCGGTCCGCTGCCGGTCGCCGATCCCCAAGAGGATCAGTACCGCACGCTGATCTTCGAGCACCCGCAATACGCCATCGGTTGGTTCAGCCCTTATTGGGGGAGCAACCGCCAGGCAGACCCGCGCAAGATTGGTATTCTGCTGCTTGAGCCGACGACGTTCTCGGGAACCGTCGTGGACGCAGACGGCAAGCCTGTAGAGGGCGCACTCGTCGAGGCCGAGCTGCAAGTGAGCGTCCCGATTCAGTACTCCTACTTCAACATGGATCGAACGAACGGACTGGGGGTCCGGACGGACGCCAAAGGAAGATTCACCCTGGGGAAGATCCCGGTCAGCACGCGTCTGCACGTGAACGTCTCCAGGGACGGCTACGTTCACTACTCCAGCCGGGAGAGCTTCAAGGGCGACATGTACCCGATGCGACCCGGCCAGGATGTCCAGGTCGAGCTGACGCCAGGAGCGACCCTGCGGGGACAAATCGTCCTGCACGGCCAACCCTACAAGAGGCAAGGGCTCGCTGTCAGTGCGCGCGAAGAGAATGGCTACAGCAGCGGGTGCGCGACGGATAGCGATGGCCGATTCGAAATGAGTGATCTATCCCCAGGCACTTACACGGCAGCCGTCTCCTATGAATCCATCGCAAAGGAGGGCCTGTTCTGCCGGCCCGTCGGGCAACTGGAGGTGGGCATCACGATGCCTGCGAGGACAGTCGAGATTCACCTGGAGGAAGGCATTCCCGTGGTCGTGACACTGCTGGATCTCCGAAGCGGCAAGCCTGCAAAAGATGAGTTCATAACGATAGGAGTAGCCGATACGATTGTCGCCGCCGGACGGACGGATGAAAAGGGACAATACGTGGGCAAGCTCGGCGCCGGGCAGTACAAACTCAGCGCACGCGGCTGGAAGGACGGCAGATGGGCTCAGTTCTCCAAGGATTTCACCGTCGCCGGCGACGCAAAAGAACTCACTGTGTCCATGGAGATTGCCGTCCGGCCCATGATTCAGGGCTGCCTTGTGGACAGCCTCTACAGGCCCCTTCGCGGCACTGTCCTCATCAGTTCCGAGGACCGCGTCCAGACGCATGAAGACGGGACCTTCGCCTGTCCGGAGCCATTGCGGTCGCCGGGGGACGTGGAAGTCGGCTACGCCTTCGACGAGGCGGGCACGCTGGGGCGGGCCTTCTTCTGGAAGCCGGGCGGCGAGCCGAATTTCCTGGAGATCGTGGCCAAGCCGCTGGTGTCGATTACCGGCCGGATCGTCGATGCGAACGACGCCGGCGTCAGCGACGTCACACCCAAGCTGAATGTCCTCCTGGGGGGCGGGACATCACGAGGCGCCAGGAACACCCTGTGGCAGACTTCCGTGGAGGACGATGGCCGCTTCCAGCTCACGGGCGTGCCGGCGGGATTGCCCATGCGGTTGTCTGTGGACAAGCCCAGCTTCCAGGGCGGCGTCCAACTGCCGACCCTTGAGCCGGGCAGGACGATCGATGTGGGCGATGTGATCCTGAAGCCCCTCCACGGATTCGCGGAGGGCAAGGCCCAATGGACCGGCACGCTGTCCGGCCGGGTCATCAACGAGGCCAACGAGCCGATGGTCGGCCTGAAAGTGCGTTCGAGCATGGGGATGCAGACCTTCGAGGACGTCACCGACCTCCAGGGCAGATACATCTTGAAAGGCCTGCCGCGGGGCAAACGAATCTCGGGCAGCGTCTATGCCGACGGCTACGGCCACACGATGTTCCTAGCCACCCTGGACGGGAACGACCTCGAAATCAAGCTCTTCCCACAGGGCTGGGAGTTGCTCAACAAGCCGGCGCCGGGCCTGTTCGTGGACAAGTGGATCAACACCGAGAACGTGACCCTGGAGCAGTATCGAGGCAAAGTGGTCGTGCTGCAGATCGGCGTTCTGTTGCCGAATTACACGCCGGACCTGGAGCGCATGACGACGCTGCTCAACGAATATGGCTCGCAAGGGCTCCAGGTGATCGCCATTCATCAGCGGCTGGATGTAACCTGGGCGGGCAAGGTCACGGAGGACGATTTGCGCACTTTCGTCGCCGCGCACGCGATCACCTTCCCCTTTGCGATCGATGCTCCCGTCGATACGGTCCGCGATCTGGTGGGCGACAGGGCCGTGGCTAATGGAGCGATGTATTCGCTCTACGACGTCAAGGCCACGCCCGCGCTCTACCTGATCGACAAGAAGGGCATCCTGAGAATCTCGCCCAAGCACGACGAGCTCGACACCTGGATCAAGCGCCTGCTGGGCGAATGACCGGCAAACTTCGGATCACTGCGGCAAGCGCTGGCTTGCCGACGGTCGTGTCGCGGCCATCTTGGCCGCGCCGTGTCGAAGGCGTCCCGCCTTCGAATCGCAGGCAGGATGCCCGCGACACGCTCCACCATTCAGCAAACCCCTCGGCTTATACGTGTTCAGCGTGGGCACACGCAACGAAGGGTGGCACGGGCAAACTCGTTTGCCCGTGGGTTTCTGGTGGTCAAATCCGCTTCAAGGAGCACCGTCAAACAAGTTTGGCGGTGCCACCCAGCGTAAAGAGGACACCCCGCGAGACACGTACTTGCGGCTTGCCTCTGCCAACTGGAAACGCTCAGCCGTAATCGGTATTACTGGCCGGCGGGGAACAGGCGGACGAGGACGACGCCGTGACGCGGCACAGGGGCCTGGAACGTGCCTTCAAATGTGCCCAGGTCCTTCTGCCGCCACAGGTCGCGGACGCGGACCTTGCCTTTAACGTTCAGGTCGGACCATTTCGCCGTGACAGGCTTTTCCACCTCGTCCCGGTTGAAGAGGCCCACGGCGGTCGAGCCGTCCTCCATCTTCTTGGCCCAGACTTCGAGCGAGCCGTCCTGGGCGACGCGGCGGGCCTGCTTGCCGAGCGCGTCCTGATTGACCTCCAACACTTCGTCGTTCGTCAGCAAGCTCAGCGTGAAAGCGTCCAACTGGGTCATGTCGCAGCCGATCAGCAGTGGCGAGCACAGCAGGCACCAGAGGCTGATGTGCGTATACTGCTCGTTGGGCGTCAGATGGGTGTCGTGCAAGCTCGGTCCCCAGCCGACTTTGCCCACGACGAGCATGTCGGGATCATTGAAGTGCCCCGGTCCGGCGTAAGGCGCCGGCGTATCTTGGGCAAACCCGATGCCGCTCATGCTGCCCCAGGAGTCACCGATATCGCCGGTGGTCCGCCAACTGTTGCCGCCGACCTGGGCGCCCCATTCCCAGACGTTGCCCATACCATACTGGCACAGGCTGAAGAGAATGTCGCGCGGAACCTTGTCGAGGGCAGCCCGCATGACGCGGTAAGGCTTCATCAGCTCCTCGCGATTCGGGCTACTCGGGGCGATCTCGCCGTAGCTGCACCAGTCGTACTTAAGGTAATCGAAGCCCCATTCGCCGTACTTCTGGGCGTCTTGTTCCTCATGCTGATAGCTGCCCACGCAGCCGCCGCAAGTCCAAGGACCCGGCGAAGAGTAAAGACCAATCTTGAGGCCCAGCGAGTGGACGTAGTCCGCCAGTCCTTTCATGTCGCCAAAGCGCGGGTTCGGCACGATGAAACCCTGACCATCCCGCTGCGGGCCCTGAAGGGTCGGGTCGTTGGTGGCTCTGGGATTGACCTCCCAGAAATCGTCGATGTTGATATAGCTCCAGCCGTGCTGGATCAAGCCGCTGCTGACCATTGCGTCCGCTGCGGCCTTGACTTTCTCGGCGGTGACCGCGTTGGCGAAGCAGTTCCAGCTATTCCAGCCCAAAGCCGGGGTCAGCCCGATCGTCGGGCCGAGCACAATACTGAACTCCCGCTCCGCTGTGCCCAGGGCGTTCCTGGCGTGCAGCGTCACTATATACGTGAACGGCCTTTTATCCTTCAGCGTCCCGGTGATGACGCCGGTCTTGGAATCGAGGGTCAGCCCCGCCGGCAATCCCTCGGCACTGAACGTCATGGGTCGGTCGCCCGTGGCAGCGATGACATACAGGAAGGGATGACCCGGCCGGACCCCAAAGACCTTGGCCCCGTTGATCCGCGGCTCGGCCGGCGGTTTCGGCGTCAGGATCACCGCCTCTTCCTTCGGGCCATCGACAGTCTTGGGCTGGGCGCCGACGACCTCGAACGCCGCCTCGGCCCAGTCCGCATGATCGTAGTTGATGCCGTCGGGACCGCCGTTGACCGTCAGGACGAGCATTTTGACCCCGGAGACATCGACGTCCACCTGCTTGGCTTTGTCGCCTCCTCTCATCATGCCGCTCTTGTACAGTTCCTTGCCATCGCCGAGAATTCGGAACTCGACAGTGCCTGGCTCAGACCCCTCGTCATCCACGCCGATCATAGCGGTGAACTTGTGGCTGCCGCTGTCAAGCTGGATATACAGGAGGCTGTCGGCGTGCGTGCCAAGACCTGTCTTGAACGTCTGGCCGCCGATCCGCAACGGATGACCGTCCACGGAGAGGTCCTTGTGCGGCGAGCCCCAGCCCTGCTGCGTCTTGCTGATGTCAAGATCGGAGAGCGGAACTATTTTGCCGGAGGCATCCGTGCGCCTCTGAGCAGCGACACAGAAACCGGCAGACACGACGACAAACAGAATCACGGCCAACCAACACGTTCTCATCTGGGCTCCCTTCGTTCGCCATTTGCCATTTACGATTTACGATTTGCCCGGGGCCCGCCCAGGCGGCAGCTCGAGAGCCATGTTAAGTCGTAAATCGTAAATCGTAAATGGTAAATTCAGGTGGTCTTCTGGGCCTTGGTGAAGCCGGTCTCCGGGTAGAGCACTTTGTCGAGATCGGTCAGCTCGACCTGCTTGCCTTCAATCGTGGCTGTGGTAGCTGTCGCCATGATCCTCTCTCAGCTTATCGATCGACCGCCAAGGCCCCACGAGGGAACGCTGCGAGCCTGAGCAACAGAGAGAGCCTGCCTGCTACGCCGGCCCGTCAGCGCGCCGCAGCGGTCGCCGGTGGCCGGGGTGTGCGGGACGACACATCGTTGATGTCCAGGATGAACGCCTCGATCCGTTCTTTGACGTTGGCCGCACTTTTGCGTGCGGCGTCGAAGGCAGGCTTGGCGACCTCCACCCCCGCAGGCGTCAGGTCGAGCGACAGCACTCTCTGGATGTCCCGTAATTGTGTAATGAATGGCTGGTAGGCCTCTTGCATGGCCCGTGCCGCGTCGCGCAGACGCTCATAGTTCTCACGAATGATCTCGCTGCGCCGGGCAGCCCCGGCCTGGAGTTCCGGGGTGGAGAGCCGGCTGATCTCATCTTCCCAGGCATTTATGTACTGCTGTCCCTGTGCTCGCATCCGCTCGGCGCGCTGTTGGGCCTGCTCGGCCTGCCAGGCCGTCTGGGACACCTCATCGACATACTCCTTATACACCTGCGGCAGATTCGCCGGCGCCGATGCGAGCCGGTCCATGACGGCCACCATGGCGTCCACCTGCTGATGGGCTTTCACCAGTTGCGCTCGCGTGTCCTGGATCGAGGTCACGGCCTGGACAGCTTCCGGCGCCTCCGGCGCATCGATGGCCCGTGTATGGCCGGTTGGACCGCTGAAGGCGCATCCGGCCAGCGTCGTGAGGGCACACAGCACGCCGCCCACTGCCATCGTCTTCCGAATCGTCATGGAAACCATAGCGTGTTTTCCTCTCTCTGCGTTCCTGGGATGTCCGGCTGCTTCGCCCGGGTCCGGGCCGAACTGTATCGATGCCTTCCAGATCGCCCTCGGCACAATCACCCCCGATCATCACTTCCCTGTCATCTGCCGATTCTTTCGCTACCGCTCATTCTTGAAATATGCCCGCACCGAACAATAAGGATTCTCCTGCGATGCCCGCCGGACAGGGCTTACACCGACTCCAGTTGGGTTCCGCGTAGCAGATGGCTGTAATCCAGGTGGCGTCATCAAGCAAAACTTGGTATCTATTCCTGATCTTGGGTGGCACGGGCAAACTCGTTTGCCCGTGGTGTCTCGATTGAGCAAGCTCCGTCGAACGAGCACCGTCAAACAAGTTTGGCGGCGCCGCCCGAAGATATGGGATGAATCGGCATAGTCGGTGTCGGGCGATCTCAGGGGTGGAGGATTTTCATGCCGGGCGGGGCGTCGATGGTGCTGCGGATTTTGCCGTCAGGTGATTTCTCGTGCCGCAGCTTGATCAGGCCCATCGGCGTGGGGAAAGTTCCTTCGGCCCAATCCAGGTCGGCCAAGTGCGGGTCGATCCGCACGGCCCGGCAGCCGGGCTTGATGACCTCGACGCCGAGGACGTGCTCGGAGAGCCAGGCGGTCGGCCCTGAGGCCCAGCCGTGACAGAGACTGTGGCGAAAACCCTTGTAGCAGTAGTTGCCGAAATCGCCGTGGATGTCCTTCTTGCCCAGCGGCACAAGCTCGTCGATGCGCGCGGCGTCAGCGGTCCAATCGAGATCGAAATCCTCCCAGAAGGTCGTCGCGCCGAGGTCGAGCATCGCGCCCCAGTACTGGCGAATGCAGTCCAGAGCGCCCTGGTAGTCGCCCGCCAAGGCCCGCGCTTGAAGGACATAATAGCCGTAGAAAGTCGACATCCTGCGGGCACCGTCCACGGCCATCACCTGGCTGTTCAGCTTTGCAGGGTCGTCGAGGCCTGCCAGCGAGATCAGCGCCGCTGCCTGCTTGCTGCCGGCGGGATCGGGGACGTGTTTCTTCAGCCGCTCCACCGCCGCCATACATTTGTCCCGCGTGGCGGGCTCATCGAGGACCTCGCAGAGCCCGGCCCCGGCCTGTAAGGTCATCGTCAGCAGCGCGTGCAGGCCCGCATGAATGGCGGGTGCATTCTCGCTGCTGGGCCAGTCCAGGAATCGATGCGGCGGGAGCGTCTCGCGATTGTCCGGGCCGATCTGCCGGGCCAGCAGATCGAGCAAGCCGATCAGGTACGGCTTTTGCCGTCGCAGGTATTCCACGTCGCCCGTGTACAGGTACCACGAGTGATGGATCAGGACCCACCACATGGAGTACGAGCTGATGCCGTTCATCCACTTGGGCAGCGGCGTCTCGTCGCGAATCAGGTCCAGGCTCCTGGGCACGACCTCGCCGGCTCCGAAGACGGCACAAATGCTCATCGTCTCCGGGTGCATGTCGCCGATCCAGACGAGCCGGTCGCGTTTGATGCCGTCCCAGAGGTAGTCCTGCATGTTCAGGTGCACGGTGTAGGCGCCGGTCCGCCAGATGCGGTTGAGCCGCTCATCGCTGCAGCGAAATGATCCCTTGTACTCGATGTCACGATAGAGGAAGACGGCCCGCACGGCCTTGAATTGCACGAAGCTGTCGGCGTCCACGAGATCGATCCGCACGAACCGGAAGCCCGTATTACCGATCTCGGCCGTGCCCAGCCAGGGAACGAGAAGGCTCTGGTCGCGGATCGCGTGGTCGTTCGTGGTGTTCTTATCGCCGCCAAGCTCCGCCATCGCCTCGCTGACCGACTCGCCGAACCGGACCCGAAGCCGGACCGGCTTGCTGTCCTTACTATGCCACACCATGATTTGTACGCCGCCGTGAAGCTCGACGCCGAAATCGAGCAGGATGCCAGCCTTATCGCGCAGCACGCAGGGACTCGATGCGTCGAGAGTCACCTGGCCGGTGCGCTTCGTCAGCAGCGCCTCCGCATTTTCCACGCCATTCTCACTGTGCCAGACGACCCGACTCGGCCAGACATACCGTCGCACTCGCATATCCGTATCAACGCGCGCAGCCGCCTGCGGACTGTCGATCGGCAACGGCAGCGGGCCCGCCTGTGCTAGACTCATCTCCGAACCGGCGCAAACTGACAACAGGCAAACCACGAACGCAACAAGTCGTCTCAATGTCATATTCATCCTCATCTTCGCTGTTCGAAAGACCAGAACCGAATGCCGTACGGCTCCAGCGACGTGCGAATCGTCGGCTGATCCGCCTTGATCTCAAAGGACCTCTCGGGCTTCAGACGCGCGATTTCATCACTGCTCGGCGTGGTCGCATCGAGGAGAATCGGCTTGGCAGTCAGGGAGCCAACCGCATCTTTGAGAGTAATCTCCATCTGCACGGGTGAGTTGGAGAAGTTCCACGCAAGGACATTGTACTGGTAGGCGGAGTAGCGATCGTCCCGGGCGGCCAAGGCGTGTACGCTCGGGCTATTGGATTCCGCGCGGAGCCGGTCGCCGGTCAGCCGGGACAGGAGCTTGAACGTGAAATAGGCCGGCCGGACGTTGTTTTGGAAGTCGAACAGGCCATCGAATTGCGGCATGCGGTTCCACCAGCCGGCCATGAACGCCGTGCCGCTGGCCGACATGAACGGGGCGAATCGCTCAAACTGCACATGGTAGTCGCGGATGTGATAGTAGCACGAGTAATCCAGGCCCGCCTCCTTCATCTGCCAGGCGACCTCGGCGACGAAGCACGGCTGAATGCGCGCATCAGAGGGTGAGCCCAGGTCCAGGTTCCACTCGTCGAGGAACGTCTCAGGGTGCAGGTCGGGGTACTTTTTCAAGAGGGCGTGGACATTGTCGATCGTGCCGCGAATCGCTTTCGGGTCGCTGCTGTAGATGTGCCACGAGACGAAATGCAGCGGCACCTTGTCCTTGCTGGCGAGGTCCAGCAGCGCAGGCAGGATTGGCGAGCGCCACCCGGCCAGAGCCGGACCACCCACCAGGGCATTCGGGTCAGCGCGGAGGATCGCGGAGACGGTGTGCTGATAGTAGCGGCAGTAGCTGTCCGGCTGGAAACGGTAGGGACAGCCGCCGCTCTCGCCGATGTCGGGCTCGTTGGCGACCTCCCAGTAGCGGATGCCGGCGCCGCGCCGGCGATAGTGATGAACGAGCTGGAAGATCAGCTCGTCCCATTGGCCGTAATCGTTCGGCTCGACGATGTCGTGATTGACTTTGGGGAACAGGACGTGGGGCTTGAAACAGATGCACATGAGCGGCTTGGCCCCGGCCCGGAGGATCGTATCGACGCTGCGGTCCAGCGTCTCGAAGTGGTACCTGCCCTTGGCCGGCAGAAGGTCGAAGTACTCCTGGATGAACAGGCGGATGATCTTGGGCCCCAGTGCCCGGACCTCCGCAATCCGGCTGTCCCACATCGGGTCTTCCGACAGGCCCCCCTGCCCCAGTGCGAACTGATCGATCTTCATCGGCCCCAGCCGCTCGTTCAGCGAGACCGTCACCCGCGCCGGCTCACCCTGGCCCCATGCCACGCAAGCACATATCAAACCTGTTGCTACTGCGAGTAGGTACCTATCCATGTCCTGCCCTTTCATCCCGATCATCAATGCTTGGCAACGATCCGGGTGGCAGCGTCAAGCGCAGCTTGGCGATGGCGGAGCTGTCCGGACGCCAACCATCGCCAAGGCCTTCGGCCTTGACGCTGCCACCCGAAAGAAGGCCCGACCAATTCCTATACATCAGTAAGTCGCCACAATGGAGTAGTGCCCACGATCCGGGTGCTCGATTCGCACCCATTCCTCTTGCACGTTGAAGTCCGTCCAGGGTTTTCCGTTGACGGTCGCCGCACGGATGGGCTTGGCTTGCGGATGTCGCAGGCGAATCAGGAGAACATTGGGCGACGTGCGGTCCGGCACATCGATCTCGACGGCGATGCTGCCCGAAGCAGCGTGACTTTCCACGTTCATCGACAACCAGCCGAAGTAGGTCGGCGCCCGCTGGACCTCGATTCTCTTGCCATCCTCCAGCCACTTCCTCGGTGTCGCCTGCAACAGCAGCAGGGAGCCATCATCGAGCTCGTGGATGAGCATATTGCGATAGAGCTCGAACCAGGCGCCGTCGGTGCTGGGCGGGCCGAAGTACTGGCCCCAGGCCCACCGATGCTCCACCGGCTCGAACACCGAGTGGCTGAACGCGCAGGCCATCATGCTGTAGAACGCGCGAATCACGGCTTTCGGATCGTCGCGGAGCACGTAGGCGGTCGCCTGCTGATTGTAGACCGGCTCGTTCGCCATTCCCCAGCCGGCGAGGAAGAGGTTGTCCTCGTGGTCGCTGAGGAGGCAGGTCGTCAGCAGTCCCGCCGGATCGAGCGCCTCCAGGCGCGACAGGTGCAGCGCCCCGGTGTCCACGTCCGTCGGGTACCACTGCTCGTACAATCTCCCAGAGCGAGTGGCCTCGCACGGCACATACGGCGTCCACGTGTGGTCCCGCAACTGGACCAGGGGCGACCGCATGGTTGCCGCGCCGAAGCCCCGCTCGACTGCTTGCTTGAAATCCCGCGCCGCCGCTACGCACTCCTGCGCCCGGGGATGATCGATCTGCCGGAGCACCTTGCCGAACACGTCCAGGGCCGCGTACATGTATGCCTGATTGAACGCCCACACGCCATCGCCAGTCCCATCGTTGAGCGGGGCGCGGACCAGGCCGCTCGATGGCCCCGGCCGCTGGCGATTGCGCTCGATCTCGGCGAGGCACCAGTCGAGGGCTTTGAGCGTGCAGGGCATCAGCCTGTCCAGGGCCGTGCGGTCGCCGGAGAGCAAGTAATTCTGAGCAACGACGTAAATCATGCCCGGCGTATACACGCCCCAGTTCGCATAGCCACCGACGTGGCCGCTGGCCTCCTGGTTGTTGCGGTACATCGCCAGGAGTTCCTCGGTGGAGATGTCGTGATAGCCGCGGAGGTCGTAAAGCATGTAGTCCACGTACACCGCCTGATTGACCGGCCAAGGCGTGCCCTGCTGGCCGTAGGCGAAATTCGAGTAGGGCAGGTCGATCTTGACATCGCCGCCCGCCCCACCATGCCTGCGAGGCAGCCGCAACGCATGCCAGAGATTCGCGCGGAACAACTCGTTCACCGCCGACTCAGGGACACGGAACTGCGCGCCGCGCGTCAGGTAGTCCGACCAGAACGCCAGCGTCTGTGAGCGCGCCTGCAAGTAAGACAGGCCGGTCAGCTTGACGCGGTCTTCAGAGGAGACAATCGGTGAGGGCAGCTTGATGACAATCTCCCGTGAGCCCTTCGCCGCCAGATCGAAGGAGACGTTAACACGCCAAGTCCTGCCCTTCGACTTCTTGTCATTGTCTCCCAAATTTGATTCGCGGATCTGCCCGATACTCAGTCCGGGCCCCTCCATGGCGAAAAGGACATCATGCGTGAGACTGTTCTCGAAAGAGAATGCATCTTGCCCGCTATCCGCTGCGACCTTCAGTTGCGCGGGCTCCGGTAGTTCTCTTTCCTGATTGATCGTGACGGAGATCTGTTTTGCGGCGTCTTCAAGGTTCGTGACTGTGAGCTTTTGCAGCAGGACCATCGGGATGTCGCCGCGTCGTTCCTTTGGCGGGCCGTTCAAGGGATAGGCGAACTGCTCGACCTCGTAGCGGACCCCACCTGTCTCCAGCGTCGTCGTAATGACCGGCAGACCATCCATCAGTCGCTGACCTTTCCACGAGTCGGCGATCCCGCGCGACAGGTCGCCGAAGTCGTACCAGAAGCGCAGCTTGTCGGGATTGCCCAGATCGCTCCAGACGCCGGCGCCTCGGTCGATGCCGAACTTGGGGATCGCGCTATCCCACGTGACGCACACGATGTGTCCCGGGAACGGCTGCGACGGGTTCACGTACTTCGGGCTGCCCATGTCCTCCCACCGGGCCGTGTACTGCTCGTACGTCGCCTCCGGCTCGGCGTGGACCTGATCCAGAATGCCCTTGCCCCGCCACGGCTGCAACTGCACCTGGTGTTCGTCGAAGGAGACAGGCGCTTCGCCGACGGCCAGGTACACGTCGAGCGACGGCACCCAGAATGCCTTGTTCCGCAGGAGCTGATCGACCGTCACGCTGAATCCCCGCGTGCCCTGTTCATCCATTTGAATCGTCAGCCGACGAGCGTCCGGGCGAAAGGCCGGATCGGCACGCAACCGGCTCGCCGTATCCGCATCGCTGTGCTCGATCAGGTACTTCCAGATGCTATGCAGGTTCTGAATCTCCTTGATGGGCGCCTCAGTGTAGCGCAGCGTCAGCACCAGACCATCGACATCGCCCGCCCCGGCGGTCGTCCGCCACAGCCCTTCGTCGAGCTCATCGTCCGCCTCCATGCCGTCGGCCGATGTCCCGGCAATCTCCACCTGTTCCGTCAAGACCTTGATCTGAAACGCCGCGGCATTCGGCGACCGATGCCCCCAGGAGACGTGCACCTTCAACTCGGATGGCGACTCCGTGGCCGCCATTGTCGAGATCGGCACGACCGCACAGATCAATAACGAGACCACTTGAAGCGTTCGCATGCCATTTCTCATGAGGCCCCTCTCATCAATTGCCTCCGCTCTTGATCTGGGCGTAGGTCCAGTGCGGCTCCCAGCCGTCGGGCAGGACGAGGACCGGGCCGTCTTTCGTGACCCCGTGGACGGCGCGCAGGGCCTTGCTCTCGCCACCGATGGTCGGCGCATCGCGCAGGCGCATCAGGCCCATCGGCGCGCCGGACCGCGTCGGATCGCCGTCCTCCTGCATGTTGCCCGTGAAAAGGACGTACAGTCCGTCGGGCGAGACCACCCCGCCATACACGTGCCGGCCATCCTCACCATAGACCAGGCACCTGGCGCGGCCTTCGGCGTCGGCGGTCCAAAGCTGCGTCCAGCCGGACCTGCTGCCAACCTGGTTCGCCGGCCGAAACGAGAAAATCAGATTCTGCGAATCGGGAAACCAGTCCGGCGTGCAGTTGTCCACCCGACTCACCGCGTTGACCTCTCCGGTGGCCGCGTTCATCCTCGCGACGGACCAGCCGGTGCCGAAAGAATTGGCGACGCCGGATAACCACTTTCCATCAGGCGACCAGGTGACCTGCTGAAAGAAGCCTTTGCGCTCCAGAGTGCTGGTGACTTTCTTCGTGGCCAGCTCCACGAAGTAGATGCCCTTCTCGGACATGCACGCGATCTTGTCTCCTTGCGGTCCCCACGAGGCCCAGGTGTATTCGCCCTCTTTGCCATAGACTTGCGGATTGCCGCCGTCGCTGTCGGCGAAGACGAGTACGCCCTGCATGCCGTACCGGTTGGGCTCGATATTCTCGCTCCTGGGCAGGCGCCGGTAAAGGAGTCTCCGGCCGTCGGGCGAGAATCGCGGCGCCGCCTCGTTGAAGGCGGACGCATTCGTGATATTGCGGACGCTCGATCCATCCGGCCGCATGAGGAACAGGTCCCAGTCCCCCGCCGCCGTCCGCGCGCCATAGACGACCCAGCCCTTCTCCCGCACCTCCTTCGCAAGGTCCGCCGCCAGTCCACCGCCGGCTTCGCGCCCGATTTCCGCGTAGGTCCAGTGAGGCTCCCACCCTTGGCCCAGGTCCAGCATGGGCCCGGCGCCAGCGTTGGCGTATTCCTTGTGCCGGGTGCCATCGCGGCCGCGGGCCATCGGCGTGTCCTGACGCCGAATGACCGCCATCGTCGTGTGCGACTGATCGACCTCGCCGAGGTCCTGCTGCGACCTTGTGAAAAGGACGTACTTGCCGTCGGGCGAGATGCACCCGCCGTAGATGTGTCGCCCGTCCTCCGCGTACAGCATGTGTCGCTCGTCGCCGTCGCCGCCGGCCATCCAAAGCTGCGCCCAGCCCGTTTTGCCCGGGACAATCCCGCGGGAGTAGACTACGTACCGGCTGTCGGGGAACCAGTCGGGAGTACAGTTGTAACGGTCGGTTTCGCTGACAGCATTGATCTGCCCCGATTCGGCGTTCAGCCTGCCGATGGTCCACGCGACGCCCAGTCCATTGGCGGTGCCGACAAACCATTTGCCGTCCGGGGACCAGCCGAGTTGCTGCACGATCCCTTTGCGGGCGAGGCTGCGAGTCACCTTGCGGCTGGCCACATCGACGATGTCGATGCCCTTGATGGACAGGCACGCCAGGCTCTTCCCCTCGGGACCCCACGAGGCCCACTGAAATCCGTTGCCCCAGACATCTGCATTGGCGCCGTCGGCATCGGCGAGGACAAGCTCATAGAGTCCGTACTTATTGTTGTCCACGGGCGTGTCTTTGGACATGCGGCAATAGAGGAGCCTGCGTCCATCCGGCGAGAACTTCGCTCCCGCCTCGTTGAATGCCGCCGTGTTCGTGATGTCGCGCCGGTCCGAGCCATCCGGCCGCATGAGATACAAGTCCCAATCCCCCGCCTCCGTCTTCGCACTGTAGACGATCCACCCCTTGTCACGGAGGTCGCTCGCCAGCGCCGTCACATTGGGGTCAGAATTACGATTTACGATTTTCGATTTACCATTTTCCTCGGCTTGGGGCCGGACATTCGCGCCGGCGACAGCCAAATCGTAACTGGTAAATCGTAAATCCAGGACAGAGAAAGCAGCAAGCATCAGCACAAACGCGACAACACGCAGCGGCATATAGTCATTCCTCCTTTGGATCGAGGACTCGCGACTCACTTTTTGCGCCCAAGGCACGCTCAGGCATGCCTGAGCAAATCGTAAGTCGTAAATGGCAAATCGTCAATGTCCGGCTTACGGGCGGGTGTCGTCGAGCTTCTTGTAGTGCTCGGCCTCCTTGTTGGACAGGCGTCCCTGCTCGATGAGGGTGCGGATTCGCTGAATGTCCACGTCCCTGGGCACCCCTGCGGCCCCGACGGTTGCAGCCGGACCCTCCAGCACCGTCGGCATCACCCGGCGGAATTGGCTGATCGAGACGCCCGCCATGAGCACGCCCACGATCAGCACTACGGCCAGGAACGGGTACGGCGCGGCCCGCTCTGTAGAGACGCAATGTCTTGCGTCTCCATTCGCAGCCTTTGCTCCGCCCACCAACATTTCGGATGAACCGGTGGGCCGAGCCCGTCCCGTTACTCTCTCAGGCAAGAGGTACCGACAACGGTCACAGTGGATACAATCGACGTGCTCGCTCGCGGTCAGGCCGAATTCACAGCGGCTGAAGCGCTTGACCGGCAGCCATCGCCTCAGCAGTGTGAAGTGATTCAACAGCGACAGGAATGCCCCCGCCGGACACAAGTATCGGCACCAGAAGCGGACAACCAGCAATGAGCCGCCGAGTGCCACCGCCGCGACGATCCACATCCAGGCGGGCCAGCCCTGAGCCGCCGTGCGCAGGCCGCTCAGTGAAGGCTGAAAATGGAAGATCGAGATCAGTGGATCGCCCGAGAGTGTCGTCCGATTGCGCGACGTGAAGAAGGCGAGAATCAGCACGAACAGCACGGCGTATCGCACGAATCGGGCCGGCTGCATCTGCGTGTTCGGGACAGCCGGCTTGAGCCGTCGCGGCAGGAGATACCCGAGCAGTTCCTGGGCCGCGCCGAAGGGACATACGTAGCCGCAGTAGAGATTGCCGAAGAGGACCACCAGCAGAGGCACACCAACGACCAGCAGGAACGTGCCGGCCAGTCTCACCGGCGGCGTCTCCAGCGATAGCAAAGTCACGATCTGTTCGCTGGAATACTGGGCATTGAGCACGAGGCCGCCCACGGCAAATGTGAGGATCAGCACAACCAGCCGGCTCCAGAACCCGCCCCACAATGTCACGAGGACGGCAGCCGCGAACGCCAGCGGAAGATACAACGCGCCAAGCTCCGGCACATATCGCCGCCACGTTGCGAGCGGCTCGGAGCGCTGGCCCGCCGCTGCGATGCTCTTGCCCAGTACCTGTGCCGCGAATTGGCGAGACGATTCCTGGAGCGCCGCCAAGATGGCCTGCGAGCTGATCGTCGCTCCTGTGACCGTGTTGACACCCGCGAATGGCTGGTGTGTGAAAAGGCTCTTACCCTTCAGGCCGGCGAGCCACGCGCGGACAAGGTCGAGATAGGTCGGCGTTTCATTGGATTGAACGATCAGGAAATCGACGAGCGTGCCCTTTTCATCGATGTGCATCGCCAGATTGATCCTGCCCCCGAAGCCTCGCACAGCGGGGGCAAAATCCGCGGAGCTGAGAATGTATCCGCTCGGCGGCCCACCCGCCTGCGATAGGACGAAGTAGCGTGCACGCCTGCCCGTATCCGGCAGCGCGATCGACGCTTCCTGAGCATTTTGCCCGCCGGCAAGGCTCTGCACAGCGTACTCAGGCAGACTCGGTTGCAGTCGTGCGCCGGCCGCGGTCAGCGCATTGGAGCTGATGACGACCCACGCGGCGATGCCGAAGAGAACGTAGCCGGCGTAAGTCAGGCAAGGCTGCTCGGCCCGTATCGATGCAGCAGGTTCACGTCTCCGGATCGCCAGCGCGGCGGCGGGGACATTCGCGACGAGCAGGCCGACGAGCACAAGGAGCGTTGTCGTCGTGCCCAGCACGGGGAGCATCAGCAGGCTCGCGGCCAGACCTCCGACGCAGGCCCCGAGATGATCGGCGGTTTCGAGCCGGCTGCCCGCCTCACCAGGATGAAAGCCTGCGGCCGTAAGTTGAGCGGCGGCCAGCGGCCAGTAACCTCCGCAGCACAGGCCGCAAAGGATGAATACCGCCGCAAACAAGCCGTGTCCCGCCGGCCACCGCGTGAGCCCCACAGCCAGCCCCACCAGCACTAACCCGTGAATCACGATCAGCCCGATCAGTAACGCCGTAGGGGCAACCCCCTCTGGTTGCCCTGTCTGATCGGGCCGAGCGGAAGCTTCGATACGCTCAGAGGGCGTGTGAGAAGTAGCAGGGGCATTCTGCCCGCGAGTCCCACGGGCGTCTCGCCCGCGGAGATCGATACTTTGCAGGGCCAAGATGGCCCTGCGACTCATGGGCAGGATGCCCATGCTACGACGGACCAGCCGCCCGATGAGTGCCGCCCCGATTGTCAGGCCGACCATGAAGAGCGAGGAGATCACGCCGACGTGCAGATACAGTGAGCCGAAACGTGTCTCATAGAGGTACATCAACACGATCACGACGGCGATGCTGACCCAGCCGGTGGAGAATACCAGGAATGAGCTATCGAAGCTTGACCTGTCCTCGGCTCGGCGCCTCGTGACGGACCACAGTCGCAATGCGACGAAGATCAGAATGGCGGCAAGGAACGGCCACATGCCTCCGAGCGCCAGCAGCCGCACGAGCCGGGTCACTGAGGCGCCGGATTGGCGCGACACCAACAGGAGGCTGTATAAGTGCGTCAGGGGATGCGCATCGCGATTGATTAGCAGGCTCTTGGGCAGATCGACCTTGTCATAGCTGGCCGTCGCCTGTGCCGCCCGGTCAGGCAGATAGATCGACAGCAACCCGGGCGGCGGGAAGATCCGCTCCGCGCCTTTGACGGCCGCAAAGCGGTCCCGCAGTGTCGCCGGATCGCCGGTGAGGGCCGATGAGTCTGAGGCCAGCAGCCATGTCTCGTCGCCCGGGACGATGACCAGGTGCGAGAAGACCTTTCCCAGCGTCAGCTTCAATGACGCGCCCAATCCCGCCAACTCCGGGCCAATCACATTCTCGCCGCCGACGACGCTCACGCTCAAAACTCCTCCCGGCGTCAGAGCCGCTTTGAGCTGCTCGAACGACTCGACCGTGAAGTAGCGATTGAAGGCAGAGCTGGTCACATCCGGCAGGTTCAGGATCACGAGGTCGAAGCGGTCCTGCGTGCCCGCGAGATGCCGACGCAGTTCCTCCGCAATCGGCTGGAAGCGGTTGTCCACGATTCGCAACCCTTCCGGCACACACGCAGGCGCCCGCGAGACGTATTCGCCGTCGGCGTGGGCCCAGGCGACGCGCTCCACTTGCGGCAGCAAGAGGAGCCGGGTGCACAGTCCCAGCCCCGAGCCAACGACAAGGACCCGCCTCGTATCGGGTTTCTGGCACAGAGCAATCGCCGCCGCCTGTCCGGCCGCCTCGTTGGGCAAGGCCTCGCACGCAGCCCCGTCGCGAACCACCACCCACTGGCCCTGGTACTCGCCGTAGAGGTACCCCGCTTGCGCCGTCTGTATGGCGCCGCGATACGCGTCGCGCGGGAGTAGCTTGCTCCACTTCAAAAGTCTCATCTGCTGCGCGAGACTGCCATCGAGCCCGTCGGCCAGGCCGAGGACAGGCAACAAGACGAGGGCCAAGGAAAGAGCCTGCGCAGTGTGCCGACGAAAGTTTACGCACGAGGCAGCAAACACCGAGAGCGACAACGCTGTGCCAAGGAGGAAGAGGACCCGCACGGCATCCATGTGCAGTGTCAAAAGCACGGTCACGGCGATGCCACCGAGGAAGCTGCCGGCCGCCTCAAGAACGTACACGCGGGAAACGGGGAAACCCCGCGTCTGCTCGACCCAGCGACAGGCCAGCGGGAACAGCAGGCCCGTCACGAGGCTCACCGGCGCATTGACGACCAGCGACCAGAAAACAATCGCCTGCACGGACATGAGGTCATAGGAGGCGACGCCGGCCAACTCGCGAACCTGGACGATCAGCAGGAGCTGAATCGCCAGGGCGGGAATGTAGGTCAGGAACAGAAGCTCGACGTGAGGCAGCAGGGCCTGTGCCAGGCGTCCCCAGCGGCGGACCAGCATCGCGCCCAGGCCGACCCACAGGAACCACGAGCCGAAGAAGACGCCGACACTGATGTCGTTACCTTCAAAGGCGGTGACGAACTCGCGGAACAGCAGGGTCTGAGCGCCGATGGTGAACAGGCCGTAAGCGACGATCAGTAGGCCGCGGGCAAATCTCATTCTTGCTCACCGAAGACCTCGGCCTGGAAGACCTGGAAGCTCGCCCCGTCTTTCCACGCGTCGGGGGCCAGTCCCGCTTTCATCGACAGGTTCGCCAGCGTTGTCTCCAGGTCCCAGCCCTGCTCCGGCGCGACCTGGGGCAGAAATACGGCGGAGCGTCCGGCCTTATGCATGACCATGCCGTCGGTGCCGATGCGAATGGCCTGGGCCGAGGCGACCGCCGACGGCGGCGTCAGCGCCGAGATTTCGATCTTGATCTGGTCGCACTCGTCCTTCTGTACCGGCGTGAACCGCCGGTCGGCGAAGGCGGCGTAGATCGCGTTGGTGATCACGGATTTGTACAAAGGCCGCTGCGGGAAGATGTCGCCGATACAGCCGCGGAGCTGGCCCTGCTTCTTCAGCGTCACGAACGCCGCCCTTGGCACTTTGACCGCCTCGCTGCACGTGATGCCGAGGTCCTCCGGCTCGGGCACCCGCTGCTTCTCCAACGCGTACTGAATCGTCTTTCGCGCCAGCGACAGCAAGACCTTCTTATCCTCCTGGGAGAGCGTGCCGTTGCTCGTTTGTGCGGCGGGCGGTCCGGACGGTTGCCAGACGCCGTGGAAGGCCGCCGCGACGTAGCTGACGGAGTTGGTGTAATCGTTCATCTGCTCGCCGGAGGTGGCGTACTTGACCAACTGGCCTTGCGCGCCGCCCGGGAGCATCGTCAGCAGGACCGAGATCGGCACATAGCCGCAGATCGTGATACCCGTTTTCTTGCGATACTCCAGCAGACTGCGGGCGTCTCTGTTGGTGATGATCGCGAACGCATCCATGTCGAGCTTCTTGAGATTGCCCGGAATATCGTCCTTGAAGGGGACATATTCGTATTGCGGGCCGTAGTGTGTGAAATCGGAGCTGGCGACGACGAGCGTGTCCTTGTCGATCAGGCTCGCCAGAATCTTGCCGGCCTGCGCGATCGTCTCGTAGGAGCACTGCCCTGCGACGATCGGCACGAGCTTGAAGCTCCCGAGCTTGTATTGCAGCAGCGGGATTTCGATCTGGACGCTGTGTTCCTGCTCGTGGGCCGCCGGAACATCCTGGAAGACCGGGTACTTCAGCAACTGCCCGATGAATTCCACGTCAAGCGGGAGCTCGCCGAGCGGGGACTGATAATGCGTCGCCCGCAGCACGCTGAACATATCCTCCATCGGCAGGTAGTGCGTCGGTCCGATGATGACGACGCGGGTGTAGCTGCGGCCGAGCGACTTGACGGCACAGGCCGCCGTCCGGCCGGAGTACTGATAGCCGGCGTGCGGCAGGATCAGGCCGATGATGTCGTCCCGAGCGTCGACTTGGGCATCCTTGAAGTAACCGGCGATCTCCGCCCGCAGCGCGTTGGGATCGGCGACGTACCACCTGCCCGCCAGCGTCGATTTCATCACGTCCTTCACCGGCAGCTTGACGCCTTTCTCCTCCGCCGCGGCCGCCTGTGGGACAGCCGGTTTCTCCGGCGTCGCCCTCCGGCAGGAAACCGTTGCAGCACCCACCATCGCCAGGACGCACAAAACAGCCGCACCCACAATGAACCTTCTCAGCCATCGATTCATGTCAGCCGCTCCACTTTGCCTCTGTGTGAATGTCCCCCATCGGCACGACCCTGCCGGGGTATGCACTGAACTTGGTTGTTCGTTGTTGGTTGTTGGTTGTTGGTGCATCGCCGGCAAACGATCGCCAACCAGCAACGAGCAACCAACAACCGGCAACCACTTTCTCGATGAATCCTCTTCTCGTCACTTCCATACTCCATAGATTTCACGCGAGCAGTCGGGGCAGCGGCCGTTGTTGAGGCGATTGCGCAGGACCGTCTGGCCGACCCGCTCAATCAGCGACTTGCCGCAGCCGGGACAGTACGTGTTCTGACCCTTTTCGGTCTGCACATTGCCGACATAGACGAACTTCATGCCCTCGGCGATGGCCAGATCGCGAGCCATCTCCAGGGTCTGGCCCGAGGTCGGCGGCAGGTGCTGCATCTTGTACATCGGGAAAAAGCCCAGGAAATGCAGTGGCGTTTCCGGCCCCATGTTCGCCTTCACCCATCGCGTCAATTCTTGAATCTCCTCGGGCTTGTCGTTCAGCGTCGGAATGACGAGGTTGGTGACCTCGACATGGACGCCCATCGACTTGGCGACGACCAGGGCCGTCTGGATCGGCTGGAGCGTCGCGGAGCACACGTCGCGATAGAATGCATCCGAGATCGACTTGAGGTTGATGTTGGCAGCGTCGACGTACTCCAGGAGCTTCCGCCACGGGGGCTCATTGATATATGCGGCGGTAACGAGCACGTTTCGGATGCCCGCCTGGCGCGCGAGCTTGGCTGTATCGTACGTGTACTCGTAGTACGCGATCGGCTCCGTGTAGGTGTACGCGATGGACGGGCACCCAGACTGCCGGGCGAGCGCCACCACCCTCTCCGGCGAGCACGCATAGGCCTGGCTCTCCTCCGGATTGGCCTGCGAAATCTCCCAGTTCTGGCAGTTCTTGCAGTGCAGATTGCAGCCGACGGTGGCGAGGGAGAAGATGTCCGTGCCGGGCAGGAAATGGAACAGCGGCTTCTTCTGCACCGGGTCGATATTCACCGAGCACGGGTAGCCGTACACGACGCAGCGAAGCACGCCGTCCACGTTGATGCGGACCCGGCACTCGCCGCTCTGACCCGGCCCAATGATGCAGGCCTTCGGACACAATTCGCACTGAACCTTCAATCGGACCCCCGAGGATTTACGAATTACGATTTTTGATTTACCATTTGCCCAAGGCCGGCCTGGGGCGGCAACCCCACAGCCAGTCATAAATAGTAAATCGCAAATCGTAAATAGTAAATGGGTGTCGCAAGCATGAATTCGAAAGAGCGGATATCGGCGGCCATGAGCCACCAAACGCCGGATCGCGTACCGGTGATGTGCCAACTGTCGCTGGGCCACTACTTTCTCCGCTGCAAGGCCCGACCGTCGGATATCTGGTTCGATTCGGCCACTTTTGCCGCCGCCCTGGTGGAATTGCAGCGTCGGTACAGGTTCGACGGCATCCTGGTGAATATTCCCGGCCGGCCTCCGGACTGGCGACACGAGGTCAAGTCGCATCGGGTGATCGACGGTCGCGAGCGCCTGCGATGGAAATCGGGATACGAGACGGTGGTCCCGCCGGACGATAATCCGCAGACATTCGCGCCGGGTGAGACGAGGCTGGCCCGCGCCGATTGCCGAATGGTCAATCTGGAGACGCAAGATGCCGCGTCCCTGCCGGCCGGCTACGTGTGGAATACCTGGCATGCGCCGCAATTGTGGGGCATTGATCCACGGGCCGACCTGTCCGATCCGGCCGCTTACCCGAAATGGTTCACAGGCGCACTGGAGAAGGTGCAACGGTTGGCCCCGGAAGTTTCGGTGCATGTGGAAGTGTTCTCGCCCTTCACGCACCTGATGGAACTCTTCGGCTATGAGCAGGCCCTGATGGCCCTGTTCGATGCTCCGCAGATTTGTCACAAGGCCCTGGCGATGTTCACACGCGTAGTCCTAGCCCAGGTGCAGTTGTACGCCGGTTGCAGGCCGGACGCGATCCTCGTCAGCTCCGCGTTCGCCGGCGCGGGGTTCATCAGCCGCCAGATGTACAAGGAATTTGTCGCCCCCTATGAAGATGAGGTCTTCCGGGCCATTCGCGGGAAGAGCATCAAATCCTACGTCCACACCTGCGGGGCCATCGGCGACCGGCTCGACCTGATGGCTGCCACCTCGGTGGACGGGATCGACACCCTGGACCCGCCGCCGCTGGGCACGGTGGACCTGGCGAAGGCAAAGGCCGACTACGGCCAGCGATTCTTCTTCAAAGGCAATCTCGACGCCGTCAATGACATGCTGCATGCGGACGACGCGACCTTCGAGCGGGCCGTTCGCGACAGAATCGCAATCGGCAAGCCCGGCAGCGGCTATATTCTCTCTTCCGCCTGCAGTGTCGCCCCCCACGTCAAGCCCGAAAGACTCCAGAGGCTCGTGGACCTCGCAGAAGAGCACGGCCGATACTGATTCGCACGCTCCATTCTTTTCGGGTGGCACCACCAAACTCGTTGGCAGTGTCCCATTTTGTTGAGTTTCAGGCGCCACGAGTTGTTGAGACGGGTGGCAGCGTCAAGGCCGAAGGCCTTGGCGATGGCCCTTTTCCCGATCGATGTGAGCCATCGCCAAGCTGCGCTTGACGCTGCCACCCATCCCATGCCACGAGGATCTCAACAAGTTGGGACGAAGCCAACTCGTTTGACGGTGCTCGTTCGATGCAGCCTACTCAACCGAGACGCCACGGGCAAACGAGTTTGCCCGTGCCACCCATGGCCGGTCCCATGGAGACGCAAAATGTTGCGTTCCTGCGAACTGTCGCTTATCATCTCACGCACGTTGATCGCTTGAATACGTCAACAGTCGGGTGCCGTGTCTACCCAATGACGTGTGGAGTCCTCGGGAGGTTCACAAACATGAGGAGCACTAGAGTTGTCGCGGCGTTCGTTGGCTTGCTCATTTGCGGGGCATTGCTGACTGCCGGGGTAGAGGGGCAGAAGGCTCCCGTCGGGAACTGTGACATCGCGCCATTCGCCGTGCCGGTGCCGCAGGATGGGTCAGCGACCGCGCAGCCGCAGGCCCGCTGGGCCGAGCCGCGAAAGGTCAGGCAGGTCGTCGTCGAGTTCGCGGGCGACAAGTCCCTGCCGGACCCGTGCACGGTGAGCCTGCAATACTGGCAGAGGACCTGGGACGGTCAGGCGGACCCGGTCCTCGTCGAGCGCGGGGCGGGCGGAGTCGGCTGGGACGCCATGGACGACTGGGCCAACGGCAAATGGATCACAGCCAAAACCTCGCTCAAGGCGGACGGCAAGCGCTGGACGCTCACAATCCTGCCGATCACGAGCGAGGAGATCAAGGGCGTCAAAGCGCCCGGCGTCAGTTACCGCAAGACCTTGTGGGTCCGGCTGAGTGCCGAGAAGCCGCTGCCGGCCTGCGACAGGATGCAGGTTTTCACGGAATCGTCCTACCGGCCGCTGGCGGTGCGGATTCACTTTGGCCGGCCCGCGGCAACGGAAGTGAAACTGGATGGCGACGAGAACATCCGGCTTGAAGTCTATAACGGCCGCCTACTGAACGCACATGCCGAAGGGACCGGCCCGTTCACTATCGGTACGGGCGGCGTTCTGAAGCTCCCAGCCGGCGCCTCCGGGACCCTCCAGGTGGAACTCACGATGGCCAACGACCCGATGGATGCGCGGTACGACCGGACGATCGTCACGGTGCGTTCCAGCCATCGGCCGTTTTCGTTCGCCGCCGATGAGGTCGCGCGGGGCGACCGGCTTCTTGTAGATGATCTCGGCGTACTCGTCACAAATGCAGAGGATTCGATCACTCTGGAGCAATATCGTCAGTCCCTTCGCACGAATTTCACAGGCAAGAGCGTGTACGAGCGGATTAAGGACTCGCCCGAGCAGACGCTGCCGCGGGCCTGGGGCGACATGCCGCTGAAGCGGCCCCTGTTCTTCGTTCATGGCCTGCCGGGGGACCGCAACACGATGCGACAGCGCCCCAACGGGGAGATCGAGGTCACCTCCGTCGGCCGATGGTTCGAGGTGCAGCCGAGCGAGCGAGACAGCAAACGCAAAGGGTGGAAAGGCGACCAACTGCGGATTTCACTGGGCTTGCCCAGCGACGCGCTGCGGGGCGGCCGGCGACTTGAGGAGGGCTATCTGCCGCTTCTGCACACGTGGTGGCAGGACGGGCCGATTTACTACGAGCAGGCGAGCATCCTCGATGCACTCGACGCCGATCTCGACAACATCGCGCTGGACGACCCGACCGTCCTGCTGGTCCGCGTCAGAATGGTCAATGTCTCGGACACGCAGAGCGGCTCGGCCCACCTGCGTTTCGCATCGGGGTCCGAGGCCGACGACACACTGACCGTGCGGCAAGGCCAGGCCCTGACGGAAGACTCCCGGCTGCGATTCGTCGTCGATGCGCCGGAGGGCGGCACATTCGCCGCCGACGGCAAAGGGACTGTCTGGTCCGCAGAGCTGGCGCCCGGCAAGACGAAAACGCTGTACGTTCGCATTCCGTCGATCACGCTGAATACGCCGGAAGAGATCAAAACCTTGCAGGGGCGTAACTTCGATGCGGACGCCGCACGCGTCTGCGGGTTCTGGCGCAAGCTCACCGCCGGGGCCACACAGATCCAAACGCCCGAGCCTTGGATCAACGACTTCTACAAGGCCCACCTGCGGCACCTGCTGATCAACTGCTTCAAGGAGCTGAATTCCGACCGGCTGCACGCGCACGTGGGGACGTTCCACTACGGCGTGTACCCAAGCGAATCGGTCATGATGATCAGTGACCTCGACCGCCGCGGTCTGCACGAGCAGACCCGGCAGAATCTCGATGCCTTCCTGCACTACCAGGGCACGGTAGCCATGCCCGGCAACTTCACCGGCAGCGACGGCGAATTCTACGGCGCCGGCGGGCACGAGACCGGCGGCTACAACAAGAGCCACGGCTATGTGATGTGGAACATGGCCGAGCACTGGTGGATGACCCGCGACCGGCAGTGGATGGAGCGGGCGGCCCCGGGCCTGGTGAAGGCCTGCGACTGGGTCGTCAGCCAGCGCAAAACGACGATGCGGGTCCTTCCGGACGGCACGAAAGCGCTCGACTACGGCTGGCTGCCCAGCGGCTCGCTCGAGGATGTTACGGACTTCTGGCCCTGGCTGGCGACCAACAGCGCCACCATGTGGGGGTTCCGGTCTCTGGCCGACGCCCTGGCCGATTTCGGGCATCCCGATGGTCCGCGGCTCCAGAAGGAGGCGAAAGCTTTCTACGATGACTTCATGCGGGGCATCACGGAATCGCGCATCCTGTCGCCGGTCGTGCGGCTGCGGGATGGGACGTATGTGCCCAAGATTCCCTCGCAGCCGTACCAGCGCGGCCGGGCGCACGGCTGGCTCCGTGAGACGCTGGAAGGCCCCTTGTTCCTGCCCGCCTATCAAGTGCTTGACCCTCAGGCCATCGAGACCAAATGGATTCTCAAAGACTACGAGGACAATCTCTACATCTCGGACAGGTACGGCTACGCGATTCCCGCCTTCGACGACTTCTGGTTCTCCCGCGGCGGGTTCTCCATGCAGGCCAACCTGCTCGACGGCCCCCTGCCCTACCTGTGGCGCGACGAGGTCAAGCACTTCCTTCGCGCCTACTTCAACGGTTTCGCCTCCGCGTTCTACCCGGAGATCCGGATGTGCAACGAGCACTCGCTGCCGGAGCTGGGCTACCCGGCGGGCGACCAGTTCAAGACCTCCGACGAGGCCCAGTCCGCGTACTGGCTTCGCCTGATGTTCGTCAACGACCAAGTCGGGCCGGACCTGTATCTCGGCCAAGCGATCCCGCGCTACTGGCTCTCCAAGGGCGGCAAAGTCGGCATCGAGCGGGCCCCATCGCACTTCGGCGTGTTGTCCTTCGCCCTCGAAACCGATAGCAGTGGAGATAAAATCACAGCCGTCGTCGATCCCCCGACTCGCAACAGCCCGAGGAGTATCTTCGTCCGCATCCGGCACCCGAACGAGCGCCGGATCAGGAGCGTGACCGTCAACGGGCAGCCCTACGAGCGGTTCGACGCCGCCAAGGAATGGATCATCCTGCCCGGCGCCGTCAAAGGCCGCCAGCAGATCGAAGTGTCGTACTGAAAAAGTATGTGAGAAACCGGTTCATCGTAGCACGAGCATCCGTACCCGTTTAGCTTGGAAAGGCCCAGTCTTGGGTGGCACGGGCAAACTCGTTTGCCCGTGGCGTCTCGATGGAGCAAGCCCCGTCGAACGAGCACTGTCAAACGAGTTGTGTTCGTCCCAACTTGCTGAGATCCTCGTGCCATGAGATGGGTGGCACCTATAAAGAGCTCGATGTCAAGTTATACAACCTCTGTTTGCTCAGTTTTTTTCAAGAAACTTGCATCCAGAGCAATTCTTTCGCTCACACATCGCTTCGGCGAGAGCCTGTGACTC